>Ga0256847_1000821_pt1 | contig 17653 bp, 17 predicted proteins | sample TeddybearmetaG_FD_189099 | JGI IMG/M metagenome (GOLD analysis project Ga0256847, IMG submission 189099) | Hydrothermal vent microbial communities from East Pacific Rise, Pacific Ocean - Teddybear | ecosystem: Environmental > Aquatic > Marine > Hydrothermal vents | place: Pacific Ocean: East... | reverse complement strand
ATCTCCTGTTGCTGGTAAGACTTCATTGTCTTCAGTGCACTTTTGAATAGATTAGTATTCAAACCGCCACATAGACCCCGATCGGTAGAAATCACCACAAAACCGACGCGCTTTACTTCGCGTTCAAGAATATATGCATGCTTATACTCAGTATGCCCCATCGCCAAATGACCAATAACGCCACGAATTTTATCAGCATATGGCTTAGTCGCCTCCATGCGATCTTGTGCCTTACGCATTTTACTCGCAGCAACCATTTCCATAGCACTGGTAATTTTCTGAGTATTTTTAATACTACCAATCTTGGTACGAATTTCTTTTCCGACCGCCATAGACCGTTCCAGTTAATAATTAACGTTTAAGCCACTCTCCCAATGTGAGAGAGGCTTTTCAATTTACAAAAGTCTAAAAACTACCAAGTGCCTATTTCTTTAAATTTCTTAATAGCTGTTTCTAGCTCTGCTTCTATATCCTTAGTGTAATCGCCTTTTTCGTTGATCGCGTCCATCAACGATTTTTCGTTAGCCGACATGTGATCGAGCAATGCCGCTTCAAAATCTTCGATTTTGGCCAGTTCAACATCTTTTAGGTGGCCTTTTTCAGCTGCAAACAATGAAACCGCCATCACCGCTACTGACATGGGGGCATACTGCTTTTGTTTCATTAATTCTGTTACGCGTTGACCATGTTCTAACTGAGCACGTGTTGCATCATCTAAATCCGATGCAAACTGAGCAAACGCGGCTAATTCACGATATTGTGCTAATGCAAGCCGGATACCGCCGCCCAATTTTTTAATGATTTTAGTCTGTGCCGCGCCGCCTACGCGTGAGACAGATAAACCAGCATTTACCGCAGGACGAATACCGGCGTTAAACAAATCAGTTTCTAAGAAAATTTGACCATCCGTAATAGAAATTACGTTGGTAGGGACAAAAGCGGATACATCACCCGCTTGAGTTTCAATAATTGGTAATGCGGTTAAAGAGCCGGTTTTGCCTTTTACTTTACCGTCAGTCAACTTTTCAACATGATCCACATTAATTCTAGCCGCGCGCTCTAACAAACGCGAATGCAAATAGAATACATCACCAGGGTAAGCTTCACGTCCGGGAGGGCGACGAAGTAATAGTGAAATTTGACGATAGGCCCAAGCCTGCTTAGTTAAATCATCATAGACAATTAATGCATCTTCACCTTTATCTCGGAAATATTCGCCCATGGTACAACCAGCAAATGGTGCAATAAATTGAAGAGCTGCTGCATCGGAGGCGGTAGCGGCAACAACAACAGTGTTGGCCATGGCGCCATGCTCTTCCAATTTACGAACAATGTTAGCAATGGTAGAAGCTTTTTGACCAATCGCTACGTAAACACAACGAATGCCAGTATCTTTTTGATTAATGATGGCATCAATTGCTAATGCAGTTTTACCGGTCTGTCTATCGCCGATAATTAATTCGCGCTGACCACGACCCACTGGAATCATTGCATCAACAGATTTATAGCCCGTCTGTACTGGTTGATCAACAGACTGTCTAGAGATAACGCCTGGAGCAACTTTTTCTACCGGAGAGTTAGTCGCGCCTTCAATCGGACCTTTACCATCGATGGGGTTTCCAAGCGCATCCACTACACGGCCTAGCATCATTTCACCGGTTGGCACTTCAAGAATACGGCCGGTACATTTTGCTTTTTGGCCTTCAATTATTTCTGAATAGTCGCCTAGTACGACCGCGCCTACTGAGTCTCGCTCTAAATTAAGCGCTAGACCATATTTTCCGCCAGGCAATTCGATCATTTCACCTTGCATAACTTCCGCTAAGCCGTGAATTTTCAAAATGCCGTCAGAAACACTAACAATCGTGCCTTCATTTCTTGCTTCAGAAACAACTTCAAAGTCGTTAATTCTTTGTCTAATTAACTCACTAATTTCTGATGGATTCAGTTGCATGCTCATGCTCAGATTTCCTATATTTGTAAACGTTTATACGTTTAGCGCATCTGATAATTTGGCTAGCTGACCGCGCACCGAACCATCAATGACTAAATCTTCTGCTTGGATTATTAAACCACCCAATAAATCAGCGTTTACTTCAACGCTGGTCTCTACTTGGCGACCCAATTTTGCGCCAAGCTTTTCTTTAATTTGAGTAATTTGTTGATCATTTAATTCTGTTGCTGAAGTTATTTTTGCATCCACTGTTTTCTCAAACTCGCTTCGCAAAAAGTTAAATAATACTTCAATTTGTGGCAACGCTACGAGACGACCATTTTGCGCAAGTAACTTAATAAAGTTTGTTGTTTGATCATTGAGTCTATCTGCACAAACCTTGATCATCGCAGCTTGTTGATTATCTTTAGTTAGATGCGGGCTAGTTAATAACTCCTGCATTGCCTTATCAGTTACAACCTGAGCGGCAAAACTCAACATTTCTGACCATAGTGGTAGTTGTTTCGCGTCTATCGCATATTCAAATGCAGCTTTTGCGTACGGCCTTGCTAATGTAGTTAATTCAGCCATGGGCTACCTTTAATAAATAACTGTTACAGCTCTGCAACAAGACCATCAAGAATATCCGCTTGTGAAGAAGCATCGATATTGCGCTTGAGAATTTTTTCAGCACCGGCAACTGCCAGTATTGCAACCTGCTTTCTCAACGCTTCTCTCGCTCGATGAACTTCCTGCTCTATCTCTGCTTGCGCACCAGCTTTTATCTTGTCAGCTTCGCTTCTTGCATCGTCTTTTGCAGAGTCAACAATTTCTGAATGTCGCTTTTTAGCCTGATCAAGTAGCTCGGATGCTTTTTCTTTTGCTTCACGCATGGTTTCTGCAGCATTTTTTTGAGCCAACTCTAAGTCGAGCTGACTTCTATCTGCCGCCGCAAGACCTTCAGCGATCTTTTCTTGACGCTCGGTAATAGCGCCATCTAGATGCGGCCAAATGTGTTTCATGGTAAACCATACAAACACAATCATCGCAATGATTTGGCCGATTAATGTAAAATTAAAATCCACGGGTATCTCCTCAAACGTCGGTTAATTGATGACTCGAGAGTGATTAACCTGCAGTTGCTGCGATGTATTGAGCAACAAATGGGTTTGCAAATGTGAAGAACAAAGCAATACCAACACCTATCATCGCTACTGCATCCAATAGACCAACAACAATAAACATTTTGACCTGTAGCATTGGCGCTAACTCTGGTTGACGAGCTGCGCTTTCTAGGAATTTACCACCTAAAAGCCCCATTCCAATACCAACACCAAGTGCACCAAGACCGATTAAGATAGCGACTGCTATTGCTGTGAAGCCGATTACTGTTTCCATTGTTTTCTCCTAGTAAGGATTGTTAAATTTAAAATTAAAAAAGCTTATGTATTAATGATCTTCATGAGCCAAACTGAGGTAAACCACAGTTAACATCATAAAGATAAATGCCTGTAAAAATGTAACCAGTAGATGCAATATAGACCAACCAAAATGAAGCGGTAACTGGTAAAGCCCCATCATTGCAATCAATATGTAAATTAACTCACCTGCATACATATTGCCAAACAGACGCAATGATAAAGAAATGGGCTTAGCAATCAATGCAGATAATTCTAAAATAAGGTTTATCCAAATAAGAGACCAATGATTAAAAGGGTTTAATGCTAGCTCTTTAGTAAACCCTCCAACGCCTTTGATTTTTATGCTATAGAATATAATTAAGATAAAAACCGATAGAGACATAGCAAACGTGACGTTCACATCAGTACTTGGAACAACCTTAAGAAAAGGCACCCCTGCAAGGTGGGCCAAGCCGGGAATAATATCAACCGGGATCAAATCCATCAGATTCATCATGTAAACCCAGACGAAAATAGTAAGCCCTAGCGGCGCAATTAGTTTATTTTTGCCATGGAATGTGTCCTTCACGTTAGTATCAACAAAATCTATAACTAACTCTATAAACGCTTGAAACCTTCCAGGAACACCCGTTGTCGCTTTTTTTGCTGCGCTTCGAAACATCCAGAGAAAAACAAATCCTAACAATAAGGAGAAGAACATACTATCTACATTAATAGCGTCTAACCGAGTTCCAGAACATAAGGTAGGATTTTCAGCGGTATTAAACTGCCAGCCATCTTCCGTCGAACATGCTTGCAGGTTCTGAAGATGATGTTTTATATAGTCGCTACCTGATTCTGAACTCATACTCTCAACAGTCCCAAAATGTGGTGCCCTTATTACTTAGTGTGTTTTCACAAAAATCGGCGCCAACCATTGAAGCAATAGCGACGCAATAAAACCCACTAAAACAAATAACTCTGATCCCGGTTGAACTAAGTAGGCGAAGACCAACAAACTCAACGAAATCGCTATCTTTATGCTTTCACCTAAATAAAACGCTGAAACAACTTGTTTGTTCGCTTGAGCGCCTGACTTAGCAAATACTTTATAAACGAAATACCCATTGGCCAATAAGACCGATACCCCGCCAGACAGAAAAGCCAACGCCGTCTGAAAATCTTTTAACAGGCCGATACAAGCAAAACAAGAAATTACTAGTGTTTGTATGGCAAGCAATTTCTTTGCTTGCCTATAGCCTTGTTTGATTATGGTTTGATTCATAAAACACCCATCTCAACCAGGTCTTGTTTTAATCAAACCTAGTCATCTCTCAGCTGTTCCCACGCTTTTGATCGGGGTCATCTAACAACCATCTAAATTCGGCGCAAATTATAGTGTTCAACGTGTATCAAAGCAACCCTGTAGGCTATATAAAAAGGGTTTTTTTAGGGAGGTTAATTGCTATCAACGCCAAACGCCTGCCTTTAGCAATAAAAAGCCTGTTATTAACTCCCTTTTGCATATCTTAACATCGTTCATAGCTTTTTTTGATAGACTTTTTCTAACCCATCATTAATCCCTTACAGATCGAGTTCTAGATCCGAATGAACCGAAGTTGTGCAGGTTAAAATCTTACCGAGAGCCCTATCCTCATCGCTTAGGCCATGTTCCACTTTGGTAGTCGTTTCACCAGAAAGTTTTTGCACGACACAGGCGCCACAGTTTCCACCTCGACAGGCTGATGAAATGTCCACATTTGCCGCTTCCAGCATTTCTAATAAGATTTCATCTGGCGTAATATCCAATAAGAGGTTAGATTTTGATAGTCTAACTCGATACGTCGGGGTATAAACTCGCGTTGGTTTAGGTGTCGGTTCTTGGCTGGTTTTAACTTGATCAGCCTGCTTTTGATTAGCAAGCTTCGCTTTTTTCTTACCACCAGGATCAAAACTTTCATCATGGTAGTTTTCCATATTGAAATTAAGCTTTTTTAAACAACTTTTCACTTGCTGCATAAAACCTTCGGGGCCACAACAAAACACCGTCCGGCTATTAATGTCCGGTACCATATCATAGAGCACCGTGTGGTTAACGCGCCCTCGGCGCCCCAACCAATTCTGGCTCAAGCCGGGTTGGGTGCAAACGACTTCCAGCTGAAAGTTGTTAGTTTTGTGTTCCAACAGGCCTAACTCGCGCCGAAAAATGATATCTTCAGTCGAACGAACCCAGTTAAGAAACTTGATATCTTTATTGGGATCAGTGTCCGACCAAAATCTTGCCATAGATATCATGGGGGTCACCCCTGAACCCGCCGAAATAAGCAAGACACTTTCTGAGGAAACATCCAAGTTATTAAATCGCCCAGCAGGTCCTCTTAACTCTAGCCTTGACCCCGCTATAATTTTAGCGTGCAACCAAGGAGACACGGCACCGCCATCTTCTTTTTTTACCGTAATCTCTAAAATATGCGGACGACTAGGAGAAGAAGAAATAGTGTACGAACGATTGTGTTTAACACCATCAATTTCGAGCAACAGGCTGATAAATTGGCCGGGTTTGAAATGAAATAAGCAGGGATCTAACGCCTGAAATTGAAAAGTCTTAACATCGGGCGTTTCTTGAATAACCTTAATGCATTTTACCGGTGTTTTTCTGGTTTTCCAGCTAGGCAATTCTTTGTAGTATTGTTCTTGTTGCATATTTTTAGTTCTGTTTTGGTGAATATTTCACCTTTGACATAGAGCTGTGTTTTACATTCGCACTCTTAACAAGAAAGACTAAGACAAGGATTGATTTCTAGATGTTTTATTGTTGCTCGAGACCCATATGCCGTAGAACGCCGTCTAATTCGTCAAGACTGCTATATTGAATAATGATTTTTCCCTTGCCTTTAGCGCCGTGTTGAATCTTAATTGGCGCTCCAACTTTGTCGGATATTCGCCTTTCTAGCTGGTCGATATGGGGATCGCCTTTAGCCGAAAATTTAGCTTTATTGGGGGTCCCCGTGGCTCGTACCAGCTTTTCTGTTTCTCGAACGGTCAAGTCTTTGGCAACAACAATTCTTGCAACGGAGGTTTGTTCTTCGCTGGTTAATGATAACAGCGCCCTCGCGTGTCCCATTTCTAGGTCGCCTCTTTCTAGCATTGTTTTGCACGCTTCCGTTAGTGTTAATAACCTGAGCAAATTAGTGATTGTTGTTCTGCTTTTACCAACCGCATCTGCCGTTTGTTGATGAGTGAGTTCAAACTCCTGCATTAGCCGCTGCAGGGCAACCGCCTCTTCCATTGCGTTTAGATCTTCCCGCTGAATATTTTCAATTAGAGCTATAGCAATCGCGGCTTCGTCGGGAATATCTTTCACCAAACAAGGGATCACATCTAGCTCAGCTAGTTGCGATGCCCTCCAACGTCTTTCCCCAGCAATTATTTCAAACTTATTTTTACCAACCTCACGAACCACTATCGGCTGAATCACACCTTGTGCTTTAATTGAACTCGCCAATTCCTCCAACGCCTCATCAGTCATGATTTTTCTGGGTTGAAATTGCCCAGGCTGCATAAACTCTATCGGCAGTTTTCTCAGTTCGCCTTGATCGATCGGCTGTTGAGTTATTTTGCCTGTTTCAGTATTTTTGGGTTTGCTCAAAAACGCATCTAGCGGCGATCGCCCTAATTTTTTCTTCATGGTTTTTCTCTATTTAGAATCTTTTTTGTGGTTAATAACTCTCTGACAGGCCTAGTCATTTGAAGCTAGTTTTTCTCGACGCAGAGATAGATTACGCTTTTTCTTCACGGCGGATCATTTCACCGGCTAGTGCCAAATAGGCTTTTGCGCCTCGCGATAATCGATCATAGACCAAGGCGGGCTCTCCGTGACTAGGAGCCTCTGCCAAACGAACATTTCTTGGAATTGCAGTACGATAAACCTTCTCGCCAAAATGTTCATGTAACTGATTAGAAACCTCAACCGCCAGACGGTTTCTTGGGTCATACATCGTTCTCAATAAACCTTCAATATGCAAATTATGGTTAACATGTTCGGTGATCTGTTCGACAGTACCCAGTAATGCGCGTAAACCTTCTAGTGCGAAATACTCACATTGCATAGGGATCATCACACTATCGGCAGCAACGAGTGCATTAACCGTCAAAATACTTAACGAGGGTGGACAATCAATAAATATATAGTCGAAATCATCTACCAAACAAGCGAGCGCATCTTTAAGCCGGCCTTCTTTGTTATCTTCAGATAATAAATGAGCCTCTGCAGAGGCCAAGTCTGAATTGGTGGGTAAAATGTAGAAATTAGAACTCTCGACTTTGACCAAACACTCGCGTGCTTTTTTGTCGCCTAACAGAACATCTAAAACATGATGTTCTAATTCTTCTTTGATGATTCCGCAACCACTGCTAGCATTCCCTTGAGGGTCTAAATCCACCAATAACACGTTTCTTTTAGTCGCCGCCAATGAGGCTGCAATATTGATGCTACTGGTTGTTTTTCCAACGCCGCCTTTTTGGTTGGTGACTGCTATTATCTTTCCCACTGCTACCCCTGAAATTTTTCTTGTTTGACACGCTCTACTGTTAATTCTAAATGCTATCAATAGGCGAATCATCCATTATAGATTGATCTTTGTTTGTAGTCCAAGATTAACCCGCAAACGCCAATTGAATTAAACATCTTCGCGCATCTAAACCCGGCACATTCAGCTCATGATAACTAACTTCTGTGACGGTTGCCTTTAATTGCTCCGTTTCTGAACCCTTATACACACCTTTCATCACTAACCATCTGCCATTTTTGGTTAATAAGTGTTTGGTAACATCAACCATGTCTTCGATTGAGGCAAACGCCCTAGAAATAATGCCATCGTATTGCAACTCTGCAACGTCTTCCACTCGGGAGTGTATAACTTCGACATTGGTCAATTTAAGTTCATGAATTTGTTGTCGAATAAATCGAATTTTTTTATTGTTACTATCAAGCAAAGTAAAATTTGTTTGGGGTAGCATAATAGCTAGTGGCAGCCCTGGAAAACCCGCACCCGTTCCAACATCAAGAATCGTTTGTTGTTTTATGAAGGGGGTAACAGCCAAGCTATCCAACAAATGCAGGATAAGGCATTCTCTCGGATTTTTGATTGCAGTTAAATTGTAGGTTTTATTCCATTTAATCAATTGCTCTAGCAAACACAACAGTTGCCTTTGTTGCGCTTGGTCAGATAAAAGGTTTAACTGATCTAGTCCTTTAGTTAGTGCGCGCTCCATCACTAAGTGCCGACTTTATGGGTGGATAAATCAAGCGTCTTGTAGTTTTTCTTTTTTAAGGTAATCAGCAATAATGAAATTGCCGCGGGCGTGACACCTGATATTCGACTTGCCTGACCTATATTTTCAGGCTTGGTTGTTTGTAACTTTTGGATAATTTCATTGGATAAGCCCGCGATCACGGAATAATCCAGATCCGCTGGTAAAACAACCCCTTGCTGCTTTTTGTTTCTCGCTATCTCATCCTTTTGACGCTCAATATAGCCTGAATATTTAGCCTGAATTTCCACTTGCTCTTTAATAGCCGCAGACAATTCCGGATCGAAACCAGATAATAGCGCGGCTATGGATTGATAGTTCAGCTCTGGTCGTTTTAGAAGGTCTAACTGATTATATTCCCTGGTAATCGGTTTTTTGAGCAGCTCAGATAAAAGGTCTGCTTCCTCAGAATTTGGTTGTACCCAGCTCGACTTCATTCGCAACATCTCTGTTTCCACTGCCGTGCGCTTGTTCAATACTTGATCATTCCGGCTCTTATCAATCAAACCTAACTCAAATGCTTTTTCGGTTAAGCGGAGATCAGCATTATCTTCTCTTAACATTAGCCGGTATTCTGCTCTTGAAGTAAACATACGGTAAGGTTCTTGAGTGCCTTTGGAAACCAAATCATCTATCATCACGCCAATGTACGCTTCTTCTCTGGAGGGTGACCAACTTGGTTTGCTTTTGGATGTTAGGGCCGCATTCAAACCTGCTATCAAGCCCTGAGCCGCAGCTTCTTCATAACCTGTTGTGCCATTAATCTGTCCGGCAAAAAATAGATTTTCTATATGTTTCGTTTCTAATGACGCTTTTAGTTCTCTCGGATCAAAATAATCGTATTCAATCGCATAACCCGGCCGCGTAATATGAGCATTTTCAAACCCTTTGATCGAGCGTACTAAATTAAGCTGTACATCAAAAGGTAGGCTGGTGGATATTCCATTTGGGTAAACCTCGTAGGTATTTAGACCTTCTGGCTCGATGAAGATCTGATGACTTTCTCTTTCTGCAAAACGCACGACTTTATCTTCAATAGAGGGGCAGTATCTTGGTCCCACACCCTCTATTTCTCCGGTAAACAGTGGCGATCGATCCATTCCCGATTGAATAATCTGGTGCGTTTTGTGGTTAGTATTGGTGATAAAACAAGGTGTTTGTTTTGGATGTTGAGCAACAGAACCCAAAAACGAGAATACCGGAGTTGGTGTATCCCCGTGTTGAGCTTCTAATTCAGAAAAGTCTATGCTGCGACCATCAATTCGGGGCGGCGTACCGGTTTTGAGCCGTTGAACATTAAAGGGGAGTTCCCTTAAGCGACTAGCAAGCCCTACTGCAGAAGGATCGCCTGCTCGACCACCTGAATAATTTGACTGGCCAATATGTATCTTTCCAGCTAAGAATGTACCTGCGGTCAAAACAATAGTTTTCGCATAAAAACTCAGACCCATTTCAGTAACTACACCAATAGCGCGGTCATTTTCTATCAATAAATCATCTACTGATTGCTGGAAAACACGTAGATTATCTTGATTTTCTATACTTTGACGAACAAAAGACTTATATAAAACCCTATCAGCCTGGGCTCTTGTAGCCCGCACGGCAGGGCCTTTGCTGGCGTTTAGTTTTTTGAAATGAATACCCGAATGATCAATCGCTGTGGCCATCAAACCACCCATTGCGTCAACTTCTTTCACTAAATGCCCCTTACCAATACCTCCAATGGACGGATTACAACTCATTTCTCCTAAGGTATTAATGTTATGGGTAATAAGTAAGGTGCTCGCTTTCATACGCGCTGCGGCCATGGCTGCCTCTGTGCCAGCATGCCCGCCACCAATTACAATTACATCAAAGGATTCTTCGAATATCATAATAAACGTTATCAGACTTAAAAAAGATCAAACAAAAAATGGACGGCGATTTTACCTAATAGCGAACAAAAAATGAACAAAAACCGTTGATCATTTCACATAATTGCGCCAAATCGTTGGTACACACCAGCAAAAGTAGAGAAAATAGGGCTTAAGTTACTGAAGAAATGGGGGTTTTCGTTAATTTTGGACTAATCTATTTAATAGAGACGAAATTTGGACATGGCCAGTATATCTAATGATTAAATCAGTAAAAAAGATCCTAGCTCGATCGGTAATATATCTAGTGGTGCTCGTTAGTTTGCCTTATCTATATTTTGTCTGGCAGGCGAAACAAGGTGTCGACGCATTTATCGTCAGTTTTCCTCTAGGTGGAAATTTGGAGTATGAGTGGTTACTCATTGATTTGGATGGAAACATATCTCTTTATAATGTCGCTTTGTATCAAGACTCTGTGGAGCCCCTATTTGAAGCACAAACGGTCGAGATAAATTACACCAGTATTTTTGATTTTGTTGGTCTACAAGAACATATTCTCTATCGTGAATTTCCGGCAAGAATTGGAGTTAACATTCAGCAAGCCGATAGCTCACAGGTCAAAGAAATAGCCAATTTGTTCGGGCTCGATTTTCAAACCAATATGCTTTCCTATTTTTATCCAAAAGAATGTCATGAGGTTTTGGATAAAAATCTACCATCAATAAAGTTTGATCTTAAGATCCTATTTGATAATCAACAAACGGCTGATATCAGCCAAGTAAGGTTCAGATTTAGTAGTACTGAACTTGCTCAATTAGAAGGTTCTTTTAGAATTAACAATTTCACCCAAATCGGTATAGACGGCGGGTTTATCAGTGATCTTTCAATCCAAGCGAAAGAGCTCACTTGGATCCAACAAAACACACAAAAATGCCTTGCCTTGAATAAACTCAATCAATCTCAGTTTCGAACATTATTGAAGCCTCAAGTAGAACTGCTCGCTAAACAAAATCAACACCTTTTATCTAGTGTTGCATCAACCCTGTTGGCTGATTTTTTGTTTGTTCCACAAACAATCAGTTTAAATTTTCATGTACAAGAAGGGAAGAATTTTGGACAAATTAATTTTCTGCCTATATACCAATATCAAAAACAAACAGGTATGAGAATGAAGCTTAATCTCCAAGATATTGGCTTTGTATTTCGAGAATACATCACAACAAAAAAAGTTATTGAGACGCCGAATATATTACATCAAACGCCAATAAAACCTTTACACAAAGAAGTTTCCATTGAGGTTTCTCGGACTTCTTTGCTTGCTCATATTGGAGCAAAACTACAATTATCACTTCGAAATAACACGGTAATGATCGGTTATTTGGAGAGCGTTGATAAAGGGGTCGTAAAAATTAGGCAACTAAAATTTAAAGGGGAATCCGTGTTGCCTTTCGATCTGATAGATATTCAATCTATCATTATGTTAAGGGCTGACTAAACCCAACACAGGCAATTAGTCAGCTGTTTATTTTCCAATACAAAAACTGGTGAATATTTTACCCAAAAGATCATCTGAAGAAAACTCACCGGTTATCTCATTCAAACTGTCTTGTGCAAGCTTTAACTCTTCAGCCAATAGCTCGCCAGCAGAAAATTTTTCCAGTTGATTAAAACCTTCTTTAATATGGCGTCCTGCTTGTTTTAGCGCATCTATATGCCGTCGACGCGCCATAAACACGCCTGACTCAGTTGCGTCAAAGCCCATCGAAGACTTAAGGTGTTGCCGCAATATATCGACGCCGTCTCCGGTGTTTGCTGATAGTGAAATGCTCGTAACTTTGCCTTCGGTTAAACCGGGTTTATTATCCGTGAGATCTATCTTGTTTCTTATCAGAGTCACCGGCGGTAACTCAACACTGGGATCTATAAACCCTTCAAGCAGCTCCGCAATCTTATCGGTTGTTTTATCCTGGTCATCTAGCACTAACAACACACGATCCGCATTTTCAATTTCGTCCTTTGCTCGCTGCACACCTATTTTTTCGACCCGATCAGTCGTTTCCCTAAGTCCGGCCGTGTCCACTATATGCAAAGGCAAACCGTCGATATTAATCTGTTCAGAAAGCACATCTCGAGTTGTTCCTTCGACCTCGGTGACTATTGCCAGGTCTTTTCCCGCCAACACATTAAGCAAGCTTGATTTTCCTGCGTTAGGTTTTCCTGCAATCACCACCTTCATGCCGTCTCTTAATAAGCAACCTTGCTCTGCGGTGCTAAGTAGTCTATCGAAATCATTAGAGATCGCATTCGTCTGGTCGGTAACTTTATTATCATTAAGAAAATCTATTTCTTCTTCAGGAAAATCAATTGCCGCTTCAACATACATTCGCAAATAAATAACTTTTTCAACCAGTTGATTTACTTTTTCTGAAAATACACCACTCAAGGAACGAACCGCACTTTTGGCGGCTTGACGGGAACCACTATCGATCAAATCGGCAATAGCTTCAGCCTGCGCGAGATCTAATTTATCGTTATGAAAAGCTCTCTCTGAAAACTCCCCTGGTTTAGCTAACACCGCTCCACAAGATAGAACCGCCTCCAATAACAAATCCATAATGATTGGACCGCCATGTCCCTGTAGCTCTAAAACATCTTCACCAGTAAAAGAATGTGGCGAATTAAAATATATTGCTATGCCCTGGTCTATAAATTGGGCGTCTTGATCATGGAAAGCGAGATAGTGTGCGTAACGCGGCACGAGCTCTCGGTGAAGAATGTTTTTTGCGATGGATTTACAAAGGGTGCCTGACACTCGAATTATTGCAACGCCTCCTTTTCCTGGGGGCGTTGCGACGGCTGCGATTGTAGTTTGATGATCTATCATTGTTTAAACAAGTCGCTTAATCATAAACGTTAAACAACCCTTGAGAGTTTGTTAGTAACTTAATGAGTGCTCAAAAAATTATTTCTTCCTTTTGGTTTCTTGCTCGTTATTAAACTGCTTCGTTATGTAGAGCTGCTGGGAAATTGAAATAAGATTGTTAAACAACCAGTACAAAACTAACCCCGCGGGGAAGAACACGAAAAACACGGTCATAAACACCGGCATCATTTGCATCATTTTTTGTTGCATAGGATCCATTGTCGGAGAAACCGGCTGCATTTTCTGCATCATATACATACTGAGACCCATTAGTAATGGCATTACATAATACGGATCCATCACCGACATATCCTCTATCCACAAAATAAAAGGGGCATGTCTCAATTCTACACTTTCCATTAGTACCCAATAGAGAGAGATAAAAACCGGCATTTGAATGAGGAGAGGGAAACAACCACCTAACGGGTTTACTTTCTCCTTTTTATAAAGCTCCATCATTTTCATCGACATTTGTTGTTTGTCTTCGCCATACTGTTCTTTCATTGCGGTCATTTTAGGTTGCAATAAACGCATTTTGGCAAAGGAGCGATATTGGGCTCTTGCTAAAGGATATAACAAGGTTTTGATCGCTATCGTTACAAGAATAATAGCGAATCCCCAGTTTATGGTGAAGCTTTGAAAGAAAATCAGTAAGAAAAATATTGGCTGGCCTATCCACCACAAAATTCCATAATCAACTGTTAAGTCTAGTCCTTTTGAAATTTCCTCGAGTTTTGATTGAATTTTTGGTCCGACATAAAGTCTCGCAGAAAGTGTTACTGTCTCTCTTGGCTCAATCCATTGCCAGCCTTGAGTCATTCTGATTTGCACTAAATCCTTTTTCCCTAAGTTTTTATCAGTAGCATCAATTGTATTTTCTAATTCAGAAACTGGTATCCATGCGGTAACGAAATAATGTTGTAAAATTGCAATCCAGCCATTTTCTGTAGACACCCTGAGCTCTTCTTCTTCAATATCATCAAACTCATACTTTTCGTATTTATCATCTTGAGTGTAGTATGCTGGACCTATATAAGATCGCATCCCCAACCCAGATTCTTCTTGACCGTCGACCGGACCAGTATCTCGTTTTAGCGAAGTAAACATTCGGTTAGCAATTTTCGTATCACTTAAATTATTAACAATATACTGGACATCAATAACATATTGTTCCGAATGAAAAGTAAAGCGTTTGATATATTCTACACCTTTTGAATTATTCCAGGTTAGATCAACAACCAACTGCTCTCTTCCTTCTTCTAACTCATATTTTGTTTGTGTTGATTGATATACCGCTCTATTCTTTTTATAATCAGGGGCGCCTTCACCATAAAGTCCGGATATTGCTACAAAAACTCTTCCATTTCTATTTTCTAAAATGTTAATGGGGTTTGAATCTTCGTCAAGCGTTTCTTTGTATTTTATTAATTCTGCCGAAACAATGTTGCCTCCAACCGGCGAAATAACCACTCTTAAAGAATCGGTGGTTACGATAATTGGTATTGATTGAGAGTTTTGAACGGCTACCTCTCTTTTGTTTTCAGTTTGCTCAGGCACTTGTGAAGACAAGTCGCTTATTTCAGGTGTTTCAGTGGTAAGATTTTTTTCAATTTCAATTGGTGGTGTTGCCGTGAGTGGTTGGTAATTTTCTAGGGAAGATTCAATAGAAGCTTTTTCTACTTTTACGGGTGTGTGATCCTTTTGCCATTCCTGATAGAGTAAAAAGGTTAAGAATGCGAAAAGTATAAACAAAAAGGTTCTAATTGATTCCATAGTAACTAGTGTCTCTTAATTAGAGTGTTGGTGGTTATGTGCGGGTTGATTACAAGCGCCAGATCTGGTTTTTCGATTTTGGTTTTGTGCTCTTTCTGGAACGGGATCAAGACCGCCGGGGTTCAATGGGTGACACTTAGATATCCGGCAGATCATTAACCAAGAGCCTTTTAAGCTCCCATATCTTTCGATCGCTTCAATTGAATAGCTCGAACAAGTTGGATAAAAACGACAGCCTCCACCAATCAATAAACTCAAGGTTTTTTGGTAGAGTCTAATTAGTTGGACTAACACAAATCTCATATTAACTTCTCGCACATTTCCGTTCAAATCGCTCAAACAGGTCATTTCGGTAACGGATTATATCTTTTTTAGATAATTGCGCAATCTCTCTTCTAGTTAACACAACTAAATCAAAATTAGGTAGTTTGTTGGTGTTTAAACGAAAATATTCTCTAAAAATCCTTTTAACTCTGTTACGTTGAATCGCGAGTTTAAGGTTTTTCTTGGCAATAACCAGACCTAATCTTGGGTGGTCAAGCTGGTTTTGTCTGGCGAGCAGGGTAAAAGCCTTGTTGTGAACCTTTAAAGCTTTATCAAAGACGCGGCTATAATCTCTAGCGCTTAAAAGACGAAGCTCTCGTTGAAAACTAAAAGAGATTTTTTTCACTCTAAATTCTCAACCAGAGGATCTAAAAACTAAAACAAAATGGTTTTATTGAGCAGATTAAGCGCTAAGTTTTTTTCGGCCTTTCGCTCTGCGGCGATTAATAATTATTCGACCATTCTTGGTGGCCATGCGTGCACGAAAGCCATGGCGGCGCTTGCGTTTAATGGTGCTAGGTTGAAATGTACGTTTCATCGGACTCTACCGTTTAAAATTTACTAAAATATTGACCACTCAAATCCCTATGAAAAACTAGAAAAAGAGGCGCTTCTTTCAAAGGGCGCAAAGTCTATTGTATCGGTATTATGCTGTCAATCATTTTTACTTAATTTGATTAATTATTTTGTCTTTTATTACCATGATTTTCAGCGACCAATTCAAACTTGCTAGATTTGTTATTCAGGCAAATAATCTAGCTGCTCGGCCTGTTTATAAATCAATACTAGATATAGTGCCTCTGACAAATGATTAACACAAAATAAGGTAATTTTACTTAAGTTCATTGTTTTGTTGTGGATAACATTTTACGCTATGAGTTGTTGGATTATGACAAAAACAAAAATAAACAGCAAGTTTTCTTTTAAAATGATTTATATTCATACCTAACCTCGGTTAAATCATTCTTTTTGTTACATACAGCTTAAAGATTATAATAATTAAAAAGATCTTATTATAGTTATTATTAAGGAACTGTTTTTCTGTGTATAAGTGTTATAATTTGTTATATAACAAGGTTTTATGGTAATGATATCTGTGTTTAAAACGATCTAAAAAGTAATGTTTATATCCTTTATAAATATGTATTAATAAGGGTAATATTCGTTATTGTCGATTATCAACACTTTAATACATGTTTAACCCACTAGATTTGTTATATATAACTCACTAAACACGTTATTGTTGTTTATTTGGACATCCCTGCACATGATAATATTTAGTGAAATATAGCCGTATCATAAATTATTTGTGGATTATTTGTTCCATTCGATCTACACTGGCAAATTCATACATAAAATAAAAATAGTAAAAAATAAACAGAGTAATTATTCATAATAAATTCAATCATTAACTCTGCTAAATGGTATTAAAAATTCATTAACAATTTCTCTATGTGGAATAATTGCCAAAAACACCTTCAAGATGAACTCCCTCCAACGGAGTTTAGTACTTGGATCCGTCCATTAAAAGCGACAAATAATGATAATAAATTATTTTTAAAAGCCCCTAATCGTTTTGTTTTAGCCTGGGTTAAAGATAACTACCTTCCTCGAATAAGAGAGATTGTTAATTATAATACCGATAAAAATATTGATATTATGCTTGATGTACATGTTAGCCAACCTCTTCATGAGACTAGTGAGCCCGTATCGCCTGTCATCAATCAGGTTAAGTCGTCTCACCATCATAAAAACATGCTAAACAAAAATACTGCACCTAATTTAAACAAGGGAAACTTAAATAAAAATTTTACTTTTAGTAGTTTTATTCAAGGTAAAAGTAACCAATTAGCCTTAGCAGCCGCTGATCAGGTGTCCAAAAATCCTGGTACTGCGTATAACCCTTTATTTATCTACGGTGGCGTCGGTTTAGGTAAAACTCATTTGATGCAAGCTATAGGTAATCAGGTTTTAGAAAACAAACCAAAAGGTAAAGTTATTTATCTTCATTCTGAGCGTTTCGTTGCAGATATGGTTAAAGCGCTTCAGACTAATACCATTGATAAATTTAAGAAATTTTACCGTTCTGTAGATGCGTTACTTATTGATGACATCCAGTTTTTTGCTAATAAGG
>Ga0256847_1000820_pt1 | contig 17681 bp, 13 predicted proteins | sample TeddybearmetaG_FD_189099 | JGI IMG/M metagenome (GOLD analysis project Ga0256847, IMG submission 189099) | Hydrothermal vent microbial communities from East Pacific Rise, Pacific Ocean - Teddybear | ecosystem: Environmental > Aquatic > Marine > Hydrothermal vents | place: Pacific Ocean: East... | reverse complement strand
CTGTTGTTTGTCAGATTGCAAAAATACGCGGTTGTCGAGTTGCGGGCAGTTGTGGTTCTGACGAAAAAGTGGACTACTTACTGAATGATTTGGGTATTGATTATGCCTTTAATTACAAAACTCAAAGTATCTCGCGTGAGCTTCATACTGGTTTGCCAAAAGGTATCGACGTTTATTTTGAGAACGTAGGTGGTGCTCATTTAGATGCTGCTTGCGGACAAATGAGGCCGTTAGGTCGTATACCAGTGTGCGGCATGATCTCTGCGTACAATAATAAGGGTGCTAGGTCGGAAGGTGTGACAACACTTTCAAATATGATCTACAACCGCGTCACGATGAAAGGTTTTGTGGTTTATGAGTTTAATCATTTGCGTGAACAATTTCTTGCTGACATGCGGCACTGGATGCAAGAGGGTCGAATGAAATATTCCGAAACGATCATGGACGGAATTGAGAAGGCACCGGCAGCTTTGATTGGTCTGTTGCAAGGCCAAAATACAGGAAAAATGTTAGTCCGCCTTGCTGGTGAGTAGAATGGGTGTAGGTCACAGCCTTGAAGCTAGGTGATATGACTACGGTTGAACAATAAATGATGCCCAGTTCATGCAGCGGTACCATTGGTGGGCGTCGGTGAATCCCGCTTTTGCAAATCTATCTTGATGCATTTCTTCTGTATCAATCTTCATGACGTTTTCAATGGCGCTACGCTTTTGGCTAATCTCTAAATCAGAGTATCCGTTGGCTTTTTTCCATGCCAGATGAGTGTCGTTGAAGAGGGTGTGTAGCCTAGAATCGTCGTGGCGAACTTTTTCAGAGACAATCAAAATACCTTGCGGATGCATCTGTTGGCGAAAGCCTTTCAATAAGGGAATGCGGTCTACTGGGTCAATAAATTGTAAAACTAAATTCAACACGATGACGTTGGCGCCACTTACGTCGGTGGCACGAATGTCTTGCTCGACAAAGTGAGCGCGCTTGTCAAAAACCGCAGCTTGCGCGCCTTTGATCATGGCGGTGGAATTGTCTACGCCGGTGACTCGGATATCTTCACTGTCGTTTTGACTGAGGATTGCCAGGGTTGTAGCGCCGAGGGAGCAACCTAAGTCGTAGGCATGGCCGGCAAGGCCAAGGTGGCGAGCAGCAATCAAACCAGTGACGGGTACCATGGTCTCATAGCCCATGACAGAACGTCTGATCATGTCAGGGAAAACGTCTACGACTTCCTGGGTAAAGGCGAAATCTACGATTTGGCCTTTATCGTTGCTATATACGCTATCTCGCATCGGTGAGCCTCACTTAATATGCCTGCAGTAGGTGGTCAATAGGGTTGTCATTCACAACTGATTTATGAACCTGTAACAACTGCTGGGGGCGCGCATGCTACCATTTAGCGACTATATTGGTTGCTGTAAATAGTTGTACTTATTGTGTCTGTCTTAGATCTATCTAGCTCTGAATATTATATTAATCGTGAACTGTCTCAGCTCGAATTTATGCGCCGGGTGGTGGCTCAAGCTGAAGATGATGCGGTGCCGATGCTGGAGCGGCTGCGATTCTTATGTATCGCAAGCACGGTGCTAGATGAATTTTTTGAAATTAGAGTCGCAGGACTACGACAGCAAGAAGCCTATGGCAGTACCCAGCGCGGTGCAGATAATTTATCGGTGACAGATCAGTTGTTGCGCATTGGTCCCCTGGCGCATGAGTTGGTCCATCAACAATATCGAATTCTTAATAACGTTCTATTGCCTAAGCTAGATATGCAAGGTATACGAATTATCCGGCAAGATGATTGGAACAGTAAACAACGCAGCTGGTTGAAGCGCTATTTTAATCGTGAATTGGCGCCGATTATTTCACCTGTTGGGCTTGATCCATCTCATCCATTTCCAGAGCCATTAAATAAATCCTTGGCCTTTATTGTTACCCTCGAAGGCAAGGATGCATTCGGTCGAAATAGTGGTAAGGCCATTGTTCAGGCGCCACGCTCACTACCCCGCATTGTGCGCCTAGAAGGGACCTCGGTGTCGTCTGACAATGAATTTGTACTGTTATCTTCAATTGTTGAAGCGCATGTTTCAGATTTGTTTCCAGGCATGAAGGCAACGGGGTGTTACCAGTTTCGTGTTACACGTAACAGCGATCTCTTCATAGACGAAGAAGAAATTGACGATCTTTTACTCGCTTTGGAGGGCGAGCTTTCATCCAGGCGTTACGGTGAGGCTGTGCGTTTGGAAGTGGCCAGTAACTGTCCACAGGACCTAATGTCATTCCTTGCCGCGCAATTTGGCTTGGGTAAAGACTTTGTCTATCACTGTGATGGCCCGGTCAATTTAATGCGATTGGCAGCACTCCCCGATCTTGTGGCTCGGCCAGATCTCAAATATCCTGGCTTTACACCCTCAATCCCTGCTCGCTTACGTAACTCTGCCAACATGTTTGCCGCCATACGGGCAGGCGAGATTCTTCTGCACCATCCCTTCGAATCATTTGCGCCTTTCGTGGATTTTCTTCGCCAAGCAGCACAAGACCCTAATGTTTTGTCTATTCGACAAACCCTTTATCGCACAGAAGCACAATCAGCAGTGGTTGAGGCATTGGTCGATGCAGCCAAAAAGGGTAAGGAGGTGCTGGTCGTCATAGAACTACGAGCGCGCTTTGACGAGGCGGCGAATATTGAGCTGGCAAACAAACTGCAATCTGTCGGAGCACAGGTAGTTTATGGGGTGGTCGGTTTAAAGACCCATGCCAAAATGTGTATGGTGATACGGCGCGAAGGCAAGTCTCTGGCTCGCTATGTCCACCTTGGTACAGGCAACTACCATACACGCACCACGCGTTTGTATACTGATTATGGCTTGTTGTCTTGCGACGCCGATCTTGGCGATGATGTACAGAAAGTGTTTCAACAACTCACTGCAATGGGCAAAGCAGGTAAGTTAAAGAAAATACTCCAATCCCCATTTACCCTGCACTCAACCATGTTGGACTTCATAGCAGCTGAAGCAGCTAACGCGCGCGCGGGTAAACCTGCGGGCATATATGCGAAAATGAATTCGTTAGTAGAACCACAAATCATTCAGGCCTTATATGCAGCTTCTCAAGCGGGGGTACCCATAAAACTTGTTGTGAGAGGTATATGTGCTCTGCGCCCTCAGGTGCCAGGCGTATCTGAAAACATCAGCGTCCGCTCAATTATTGGTCGTTTTCTCGAACACACCCGAGTATTTTGCTTTGCAAACAAAGGTAAGCGGCTAGTGTATCTATCAAGTGCCGACTGGATGGGGCGCAATTTCTTTTCTAGGGTGGAAACATGCTTTCCGGTGCAAGATAAACGTTTAAAAGAGCGAGTGTTCGAAGAAACCATTGAGCTCTACCTAAACGACACGGCACAAAGTTGGGAGTTACAAGCAGATGGCAACTATGTGCGTAAGCGAACTAAGCAAACACGGTCATCGGCTCAGGAAATGCTGCTCGAGAAGTTAGCCGACTAGTATCAAACACACGCATAGCTTGGTTGGATTCACTGCGTTTTGATGTGAAGTGGAAGTTCGATGGCCTGCAAATATTTCGCTTCGTTGGCAAAATCTTCAGCCGTAAGTGGATGGTCTTCAAGCCAGGCTTTTGGCAGCGATAAGGTGATTTTCTTATCGTTGGCTTTTAATTCTATGTGCGGTAGCGGGGTGTGACTGCGACTTCGATGCAGGACTATGGCCAGCCGTAAGATAATAGCCAGGCGCAATAAATCTTGTTGATCGCTAAACAATTCAGGCACTAATTTACGACGATGGCTGCGTACTAGAATAGCCAATTGCCTTTGTTCTGAGCGTGAGAAGCCAGGCAGATCCATGTTTTCCAATAGGTATTCGCCATGTTTGTGATATCCGGAATGGGAAATGTCCATGCCTATCTCGTGTAAGCTCGCAGCCCAAGCCAAACTGAGTTTGTGCTGGGCGGCAACAAGGTCCCAGTCTAAGGCTATCTGTGCGAGTAGCGTGATGGCTGTCTCTCTGACTTGTCTTGCATGTATCGCGTCTATTCGATAGCGTTGGATGAGGCTTTCCACGGTATGTTCACGGGCGTCATCTTCATGCTGACGACCAAGCAGATCGTAGATAAGACCTTCTCGAAGCGCTGCTTGCGCTGCTGTCATCTCCCTAATCTTCAGGGCGTCAAATATTGCCGACAGAATGGCAACGCCACCTGCAAACACGGCTTTACGTTCGTCTGATAATCCTTCTAAGTCTAACTTGTCGACACTACCGGCATCGATGAGCGCTTGCTTCAGTTGTTTGAGCGCGGTCGGTGTAATTAGGTCACTGCCGGTCATCGGTGTGAGGACGTCACTTACTGTGTTGATGGTGCCTGAAGCCCCCACAGCTGATTCCCAATCTAGGCTAACAAATTCATGCGCCACGGGTTCCAGTTCGACCAGCGCGTGTTTGATTGCTGCATTCATGGACTTTTTATCAATGCGTCCGTCGGCAAAAAACCGCTGTGACATCGATACGCAACCCATATGTAAACTTTCTAAAGTTTCCGGCGTCGTCATGCGGCCTAAAATCAACTCTGTACTGCCACCACCAATATCAACCACCAATCGCCGTGTGCTTTCTCCACCTAAGTCATGACAAACGCCCATAAAAATTAGTCTGGCTTCCTCGCGGCCAGAAATAATTTCAATTTTATGGCCCAGAATTTCTTCCGCTTTAGCCATGAACTTTTGGTCTTTGGCCTGGCGTAATGTGTTTGTACCAACAATGCGTACATTTGCGGGGTCAATCGACCGAAGGCGTTGGGACACTAGTTCTAGAAAAGCCAAAGCGCGGTTTGCCACCTTGGGTGAAATTGGTCCATCGTCGGTTAAGCCTTCAGCTAGACGAACCATTTCTTTGAATTTATCTATGACTTGGATACGCCCATGAGACTCTTGGGCAATTAAGAGGTGGAAACTGTTCGATCCCAAATCTAACGCGGCGAGCTGCTTGCCGTGATGTGCACTCGGATCGAATTCTAGAACTTGACCGGATTCGGATTGTGTCAAAGCAAGTCAAACCATGAGAAAGGCATAGTCTAATACGACCGCGCAAACCTTTCAGCAAAGTTCTTAAAAGGTAATTCGCATTGAAAATGGAGACTTTATGGCGGACCTAGGTGTGTACTTAAAAAAGTGTCGAGGGCTTGCAGGTATTCAAGCCGATGTTTTTGCAAACTCAAAAAATGATCACCGTTGGCCTGCTCGATATAGGTGTGTTCAATACCGGCGTTCGTTAAGGCTGCGGCGAAATCGCGTGATTGCTCGACCATGGCGGAGCGATCAACGTCACCATGCACCAATAAAATTGGAATTTTGATCTGCGCAATGTTCTCCATCGGAGAATTCTGCAGAAGCAATTTTCCTCTTGGCAATCGTGCAGCTGCCAGTCGGCCAAATTTGAAGAGGTACGACTTCTGCTTTAACTCAGTTAGATCAGATACGCCTGCAAAAGAAATTGCGCAGTTAAATTTTTCAGGAGTTTTATAGGCGGCAACCAGGGCTACATAGCCCCCATAACTGCCGCCATGGATACATACCCTTTGTGGATCTGTGAGCTTTTGATCGATCATCCAATCTAATCCGTCGATGATGTCATCCTGCATTTGTTCACCCCAAGCGCCAAACCCTGCCTGGGTAAACGCATCGCCATAGCCTGTGCTACCACGAAAATTGGGTTTCAGTAGTGCATATCCACGGTTAAGAAAATACTGATTCCAGAAAAAATAACTACCCGTATCCTCCGACCATGGACCGCCATGAGGATCGATAATTGTCGGGTAGGGCCCGTTTTCTCTCGGGCCCGGTAATGCCAGGTATGCGGGAATTTCTTTGCCATCACGTGCTGTGTAAGTGATGTAGTCGAAGTCAACAATTGGACCTTGCTTAAAACTACTCAGTTTTATAAGAGATTTGTCAGCCAGTGTGAAACGGTAGTAAGAAGGTTTAACGCCATTACCTTCAAAATATACAATGAGATGGCTTAGGTTTGGCGTGGCACTTAGCACATTCATGAACCTTGGATAACCTAACTTTGCTCGAACTTGTGCAACCGCTTGTTCTATGTCCTTATTGAGCCAGGTAAGGTGTTCACCATTTTCATTGTATCCAACATAGAGTATCTGGCGCGTGCTGTCGTGACGCCAATAACGCGTGAGGTCAAAGGTCGGGTGTTCAGCAAGTGTTTCGACGACTTTCGCCGTACTCAAGTCAACACGGTATAGGCCTCGTGTATTTGCGCCATTGTGATTGGCGATCATGAAAACAGATTTCCCATCTTTTGCGAAACCCAGCATCGAGGGTGGATTTATCCCTTCAAACCGAGTTATATCTAAGGACTTTCTTTGCTTGGCTTCAAAGCTATACGCTATGGGCGTTAGGTCATTTCGCCGGCCAATTGCGAAGCGTATATTCCCTTCATGGTCTGCATACCAACGGCTAATTGAGGGTAAAAATTTCTTTTTGCGCTGAATTTTATTGGTATAGATGTTTAGTTTATATACGCTCGGGCTTACCCGATCTTCACGAGCTACCTGCACGAGGATGTGTTTAGCGTCATTTGGCAGCCAGCTGATCACATCGTCTTGATTTGGTGAATTCCATTCAAGTTCGCCCCGCGCGCGAGGCTTGGTTTTGGGGATCAATTGCAGTTGGTTTCTACCGTCCACATCTATGGCGAGTAACCTTGTCGCCACTGTTCGGCCATCACGATACCCGCGGATTCTTGCTGAGTCGATATAACCTGCCTTCATCACGATATAGCTTCTTATTGAGCATACAACGCGTGTTGGGTTCGCAAACCGGCACCAATTGAAAAGGAAATTTTCTGGGTCTGAGGCCATTAGAACTCTTGACTGTCCGGTCTCAAAATCTAACAGCACTGCGTGATAGGTACCGTGGATGGCTCTTAGTGCGACGCCTTGATGGCCATCTGGGGAGAGGCTGATATCTGCATAGGGGGGTAATTCGGCAAAAGCTTCTACCGGTAGAAGTGGTGCGTAGTTGGGTTGAGCGGTCTCTGCTCGCACGATATTAGGCGCTGTAATCACACCGAGGAGAGCGACGATTACGAATACTCGCGTTGTGAAACTACCCTGTCTCATAATGGAATCTCCTTGTTGCGCCAGATTATGCACTATAAATGCCCTTAGAAAATAGCAAGGCATAAAAGGTGATTCAGATAAGTTGTGCTAGTAGATACTCGGCGGCAGGGGGCAGTCTAGGGTGGCCGCAATACCTTGCATTAGAGCGCCCTCTGCACTACTTATCTCCCCGTCTGCCATAACTGTTAGTGCGCAAGCCTTTATGAGAGCCGGTTTAACTAAGGGTTTCAATTTCCGCAGTTTAGACAGGGCTTCGTTCATCCTTTGATAATCGAATTGGTCCTGCTTCGCATAAGGTATATTCAGCCCTAGCTCTTTGGCGCCTAGGTTGTAGGCTGCGATTTGCTCAGACACTTCAGGGCTGCTGTGACTTGCCAGAATAGATAGTAGCTTGCTGGCTTCAGCGGCCACCTTACTGATTTTACTGGTACGGCCATGATAGTTTTGCGGGCCTTCGAAGTGTGGGTAGAGCTCTTTCATTAGAACGCGGTGAAGTACCCATTCGAACACATCAACTTTTTCATCGGCGGTAATAAGCGCGGTGCTGATTTGGCTGAAATTTTTATATTGAGCAAAACTTAGCTCCTTTAAGGCCGGTATGCTCATTTCAAGCAGGGTAAGCAAATGCTTTGAATCGCTCGCATGAACTGCGGGCAAAAGCCTCTGTACGTGAGGAACCACGGCAGGCTCTGCCTTACTCTGGATCAATTGCTGTTGCTTTTGTGCAATTTTAGCGTCTTTGTCTACCAGCATCGCGTAGATGAGGGCGCGTGCTTCAAATGGATCGTGTGCGGCGTCGCTCAGGTCGGCAGGTTGCTCGGCTATCACCTGTCGTGCCGCCACGAGGCTGTTTTCGGATAATGCACCTACTTGGTTAACAATATGATCGGCGTTGTCTGAAATAATGAGCGCATCTGTACTTGGGTTGGTTCTAGGTGCAGTGCTACCGGCCATATTACTGGCTAACCCGACTTCGGCCGAAGTGCTACGCGGTGCTGTGTTGCCCACAAAGTTCGCTGTGAAGGTGCCATTCCAGCTCGGTTCAATAGCCTTGATGCGTTTTTCGAGGGGTGGGTGTGTGGCGGTGAAGCTGTGTGCGAACTTAGGTGCTGCGGCACCAAAGAACATATGGCTAGCTTGCTCGGCTGCTGGGTTTTCCATATGAGAGCCGGCTGAAAATCCACCTATCTTCTTTAACGCGTCTGCAATGCCGCCCGGATCTCGGGTAAATTGAACTGCCGATGCATCCGCTAAATACTCTCGTTGTCGACTAATAGCCGCTTTGATCATATTGCCAAAGAACGTACCCCCATAGCCGACAATCACTAGGCCGATGCCTATGGCGACGACTGGCAGGCCGTCGCGACGACTGAAACTGCCGGCGCGAAGCAACCCGTAACCCACCATGCCTAAGAATAAAATGCCGTGCAAAATTGCAATGAGCCGCAGGTTAATGTTGGTATCGCCGTTTAAGATGTGACTGAATTCGTGTGCGACTACACCCTGCAGTTCGCTTCGATTTAGCTGGTCTAAAGTGCCTTGATTGATACCAATGACTGCATCATCTGGGCTAAAGCCTGCCGCAAAGGCGTTAATGCTTGGTTCGGGTATGAGATAAACTGGGGGCACAGGTACACCGGCCGCAATTGCCATCTCTTCCACCACGTTGAGTAGTTGGCGTTGTTGGTGGTCGCGGGTGCTTTGGTGGATGAGATTTCCGCCGAGGGCTTCAGCGATAACTCGACCGCCGCCTTGAATAGAAAGATACTTATATAAAGAAGCGACCGCGATGACGCCTAATACGCCAAAACTTATCCAAAACCAGGTATCTATGCTGACATTGGCTAATGCTTGGTCAAACGTTAGGCCGCGACGCGGTCCTGCCCATCCTAGAGCGAGCGCGACTAAGCCGTTAGCCAGCACCAACAGTGCAATAACCGCAGCAGCAAAGAGCAGGCTTAGCTGCCCTGTTTTGCGGCGAGCTGTGTCTTGTGCTTGAAAAAAGTTCACTAAGCAGTGCTGTTTGCGTTTAAAAAATGGCGCTTAGCTAAAGGATACTGAAGGGGCCGCTTGTATCGCTGCCGAATCTTCAAACTCTAACAGTTCGGCATCGTTGGCATGTCCAAACATGCCGGCGAATACAACCGGCGGGAAGGTTTGCTTGTATGTATTGTACTCGGTAACTTGGTCATTGTAGGCTTGTCTTGCGAACGACACTTTGTTTTCAGTGGTGGTGAGCTCTTCTGTTAGTTGCATCATGTTCTGGTTGGCTTTGAGATCTGGATAGGCCTCCATAACCACATTCAGGCGGCCCATCGCTGAACCTAGCATGCTTTCTGCGCCTGATAGATCCTTGATTGCGCTCGCGTTACCCGGATCAGCGGCAGCAGCCTTTAACCCTGCCATGGCTTGATTTCTTGCAGCGATGACCGCTTCAAGGGTTTCTCTTTCGTGACTCATGTAGCCTTTAGCTGTTTCAACCAAATTTGGGATGAGGTCATAGCGTCGCTTGAGTTGTACTTCGATTTGCGCAAATCCATTTTCAAATCGATTTTTGAAAGCGACAAGCTTGTTGTAGATGCTGACAACCCAAAAAACCAGGGCCGCCAAGATGACAAGAAAGATGATAAATTCCATGCTGATTTTCCCAGTTTGAATTGAGGCTATAGCCTATATTGGGGCAATTGTTTTAAATTTCAATGGTTTACGATGAATTTCATGCCGTTTAAAAGGCCAAGTATTTAGAATACGCGCTTGGCCTTTCACCCTATACATGAGTAGAGCGCTTAGTCGGGTAGACCTAATACACGCTTTGCGATCACGTTAAGCTGAACCTCACTGGTACCCCCTTCGATTGAATTGGCTTTGGAGCGCAGCCATTGGCGCGTGGTGCTGATCTCGCGATCAGAAAAAGTGTCGCCGGTCCAACCCATGGCCTGAGTGCCCATCATTTCAAGCATGCGTTCATATTTGCGCTTATTTTGTTCCGTGCCATAGAATTTAAAAATGGAGGCCAAATTGCCGACTGCTTTACCAGCTTTTGCCTCTTCGCCACTACGCGCCATGGTGAGTTGGAATGCTCGATCGTTTAAGCGATGCTCGGTTATAGCATTGCGCACTGCCGGGTCAGCTATACGTCCTCTTTCTTCACCAACATATTGTTTGGCAATATCTTCCAGCTGAGTGCCGGAACCACCCAGCGCGGTGTTACCACCAATGCCAGAGATCATCTGGCGTTCATGCTGTAGTAGACGCTTGGCAATAGTCCAACCGTTGTTGAGTTCACCAACGAGCTGGGTCTTGGGGACTTTGACATTGTCAAAGAAGGTTTGGCAAAAAGGTGAGGCGCCGCTTATTAATTGAATTGGACTAGTAGTGACCGCAGGATCGTCCATGTTGAAAAGTACAAAACTAATACCTTCATGCTTCGGTGCCTTCGAATCGGTACGTACCAAGCAAAATATCCAATCTGCCTCGTCTGCGTAGGATGTCCATATCTTGGCGCCGTTCACCAAATAATAGTCGCCCATATCTTCAGCTTTAGTTTGCAACCCTGCCAAGTCGGAACCGTATTCAGGTTCTGAATAGCCTTGGCACCAACGAATTTCGCCGCGGGCGATTTCAGGTAGATAGTGTAGCTTCTGTTCTTGTGAGGCAAATTCTAGTAACGCCGGTCCAAGCATCCAAATGCCGAAACTTTGCAGCGGTAGGCGCGCATTGATGTGGCGCATCTCTTCGGTAAGAATTTTGTCTTCATCAAGCGTTAGCCCGCCACCGCCATACTCTGTGGGCCAGCGCGGTACGGTCCAGCCGCGCTCTGCCATACGATCTAACCATAACTTGGATTCAGGGTTAATCCATGTCTGTTTGCGTCCACCCCATACGACTTCATTTTCTGGGCTGGAAGTGCGCATCGATGTCGGGCAATTTTCCTCAAGCCAAGCTCGGGTTTGTTCACGAAAAACGGCTAGATCACTCATAATTATAGTCTCGACAAAGTCTATTTAACGCACTGGTGATATTCAACAGTGGGTATAATTTGAAGGGATGTTATTTAAGCAAACACGGCTCAGCAAACCAAGTCGGATCCGGTATAGTTCTACGGTCTATGACGCGTATTTAACAGTTAGGCATATAAATAATATAGGGCAGTGACCTTCATGGCTGATTTTGATGACCGAGCATTTCGCAGTGCTATGAGTAACTTCTGTACTGGTGTTGTTATAGCAACCGGAAGCGCCGATGGTGTACCTGCAGGTTTTGCCGCGCAGTCATTTGTATCATTGTCACTGGAGCCACCGTTAGTGGCATTGTGCCCTGGCAAAGCATCTTCTAGCTGGCCAAAGTTACGAAATTCGGGCAGTTTTTGTATCAATATTCTCGCTGCTGACCAGAAAGCGATTTGTGATGCCATGGCCCGATCTGGGGGCGATAAATTCGCCGACATACAATGGCACAGTGGCGTGACTGGCTCGCCGATTCTAGCCAATGCTGTTGGCTATATAGATTGTGATCTGGAAGCTGAACACGATGCCGGTGATCACACCGTAGCAATTGGTCGGGTTAAAGACTTTCAGATAAGAGGCGCCGACAAGTCACCTTTGCTTTTCTTTCAGGGCGGCTATGGAACATTTGGAGAACTAACATGACCCTACAAACGCGAATTTGTGAAATTTTTGAAATTGAAAAACCCATCGTCCTGGCAGGGATGGGTGGCGCGAGTGGGCCAGCACTAGCGGCTGCGGTATCCAATGCAGGCGGGCTTGGTGTACTAGGTGCTGCGGCCTGCGGGCCGAAACAACTACGAGAATGGATTCAACAGACTCGTGAACTTACCGATAAGCCCTTTGGTGTTGATACCTTATTACCTGCCTCAGTACGCCGTGCTAATTATGCGGAGACTGAAGGTCCAACCCCTAGTGATTTGTTGCCGCTAAGGCGGGCTTTTGCAGCTGAATTTATGCAGCAAGAAGGCTTAGAGCCGGTGCCCGATGAAGCGCGCCAAATGAGGCGAGTACCAGGCGAGCCAGCACTATTTACACAGGAATTTTTCGAAGCGCAAATGCGTGTGGTGATTGAAGAACGAGTACCTGTATATGCGTCTGGGCTTGGTAATCCAGGGCCGTGGATGCCTGAGTTGCGGGCTAATGGCACCAAAGTTATGGCTGTAATCGGGGCCGTGCGACATGCGATTCAAGTTAAATCATCTGGGCTTGACGTCATTGTTGCGCAAGGGCACGACGGCGGCGGCCACAACTCACCGATTGGCACCATGGCACTTATTCCCCAAGTTGTAGACGCTGTAGGCGATACGCCCGTGCTTGGCGCGGGCGGTATTGTTGATGGTCGTGGTGTCGCAGCAGCCCTGATGTTGGGGGCGCAAGGTGTTTGGATTGGTTCAGCGTTTCTCGCCTCCGAAGAAGCCAACATTTTTGATTTCCAGAAACAAGCTATTGTTGATGCGTCGGAAGAGGGTACGTCAATCTCGCGTACAGTGACCGGGAAACCAGCCCGGATAATACGTAGCAAGTGGACCGACCATTGGGCCAAAGAAGGCGTAGAGCCGCTGCCCATGCCCTACCAAGGAGCGGTTTCTGGGCCCGTTATGGCAGCTGCAAATAGAGCCGGACGTGGTGATATTAATCCAGGTTTTGCCGGTCAAGGTATCGGCATGATTAAGGCTGTGCGACCAGCCAAAGATATTTTCAACGAGCTGGTTTACGGTGCTGAGGCGGCCCTTAATGGCCGATGAAATTGCCCGGGCGTCGCTCGGCCACTGCCTTGATGCCCTCATAACTGTCTTCGGTCGCGCGCAGCCACTGCTGTTCTTTTAGTTCGTGGAGGGTTGCTTCGCTTACCGCTTCAGCTAGACCTTGTCGCATAGTTGCGCGCACGGACATGACCGCCAAGGGTGCGTTTTCGGCAATTTCGCGGGCAAAATCGATAGCGCTGCGTCTGAGGTCTTCAGCGTCGACGAGAAGATCCACCAATCCTAGTTCCAGTGCCTGCATGCCACTGACGCGTCGTCCGGTGTAGAGCATCGTGTTTGCAGCCTGGGCGCCGATAAGTCGGGGCAGAGTCACGGTGACGCCGAACCCTTGATGCAGGCCAAGCTTTACAAAATTAGCGCTAAATCGAGCAGCAGGGCTTGCGATGCGAAAATCAGGTACCAATGACAAACCCAAGCCGCCCCCTATAGCAGCGCCTTGTATTGCGCCAACAATGGGTTTCTTGTTCTTAAACAAGCGAGTAGCCTCTTGGTAGAGTTTTCCGGTGGTGTTTTGGAAGCCTTGTTCGGTGAAATCTTGGCTACCAGATCCATCATCTTGGCCAGTACCGAAATTTGCGCCCGCGCAAAAAACACGGCCACTGGACGCCAGCACGATAACGCGACACTCGGCAGTGTCATCTAACGCATCAAATGCATCCGCAATTTGCTGAATCAGGCTATGATCAAAGTGGTTGAGTGGTGGCCGTTGGATTTCTACAGTAGCGATGTAGTCTGCGATTGAGACTTGGATATCAGGAAAACCAAATTGGATAGAAGCGGGTTCGACCACGGCGGTGCCCTCTTAGCAAAGTGTATGAAATTAAATCGACAATATACCCACAATGTTAACAGTGGGATCAAGGTAAATCACGACTAGTGAACGATGTGACAGACAAGTCTCAAGATGATGTGGATAATCAAATTGAACGCACTGAATTAGAGCCGGCAGAGTCCAAGCGTCCAGGTATTTGGGAGCTTGCCTTGCCTTCGATTCTTGGCAATCTTTCCTACACCATAGTGGGCTTAGTGCAGGTTAAATTCATTGGCGAGCTTGGTGCTGAGGGGCTTGCCGCAGTTGGCGCAGGACAACGAATTTTCTTTGCTATGCAAGCCATTCTTATGGCCGTGAGTGCAGGTACCACAGCGCTGGTCGCTCGCGCCTGGGGTGCAGGTGATTATTTGGAGGCCAGTCGAGTGACCATGGCATCCTTAGTCTTGGGGGGCGTATTAGCACTGTTCATTGCTGTACTCGGCATCGTTTTTGCGACCCCAGTCGCCAGTGTCTTTGGGTTAGATGCCGACACTTTGGAGATGGCCAGCCGCAATATCCGATGGTTCTCCGCTTTTAACGTGGTGTTTGCAGCCATGTTTGTTTTAAGCGCTGCCCTACGTGCATCCGGGGATGCATGGACGCCGCTATGGATGAGTGTCGGCGTGAATATCATGAACATTCCCTTACTTTACGCCTTTGTCTACGGCCGCTGGGGTATGCCAGAAATGGGTGTTGCCGGGGCCGCAGTCGCGGCAGGAATCTCCTTCAGCATCGGTGTTGGCATTTTGCTATTCATGTGGATAAAGCAAAAGTTCAGAATAAAACATGTCGCCGGTGGTTGGTGGCGCAAAGAGCGGCTGCGCCGTTTGCTAGATATTGGTTATCCTGCTGCGTTAGAGCAAGGCGTGTTCCAAATTGGCTTTTTTCTATTTCTCATGCTTATCGGCAATTACTATGGCACCGAAGCATTTGCGGCATACAACGTGGGCGTAAGTTTGTTGGCTGTGTGCATGACAGTGGGTTTTGGGTTTTCCATCGCGGGTTCTACGCTGGTGGGTCAGCACCTTGGCGCCAATGATCACGCTGGCGCCGAACGTAGTGGTTGGCGCGCGCTTCTATTTGCCATTTTGTCCATGGGTGCGCTGGGCGGTCTTATAGTGTTGTTTGCCCACGAATTGGCGTTATTGGTGCTTGGTGAAGAGAGCTTAACCGTGGATTATACGGTTCAATTTATTTACGTTCTCGGCACCATGATGCCGTTGATGGCCATTGAGTTTTCTATTGGTGGGGCATTGCGTGGGGCCGGGGATACACGCTTTCCGCTCGTCGCAACCATTTTAGGTTTACTTGTTGTTCGCTGCGGTCTCGCGGCAATTGCCACTTACATGGAGTTGCCAGTTGTTTATGTATACGCGGCCTTGGCTGGGGACTACATAGTTAAGGGTGTGATGCTGATCTGGCGGTTTCGTCAAGGGCGGTGGAAAACAGTTGTGTCCAACAGCCAAATTTCTGCAGGTAATGCCTGAATTACCAGATCTCACGGTCTATGTAGAAGCGCTAAATGCGCGCCTACAGGACAGTGAGTTCTTGGGTATCACCTTAGCATCTCCCTTTCTGCTGCGCACGGTCACACCGCGTGTGGATGAGTTCGTCGGGCGTAAGTTGCTACGCTGTGAAAGGCTGGCGAAACAGTTGGTCTTTGTCTTTGAGGGTGACTTCTTTCTTGTCATTCATTTAATGATCTCAGGACGACTGCAATTTTCCGAGCAATATAAACCACCAAATAAGCGCAATGGCTTGGCGACCTTTAGATTTTCTACAGGCTGTGTGAGTTTTACCGAAGCGAGCAAGAAAAAACGTGCCTCGATGCGACTGGTCCAAGGCTTAGCAGGCCTGGCCACACTTAACCCTGGTGGTTTGGAAGTATTACAGGTTAATGAGGCTCAGTTCGTTCAACGCTTACGCAGCGTTAATCATACGCTAAAGCGCGCCTTGACCGACCAACACATTTTTGCCGGTATCGGTAATGCCTATTCAGATGAAATATTGCTGCGCGCTCGTTTGTCGCCCTTCAAGCAATCTATGCATATTAGTGATGAAGAGGCTGGCGACCTCTACGCTGCATGTCAAAGTGTTCTGCAAGAATGGATTCTGCGTTTGCGCAAACAAGCCAATAGAAAATTCCCAACCAAGGTAACTGCTTTTCATTCAGAAATGGCGGTGCATGGAAAATACAAATTACCCTGCATGGTGTGTGGGGCGCCCATTCAACGAATTGTATATGCAGAAAATGAAGCGAACTACTGCTCTAAATGTCAAACTCAGGGGCGTTTGTTAGCAGACAGGTCTTTGTCTAGATTGCTGAAAGGCAACTGGCCAAAACGGCTTGAAGATCTAGAGTCCTAGGCGAAGTTCGGTGGAGGAGATGTCTTGACGGAACGTCGATTCATCAATGCCGGTACATCGTTGCGCCAGAGTATGAGGAATTTTCAAGTCTTTTAGAGTTACAAAATTATCTCCTTCGCGACGGCCGAATACTAAGAAGCGGGTGTTCTGTTCAACAAAGGTAGCTAAAGCTTGATCCAGTAGATCACCTCTATGTCGGTAAAACCGCACTTCACCAATTCGTGCGAGTGTGTCGACACCTAAGGCGAAGACCGTATTCTCAAATAGTTTTGACTTGGCTGAAAACGTGGAAGCGTTTGTTAACCATAGCGGATAGTCGCCAATATTATTTACCCGCTCTTGCAGTGAGATAAAGTCTAAACTCGGCTTGTCTGCGTTTTTAACAGTGAGTTCTAGAGCGCCAACTAGGCCCGTCTGTGCCTCCGCCACTGCCAACATCTGTTTGTGGCCTTCATGCAGCGGATTAAATGAGCCAGGTAGCAGTAATTGTGCTGGTGTATTCGTAGCGCTAAATTTGTAAGCAGTACCTAGTATTAATGGTGCGAGATCGGCTGCAGCGTTAACGTGTTGGCTGTTAACAGACGAGTCACAAGTAACGTTCATTTGCAGGAGAGTGTTTTGTATGCACGACCAAATGTGTTCAAGAAGTTGTTGTTCCTCTTGAACCCGGTCGCTTGAGTAAGAAGCATTGAACGAAAAGGTGCCCGTGGTGGTTTGAATTGTCCAATGTGCCCTATGTTCACCCCTTTTTTCTCGATTGGTGGCCAGCGCCGCCGTCAGCCCAAAACCGAATAGCTGCCCTGTACCAAGCGCGTATGCTCGCTGAAATGCAGCCATAGCCAGCTGTCTCGCGGTCAATGCGGCGGTTGCCTGTTCTGGTTCTTGGCCCAGAAGGTCGGTCAGTGCTGCGTAGGCATAGGGTACAGTTACCTCAAGTACCGTAGCAGATGCACCGGGTGTGTTTAAAATCTCTGCAAGAAAGCTCGCGCCGCCGCCGGTGACGTAAAATACGCCTTGCCAAGGGCTTTGGTGAAAATTGACAGCGCGTTCACTCATGCTAGTCGGCCAAGAACTTTCGCGTGGTTTCCACAAACATGTCTAACTGGTCGTGGTGTACCCAATGGCCGGCGTCTGGGAAGGTTTCAACGCTGAGTTCGCAGTTAAAATTCTTGGTGCGCCCATCTGCAATAGGATCGCTGGCCCAAGATTCGAGGCCACGGGCCAGCATAGTTGGGCACGTGATCTGGCCAAACATTTTCCAAATTTCTTCCATCGGAACGCCGATAGGCGAGAAGGCCCGGACATAGTTATCGAATTTCCATGAGTACGTGCCATCTTCGTTTTGGTTGCTGCCGTGAATTGTGAGGTGGCGCGCCTGTTCTTCTGACAGATGTGGGTTCTCAGTCTGCATGCGCTGGAAAGCCTCTTCTAGGGTGCTGTATCGGCGTACTAGACGACCTGAGAGCTTACGTAAATCTGCCATCCAAGCCTGCACACGTGTATCCATAGGCTGATCGATACGTTCCGCAACCATAGCTGGGGGCGGTCCCATGCCTTCGATGGCAACAAGCTTTTTAACATTCTTGGGAAACAGCG
>Ga0256847_1000819_pt1 | contig 17713 bp, 23 predicted proteins | sample TeddybearmetaG_FD_189099 | JGI IMG/M metagenome (GOLD analysis project Ga0256847, IMG submission 189099) | Hydrothermal vent microbial communities from East Pacific Rise, Pacific Ocean - Teddybear | ecosystem: Environmental > Aquatic > Marine > Hydrothermal vents | place: Pacific Ocean: East... | reverse complement strand
TACTATAATCAGGCTTATTCAAAACAAATCGATACACTGCAGCCCGATACAACAACCCAATCCAATTAAATAAATATTTAGTTATTGCCATTCACGCGGAGCTTACTCATGCTTAACATTTTCATCAGCTTTTTTCAGTCCGGCGGTCCATTTATGTACCCCATCCTGGGCGTTCTGGCGATTGGGCTGGCCATAACAATAGAGAGATATATTTCACTCAGTTCATCCAAAACCAAAAATCGTAAATCTCTCAATGAACTAATGCCAATGCTGCAAAAAGGAGAAATGCGCGGCGTTTATGAAGCCGCAGCCGAATCTAATGCTACTATCGGAAAAATTCTCAGCCAGGGGCTGGAGCGATTTAAGACAGCAAAATCACGTGATGATATTGAATCCGCAATGGAAGAAACCATTATGGAAGCTATTCCACGCCTGGAAAAACGCACCCACTACCTCGCGATGTTTGCCAATATCGCCACCCTGCTTGGGCTGTTAGGTACCATCATCGGATTAATCAAGGCCTTCACCGCAGTTGCGCAGGTTGACGCTTCATTAAAAGCCGAAATCCTTTCAACCAGCATCTCGGTTGCCATGAATACCACTGCTTTTGGTTTGATCGTAGCGATCCCCCTGCTTTTCTTCTATACCGTATTGCAGACCAAAACGACAGAAATGATCGACAGCCTGGAGATGGCAACCATGAAGTTTGCCAATCTGTTGACTCAATTCAAAAAATTCGATTAAGAATATCTTATGGCAGGCAAACGTCGGCATTTACGACGCAAACACCCGGCAGTTGAACTCAATATTACCGCCTTCATGAACTTGATGGTGGTGCTGGTTCCATTTCTGTTGATGACCGCTGTGTTCAATCACATCACCATCCTTGATTTGAATTTACCGGAACTGGGTAAGCCCAATCCGTCAGACAAACCTCCGACATTTGAATTAAGGGTGACCATACGTGAACAGGCTATGTTTATGACAATCAGCCAGGTTGCGAAACCAGTACCAATAAAAATGCTAAGGAATGAGCACAACTATTTTCTGTTAAAACAGATACTGCTGCAGGTCAAAGCTGAACACCCGGACCAAACCAGTATCATCATTCTGGCTGAAAAAAATACCCCTTACGACCATTTGATACAGGTCATGGATGCCGCTCGTTCATTCCGGACATCACATGAAGGTAAAATGGTCGATGCCGAATTATTTCCGAATATTTCTATCGGTGACGCCTCAGTAAGAAAAACAGCAAAGGCCCGAAAATGAAAATTTCTCGCCGTACAAAACGCATGAAACAGCATCACGCTAGAAGAGCCGACCGTAATGCCACGCTGAATATGGTCTCATTAATGGATATCTTCACTATTCTGGTATTTTTTCTGCTGGTGAACGCCACCAGTGCAGAAGTTCTTCAGGCTCCGGCAAACATCAAGTTGCCCGATTCAACGTCTAAAATTGAAGCTCGAGAAACGCTGATGATCATCGTCAACCAGAAACAAATCAAGTTACAGGGGCGAACTGTAGTTTCGACTGATAATGTATTAAACAATTCTCAAACAATCATTAAACCCTTGCAAGCAGAGTTAAAACGGCTGGCGAGCAAATTATCTCCTAAGGAGAAAAAGCAAGGAGTAACTATTTTAGGTGACAAAGCTGTGCCCTATGAACTGATCAAAAAGATCATGTTCACAGCCGCATCAGTGGAGTTCGGAAACATTTCGTTTGCAGTCAATCAGCAAACCAACGGCAATCTCTGATACTGCTGATGACTATGGTTCAAGCTAATTCTATTCCGCTAAATGTCCAGCAGGAAATATTATTACCCTGGGTAGAATCCAGGGAAGATCGATTCTTTAAACGTCTCGCATGGTTTATGTTGTTGTTATTCCTTGCCGGCGGCATCACCTTAAATCTGCTGACCTTGCCAGAAATAATACAACAGACCCTTGAAGATGTATCACCTCGTCTGGCCAAGCTAATCGTTGAAAAAAAGAAAGTCACACCGCCACCACCCAAGCCAGAAAAGCTGATCAAGAAAAAAGTCGAAAAGAAAAAACCGGTTAAAGAAAAAGCTAAACCAAAAAAAGAAAAGAAGCCGGAGCCAGTGGTGAAAAAACCTTCTAAGGTTGAAGCCATAGAGAAAGCTAAAAGCAGCGGTCTGGTAGCACTGAGTGATGAGCTGGCCGAAATACGAGATAGCTTCGATCTTGAAGAACTCACTGACGAGCCATTACAAAGTTCAGGTGGTGAAGTTGCTATTATCACCCTACCCGCTTCAAAAAAGATTCTCACTGCAAAAGCAAGCCAGGGCAGTGGTGGAATCAGTACTTCACAACCAGCAAAAATTGGCAAAGTTGCCAAACTTTCTAAGCGAAAGAAATCAGTCGTAAAAAGCAAAATAGGCGGCGGCAAAAAGAAAACCGGCAAAAAAACCAGCCAGGGTAGTGGATTAAATAGCCGAAGCCCTGATGAAATAGAACGCGTATTTCAGAAAAATAAAGGCGGAATTTTTAATATATACAATCGAGCTTTACGCAAAGACCCTACCCTGCAAGGCAAGATCCTGCTGGAATTAACGATTCGTCCTGATGGAACTGTCAAACAAGTAAAAATCCTGTCCAGTGAGCTGAATGACAAAAAACTGGAACGCAAGCTGATATTAAAAATAAAACGATTAAAATTTGCCGCCAGAAATGTGGCCGAAGTAACGGTCAGCTATCCCATCATATTTCTGCCTTCCTAGTACTCCGTTTTGAAGGCGGTAATCCCAGCAGTAATCGCCAATTACTTACATCGTAGCCCAGTCCGAGGGGTTGATCTTGCGGCACAGAATCTGGGTCAGTATAGGTTCCAAAAATATGGTCCCAGCAAGTGAAAATGAATCCATAGTTGCTATCGCTATGATCACGATTGGTACTGTGATGCACAAAGTGATATCTCGGCGTGACGATTAGATATTCAATTTGCCGGGGATAAGGCAGTCGAATATTAGAGTGAATAAGATGGTCGCTGACAGTGTGGAGCATCAGCACTGCAATCAGAATGAATTCGATATCTGGAATGGGAATAAATATATAAACCAGCGAATACACACCAAAAAACACCAATATATGCAACGGTGTAGATCTTATTCCTGACAGGAAATAAAGATACTTTGGAGAATGGTGCCAGGCATGAGTGTGCCAAACCCAGCCTGTATGCAATAATCTATGTCCCCAGTAGGCTACAAAGTCGGCGACAATGATATTCAAGGGTAGCAGTATCCACCATTTCCACTGCCAGGCAGTGTCATTCCAGTTAGATATAATTGAAGAATCAAGTAACCAAAGATCGATGTGCTCTTCAAAAAGATAGCCGAAAAATATAGATGAAACCATCAGCATTGCTAATCCAGCCAGATCCCAGTTGAATTCAAGCTTACCCTGCATAACACGTGCAGGAAAAATCAGAGCAATAGATAACAATACCAATCCTACTAGTAAATCAAACGCCTGTTCATTAATAAAACTTTCCAACTAATAACACTCCTTGAGCATTATCGACTTAGTAGCTCTCGACAACTTCAATATTATGGTCAGGACATGCTCACTTGCTAGTACTGTTTTATAATGTTCAGACACAACTCAATTTTTCCTTCTGGTTTAATTCTTCAAAAAGATCAATATAGCGATTAGTTTCTAGATATCTCACGCCTAATTGCTCCATCGAACGAATTGCTTTCACCTGGTCAATGACATAAACCATCCAGTCCCATTTCCCTGGCCATAATTCATTTGCTTTTTGGGGCATAAATTTATAATCAACAACCAGATAATCTGCCTGTAATTTTTCAGCCTTAAGGCGAGTTTTATAAGACCAGTCTGGCAAAACATATCCTAGCCCTATATCAGTCTGTAACTGAATATAACTCAAGGTTTTATAACTAAATGAAATTATCCTGCATTGAGATACTACAGGCTGTAAGATCCTGATGATTTTATCCAGCGCGGCGGTGCCAAATATCTGTCTTACACTAACTTTAATTTCGACAAAAACTGTTACTTGAGGAAATTTTTCAAGTAATTGTACAAATTGTTCGAGACTTACTAATGTTGCATCATGAGTATTTTTTTTACTAATAAATGGATAATTACTCAGTTCTTCAAAAGGCGTATCACCTATATTCCGATCAACACCAAGAATTCGTTTCATTGATTTGTCATGATGTAATACCGGTACATTATCTGCCGTCATCTGGAGATCAAGCTCTAGCAGTTTCGCACCTTGATCGATCAGTTGTTCAAATCCCTGTAAAGAGTTTTCTGGAAAACGACTAAGGTCACCTCGATGGGCAACGAGTTGATCACGGTAATTACTCAATGTTATTTCTGCCTGAACTATTTTCCTTAAGTGTAGCTCTAAACTCTTAAGAGAAGCGAGAGAAGTTTAAATCTTTTTCAAGTTCTAATTTGAGAAAACGTATTAAACCTAAATCATTAATATTAATTTGAGTTAATCGAAACACTGTTTTCATTAATCAATATCGATTAGACTGCCGCAGTTTACTCATAATGAGTAATTTACAAGTGCCTTTTGCAATATTCGAGAGTGGATGAACTGCAAAACCACATTCCTCCTGTTTTTAGCCAGAATGAGGTGCATAGTTGCGCTACGCATCGAAATTCTGGATGAAAACAGGGGGAATGTGGTGCAGCAGATCGCCGCTCACGGAATTTCCAAGAGGCTCAATAGATAAACCATACTTTTTGTCTTAAATTTTAGGAGAACATAAATGAAAAAAATACTCAGTGGTATCAGCGTGATTATCTTATCTGCATCAATGGGCACTGCAATTGCAGCAGACGCAGCGGCCGGTAAAGCCAAGTCGGCTACTTGTGCAGGTTGTCATGGTGCCAACGGAGTGAGTGTTATTCCAAACTACCCTAATCTTGCTGGGCAAAAAGAGGCGTATCTTCTCAAGCAATTGAAAGCCTTCAAAAGTGGTACTCGAAATGATCCAACAATGAAAGCTATGGTCGGCGCATTAAGTGATGGTGATATGGCAAACCTTGCTGCTTACTACGCTGGTATGAAGTAAATCAGATTGTAATTTGAGAGCTTTGCACGAAGTAAAAGCTCTCAAATGATTTAATGTGTTTTTATCAGGGGCTACTCAGCCCCTTTTATTGTCTGCACATCCGAAATTATCTTGTCTGACTCAGATTCGCTTACCTATGAGCCTCTTGCTAAATTCTGGAGTGGATGAGCTGCAAATACATATTTCTCCTGTTTTTAGTCAGAATGAGGTGCATAGTTGCACTACGCATCGAAATTCTGGATGAAAACAGAGGGAATTATAGAGAGCAGCAAATCGCCGCTCACGAGTTTTGCAAGAGGCTCCTATGGAAGCTCATCTGGATTAACACTCAAAACTTCATTCAGAATTGACCTCATATCACTTTCCCAACGATCAAATTGGGTATCTAATTTTTCGTTTTTAAACAAGGATTTAAATTTTTTCGGATTGTAGGTCGATACTATTGTGTCGTTATTTTCCGCATAAATAGATAACTTCAGTGGCAGAAACGGGATCAATTCAGGGTTACTTACCGATAACGACCTGACTTCTTTCGGTTTGCCAAAAAACAGTACTCGATAAAAGTCTGTTTTATACCCTAATCCAGTCAAACCTCCATCGCACTTTTGTTCATGCGAAACGGTATAACCATGACTTTTAATCGATGCCTTCATGATTTTCAGCGCTTCGGTAAACTCTATACGTGTGCGGATCATCAGCAGATCTTCTGCCAACAATGTTACAGGTAGCAAACCTGTAATGGTTAAAAGCAGGACAATAAACATAGAATTTCGAGATATCATAAAGTTGCCTCTTCAATGATATCCAGCTGATTTTGTTGCATTTGTTCGGCAAACTCCTTGAGTTGCTCATTGTTGAAAAACTCTCTTATTTTCATCAGGTTCATCGCTATTAACTGAACGCTGCCATCCAGATTTTCAATGACTGTTATTCGACAGGGCAAGAACATACCAAGCCTTGGCTCGATATTTAGCATCTGGTATAGGTAGGCAAAGTTACAGAATCGAATAGTTAGATGATGTTTATTGACATCATTATCATCAAATAATCCCTGCTCCAGATACCGGTCGGGAAATGTTCTGAAATTGGCGCCAACCAAAGCCTGTTTCAGATTTTTGATTGTGGTCTGAAAGTCGTAAGGAGAATCGAAAAATAAAGACGGCGAGTCATTATTTTGTTCTTTTTCATCACTGATGCTGGCGACGACATCGTTGTTACTTTCGAACGAGCGTATGTAAGCCACGACATCATTGATCTCATCGGTAGTTAAAATTTTAGCAAATGCTGGCATGTTCAAATTCTTGTTTCCGACCCGGATAAAATGACGAATTTGTTTATCATCAGCCGAAGCCAGAAAACCCTGATTATTCAATGCAGGTGGAATATAGGTATGGTCCCGTTCTCTGGAAATCGCAACACCAGTTCCATCCCCGACACTTTTCCCGTCTTCCCCGTGACAGCCCAGGCAGTTTTGTTGATATAACGACTTGCCTCTGTCCGGGTCTACCTGAGCTGAATAATCATCCAGGAATATGTCCTGTGTATTGGTAAATTCACGCAAGTACGCAACCAGCGAGTTGACCTGTGAATCACTTAGATTATTGAAATCTGGCATGATCCGACCCGGTCTGCCGTTCCTGATCGTATTAAATAGGTAACGATCAGTCATGGTCGACAGCGGGATGGTTGATAATCGAGCGCCAATACTGCCCGAGCCATCGCTACCATGGCAGGCAGCGCAATTTAAATCAAAAAGTTGATTACCATCAGGTCCTGCATATAAAGAACTGGTCAATAATCCTGAAGAGAACAACAGTAGTGTGATGAGTTTTTTAATATTCATTTAAAAATCGTTAAAATCTATATTAGTATATTCTAATACTTCTATTGCAATTGATAAAGCCCTTTGAAGAAGATATTCCTAATATCTGCCATTTAGGTCAAAAATTATGATTAACGGTTTTCTGGTCTAGTACTCCAACAACATTATATTAATGGAGTACTGGAACTGAGCACTTTTACTATCTGAGATAACATAACATCAGCATCGGTATAATTAAGTGCTATAGACCGGTGTCTCTGGTTCATTTTAAAGATTAAATTTGGAAAACTGTCGGCACCTATCGATCGGCAGTAAGCAATTTCCTGCAAAAGTTTGCTGTTGATTTCATCGGAAAAATAATCTCGCTTAAAACGATCTACATCTACTTCAATAGATTCAGCACAGCGGATCAACACGGCATCATCAGAAGGATTACTGGCGTTTAAATAATAAGCCTGTTGAATGGCGCGAGTCATCTTTTCATCGAATTCGATTCCCTGCTCGCGCGCAGCAATGACAGCCCGACAGGCCGGGTAGGTAGAACGACGTGGCTGGCATTTTTCCCAAAAGTCATAATTAAATTCGGTGCCGGGTATATTTTGCTGGATACGCTGCCAGGCTTGTTGCACCATCAATTTGGTCGCTTCCGGCATTGGCTCATCTGAATCAGGTGCTAATCCACCCACAAATCGCTTTACCTTTATTTGCTTCGGCAGGTTTTCGATTAGTGTCTGGAACACTCGGGAAAATCCCCAGCACCAGCTACACATGGGGTCACTGATATACAGTAGCTCAACACCATCAGGTTTAGTCTCGTTCAAGATTTGACTCCTACAATTTCATTGATGATCTGTTGACAGGATTTAATTTCATCAATATCTGCCACACTCTTACCTGCCTGCCAATAATCTTTTTTGCCACTTTCATCCAGTGAAGCGCGTTTTAGCTGCCAGATTGATTTCAGGCCATAAATCAAACGCATCAAATGCTTGGAACGATTACCACGTAGCATTAGTTTGGCTAACCAATTTGATTTTAATCCAGATTGTTGAATATATTTGGTGTTGATTATCGATACCGGGATGCCGGTAATTTTCTCCGATAATACGATATCTTCTTCCCTGGCTTTCACTATCGCCTGCTTGTAAATCTCGCTTGCCTGACATTCTTCACTAGCGATAAAACGGGTACCCAACTGACAGGCTGCATAGCCATTTTCCAGGGCCAGATTGAATCTCTCGTGGCTGGCTATACCGCCAGCACAGACCAGAGGCACATCAAATTCAGACAAGTTTTTCTGTAACTGTTCGGCAGTTAAACCTCCGGCATGTCCACCAGCCCGGTTGTTCACACAAATCAGACCGTCAACACCACAGTCCAGGCCAATCTTCGCCCATTTTTTTTCAGTCACATCGTGATACACCAGGCCACCCACTGCATGAACTTTATCGACCACCCAATCAGGCTTGCCCAGCGAAGTGACAAAAAAACGAATGCCATGTTCCAGTGAAATATCGATCCACTGTTGCATACGTTCATGATATTTTTTAGAAGATTTTTCGATCAGAGCATTCATACCGATAGGCTTATTGGTCAGGCTTTTAATCCGCTGCAATCCTGCGGAGTATTCATCACCATAAACATAGGTCAGCGAAATAGGTTGGACAATACCGATGCCACCCGCTTCAGAGACTGCGGCAATCAATTCTACATTGCTGCAGGGATACATAGGTCCGGCGATTATCGGAAACTCGATGCCAACAGATTGACAAAATTTATCAGACCATTTTGTTGTTTTAGGAGTACTCATGACTGATCCTTATAACCCAGTAACCAAAGCGCCGTAACTATTGTCACGACTTCGCCTTTATCATCTTTTATTTCTGCCTGAACTTCGAATTCCGTATTATCTTCAAAATTTTCAGGTAAATTGAAAAATGCTTCTACCGTTAATAATCCTCGTGCTTTTTTCAAATATTCCGCTTTTAAAGACAGAACTATGGCTCGAAGTTCAGGGCGCATATTGCTGATCATAGAAAGTCCTGTCGCCAGTTCACCCACATTCAACAAGGCTACAGCATGGATAGAATTTAAATGGTTGCGAACTCGCCGCCGATCTTTTAAAACCACTCGAGCATAACCCTTTTCCAGTGCAACTACATGAGCACGAATACTACCGCTGTAAGGTACGAGAAAACCGAGAATTCGACTAAAGATGAAACTGCCAAAAGGATAGTGTTGAAGAGTACGCCAGTAACTGAGTAGTTTTGTAGATGGATCAACAGGAAGTTTTATCATTCAATATGCCTGGTTTTTTGTTGGAATTTTAATATCTGGAAGCTTATTAGTAGACGAGCATAAATGGAAATAATTCACAGCACTAAATTTATTTGAAAATACGGTCAACCGATTTCAAACTCGTTCGTTATACACAGTGTTACTTCATAAAAACCCAGGAAAATACAATGATACCGAATATTTCAAAAACCTTCTTACAGGGGCTGTTGATTGCCAGTCTCAGTGGTGGCTTGCTAAGCGCCTGTGGCAGTGAAACAGATACTGACTCAGATCTGGATCAGCAGAGTAAGCTAACGATCTCTCTAACCGATGCCGAAGGTGATTTCACCAACTATACCGTTAATGTTAACAGCATCAATTTGCATAAAGCCAATGGTGCTGTTATCGAAACACTGCCGAATACGACGACTTTGGACTTTTCGCAATATATCGAGGTCACTGAATTTCTATCCACTGCTACCGTTCCAGTTGGTCATTACACCTCGGCCGAGATAACTTTGGACTTTACCAATGCAGAACTTTCAGTTGAAAACAGCTCAGGCGAGTCCATACCTGCAACTGCTGTTGATGACGCAGGTGATCCCCTGACCATCGTAACGCTCGAAACGCTGATTAATTCAGATAGCGGTTTCAACATTAGATTCGGACAGCCAGCTAGCCTGACTATAGATTTCGATCTGGAATCCTCCAATAACGTCGTTATCAATGACGATGAAACGGCAGCTACCGTCACGGTAAATCCGGTTCTAATCGCCAATACCAGTCTTGATGACGAAGACAGGGATCGCCGTCTACGCGGCTTACTGGTCAGTGTCGATGAAGTAGCCGAAACCTTCACTGTCGATATTCGACCTTTTCGTATTCGTGATCACAGTCATGGTGAATTAACCGCGCATACCGACAGTAATACCCTGTATGAAATTGATGGTATCAGCTATAACGCCAGTGAAGGACTGGCTGCGCTCGCTCTCAAGGATGCAGGTACGCCAGTCGTTTCTCTGGGTACATTTGATTTAACAACAGTCACCTTTACTGCGGCTGAAGTTTTTGCCGGCACCAGCGTACCCTGGAGCGATAAAGATGGGCTCAGAGGTAGCGTACTTGCTCGCTCAGGCAATTCATTGACCGTAATCGGCGCCACTATTGAAAGAGATGATGGGCATTTCAGCTTTAACGATACTGTCACCGTAATCGTTGACGAAGACACTAAAGTCACCAAACAGGGTTCTACTGAAGATGTCAGTATTGCGGATCTCAGCGTAGGCCAATTTGTTAGAGTGCTGGGCCAGATAAGTGACGATGGCGAAACCATGGATGCTACCGGCGAAGGTATTGTTCGAATGCGCTATAGCAACGTTTCAGGCGCTGTAGTTAGTGTTTCACCTCTTGCCGTTGACCTGAGTCATATCAATCGTCGCGCAGCCAGTCGATACGGTTTCAGCGGCACGGGCATCAGCACTGATAACGATGCAGACGTCGATAATTATGAAGTCGATACCAGCACACTAACTCTGGGTAGCCTGGACATCGGAGAGCCAGTAAGAGTCAAGGGTTTCCCTACTCCTTTCGGAACAGCACCTGAAGACTTTACTGCTAAGACTGTATTTGATCTGGGACATGTCAAAACCCGCATGTTCATGGGATATGGTAAGTCTGGAAGTGAATCTGCCGTCGTTACTTTGGATGAGAACGGTTTATTGCTTGATCTGGACTCAGCAACAGGTCGTCATCATCTGAAACAGGCCGGCGTCATCACTGATATCGCAACACTCGACTCTGTGCCGCTGATCCAACCCGGTGATGGTCATGGACTCTACGCGATTAATCAGGACAGAACTGTTGATGTCTACACTAGTTGGGAAGGATTTCAAAATGCGCTACAGAGCCAACTAAATGATGGAAAAGTGGTTATCTTTGTCACCAGTCGAGGTGATTATGACGCCACAGCGCTGACCCTGTCCAGTCATCACCTGGTTGTCAGGATGACCCGGTAAAATGACGAGATGAGCGATTCACACTAATCCTTAAATCGTTGATACAATTCCCTCATCCACGTGATGAGGGAATTTCTATGAAAAGAGGAGGAAAGCTGAAATGGTTATTATTGAAAAGCCTCTTACTTTGTTATTCAAATACGATACTGTCGCAACAAAACAGTTCACAGCTAAATCAGGAACAATTAACCCCGGAACAACAAAATTCGACTCAAAATTCCGCCGAATTTTTAGAATTTCTGGCCGACTGGGGAGAAGTTGATGAAGAAACTTTTAGTATTATTGAACAACATGGATTGCTTGATACAAGTGAAGAACAGACGGAGGAAAACTGATATGAACAGAATATTTCCTACATGGACAATACTATTGATATTAATGGTACCGACCCTACCTGGCATTTATACTTCAGCTCATGCAGAAAGCTGGGATAAACTGGATTCTAAGCAACAGAGTCTTTTAAAACCATTTGCAAAAGACTGGAACAAACTGTCGGTTGATCGTCAACAAAAATTACTTAAAGGTACGAAACATTGGCAAAAATTGACACCTGCCCAACAAGCCAAAGCAAAAACACGCTTTCACAGGTGGCAAAAATACACATCAAAACAAAAAAAGGCCATCAAAAAACGTTTTAAGGCTTTTAGACAACTATCATCGGCAAAAAAAGCCAAACTTCGTGCCAACTTCAAACGTTTTAAAGATCTCGAACCCGAGCAGCGAAAAAAACTCAAAGCACGCTGGCACAAACTTACTCCCAAACAACGCAAGCGCCTGTTGCATAAATTGAGAAGACATGATCGCTTACATCATGACCGCAGTTAAAAGATGAAAATAAACCATCAACTTCTATGTAGCCTGCTTTTTATTCAATCCACTCTACACGCCGAACAATGGATTGGACTGGAAGATAGCAATCCCATTAAATTTGGATTTCTAGTCGGCATTGATGATGGGGAAGATGAACAGTTCAGCGCATATAACCTGTCTTTTCCGCTTGGAGACTCAATAGATATACTGCTAGATTACAGTGAAAATAAAGTCAATATTGGCGACTTGAAATTAACCGGGCAACATTGGAAGAGCGAGCTGATCTATGGGATAAATGAAGACTATGACCTGATGTTCGACTACCAGTTTCAGGGTAGCAAAAGTGACCTCGAACTAGAATATATAACTATGGGACTGGCTCGATACCTTTCTGACTGGCTTGTTTCATTTCGCTACTACTTTGGTGATTTAACCATTTTTACTCGCGAGGAAATCACCAACGAAGACATCCCCGACAGTTTTGTTGTCGATGTAGAAGGCTACCGTTTCAACCTCGACTGGCAAGGCGAAAATTTATACTTCCAGGCTGAACTTCAAAAACAACAATACGGACAGGATCTCTCCCCGCTCGTTACCAGACCCATATTCAGTTTAATCATCAAACCATCAGCACAGGCACAGCAAGCCGTTTTGATGGAAAATTTTAGACTGATTTCTTTGGGATTACAAACTGAGCTAAATGATATTTCTATCAGTTATTCCACTACCAGCTCGGCGCTGAATGGCAGAGAGTTTGACAGTGTTTTTCTCAGCTGGTCTTTTTCACTGAGCGATGATCTCGAATTTAACCTGAATATGAGCAAACCAGTGGATGAAGAAAATAGCGAAACAACAATTGCCGCAGGCCTGCAATGGATACTTTAACGGGTTTAAGTGAATGGATAGTCAACAAGACACAGCCCTGGACCAGTTTTTTATCAAAGAACAGACGAGAGCATACAAAATGGCCTATGCAATGATTCAGAATCGGGAAGATGCGCTGGAACTTGTGCAGGACAGCATGATGGTGCTGGTTCAAAAGTATCGTGATAAACATGCTGATCAATGGATCCTGCTGTTCTACCGGATATTACAAAACAAAATTAAGGATAAATTTCGGCAGAGTAATTTCCGCAATCTATTCCATGTTTTTCTACCAGCATCACAAAACTGTGAAAAATTATCGAATCCCATCCAGTCAATTGCAGATGAACATCAGCAAAATCCGCAACAGGAGCTTGAACAGAACGATTCATTGCAACAAATTATCACTGCACTGAAAACCCTGCCATTAAGACAGCAGCAAACCTTCTTGATGCGTGCCTGGCAGGAATTCAGCGTCAGGGAAACAGCATACACGCTGAATATATCTGAAGGCAGCGTTAAAACGCATTATTCTCGTGCAATCAATCACTTGCGCGAAACACTTGGAGATAGTGATGTCTAAAAAAGACGCTTTTATCAACAACATCAAGCAACAACTAGATTCAATCGAAGTCGATGACACGATCAGTCGTCAGCTAAATCGAGGCCGTCACAAAGCGATACATAGTTCAAAAACCAGCCCTCCTTTCTGGGCAAATTTCTGGGGATGGAAGCCAGCAGTTGCATATGCTAGTGTTGGTCTGTTATCGCTCACAATCTGGATGAACTCAGTAACAGATGAGGATAAAAACGGTTTCAATGCTATCGATGATCTTGAACTTCTAAGCGCTCAGGATTCACTAGAACTGTATGAGAATCTTGATTTTTATCTCTGGCTGGAAGAACAGGACATGGATGATATAGATCAAGCCTAGGGCCAAATATAAAATTTATTGTTGCCATTTAGTTCTAACTGGATTATATAAATACTATGGATAAACAAAACAACGAAAAACTCGTCGAAGCCTTCGACCACATGAGTAAAGTGGTCATAGAAGCCCTGCACAAGACAGAAGAAGCACTCGCACCAACAGCCGAAAAAATGCTGGAAAACGCCGAGCATATTGTGCGTGATCTCTATGCTTTGAGCAAAGATGAAGCCAGAGTTGTACGCGAAGCGCTTAGCCGAGATCTGGCAAAAGCACACAAAACCATAAATGAGGAAGGCAAAGAACTCCGTGATTGGCTCAACTTTGACATGAATCAGATAGAGGATCGTTTTCTTGAACTAGTCTGTAAAGCTTCAGACAGAACCTGGCTGGAATTCCGTGAATTTGAAAGCGCCAATATTCATGCCAGTATTTATAAAACAGGTGAAATATGCAGCGCTGGAACCCTGAGCTGTAATGCCTGTGGTCAAACCATGCAACTGAAAAAAAGCAGCCATATTCCACCCTGCCCAAAGTGTCACAAGACAGAATTTACCCGCGTTATTAAACATTGATCCTGTTCGATTTACTGAAATCGGTTTGTTCGTTTATACCGACTAGATTTGAAAAAATAATAATCAAATAGATGATTCGTGTATTTTTAAAAAAAATGAAAGGCGGCGAAACTTGCCCGCCGAGAAAACCATTTAGTAAAATCGCCTGGTCCTGGCTTGGTGCGTTTATTGGAATTTATCTTGTTTCTATATTGAGTAGACTAACCCACTCCGATTTACTCGATAGTTTGTATCTGGTGGCTTCCTTTGGGGCATCCGCAGTTCTCGTTTATGGAGCGCCTCAAGCTGAATTTTCACAGCCTCGTAATTTGCTTGGCGGGCACATTATTTCTGCTGCCATTGGCGTGACGGTTTATAAATATTTAGCGCTTGATGTTGCCCTGCTGGGTGCACTTGCAGTCTCCTTCTCTATTGTTGCTATGCATTTTACTAGTACGATACATCCACCAGGAGGTGCAACAGCATTGATAGCAGTTATCGGTAGCGCTCAGGTGCATAGCACAGGGTATCAATTTGTTCTAACCCCAATAGCTCTGGGTGCCTTTGTTTTATTGATTGTGGCTCTGGTTGTGAATAATTTATCCCGTGATCCAAAGAGACATTATCCAAGGTACTGGTAGCAAAAAATTAACTTGTTAAAAACAGGATAGTTAATAATAAGAAGATCGCAATTTAAACGAAATTATGGGTAACAAAGTTATTTAGGTAAACACAAACTCCGGCTTACGAAATCCCTGAATATACAATAGAGCAGTCAGGTCAGTGTATTCAATTTGGGCATTTGCCTGTTTTCTCAGACTGCCTGTATCATCATGAAATGCAACCCCCAATCCAGCTGCTTCGATCATTTTTATATCATTCGCCCCGTCCCCAACGGCTAACACATCTACAAGTTTTAAACCTTTATCATCACATACAGACATTAAGGTATTAAGCTTCGCAGAGCGACCCAGAATCGGATTTTTGGCTTCTCCTGTCAACTTCCCATCCTTAAAAATTAATTCGTTGCCGTGATGATCGTGAAATCCTAATCGGGACGCGATACGATTTGTAAAATAGGTGAATCCGCCAGAAACCAGAACGCAAAATGCTCCGTGATGAGACATAGTCCGGACTAGAGTTCGAGCACCCGGTTTGAGCGTGATTCGCTCTTCATAAACGGTTGCCAGAAATTTTTCTTCCATACCTTTCATTAGTTCAAGACGTTTTCGCAGGGCTTCTGAAAAGCTGATGTTTCCCTGTATAACAGACGCGGTTATTTCGCTAATTTGTAATCCCAGTCCCATGGCATCAGCCAGTTCATTAATGCATTCCTGGTTAATCACCGTGGAATCCATATCAGAAATAAGAATTTTTTTTCGCCGTCCTTCAATAAGAGTGCAAACAGCATCAATTGTTGATCCGGACAAAACATCCCGGGTCTTTTTAGTGATGACCTCTGCGCTTAACCGGGAATTAAAAAAAAGATCACAAGCTTCCCTTTCCGCTAGCCAATCTATCCTTCCTTGCAGTCCAAGACACTGAAAAACCCGTTCAATATGAACCGGTTCAAGTGGTACAGAATCTGCGTTACCGATTAAAGTCAATACATAGGAGGTCATGATAACTTCACTGGTTTCAGTCCATTCTGCCCTCTGAAAAGATCTTCCATAGTTTCCTTAATTGACATGTGAGGTTGTTAATCGTAGAGTTGATAAATGAATAGCTCCTGGACTATACCACAAACGATTCACTGGTCAATACCCGAAGAAACTCGAAAATCATGGGACCGAAGAATTCCGTATTATATGCGATTCAGAGATCATTTTGCATCCAAAATTGAGTCAGGATCATTGGCTCCAGGAGCCAAACTACCTCCAGAACGAGCTTTATCGGATGAGTTTTCAATAAACCGGGTTACCGTTCGACAGGCACTGTCAAGAATGGAAGCCGAGGGTCTAATATTCAGGGAAGAACGTCGTGGCTGGTTTGTCTCCCCCCCTCGTGTTAGTTATGACCCAACTGCAAATACCAGCTTTACTGAAAGTGTTTCCAGTCAGGGAAGAATCGCGGGTACAACAATATTGTCCAAACAACAGGTGGCAGCATCTCAATGGCTGAGCACTTTGCTGAACTGTGCCGTTGGTGATCCCATATTTATTATCAACCGCTTGCGAACAGTCGATGGTCGAGCTGTTCTGGTCGAACAAATTCATGTTAAAGCCAAACGCTGCCCAGGTCTTCTGGATTTTCCACTCGATCAATCTATGACGAATCTAATGTCAGAAAAATTTGGCATTATTGAGCACAGGACACATATCAATATGCGGCCAACAGCATTGCCAGAAATACCAGCCAAGGCACTAGGTGTTGGCGTAGGAACACCTAGCCTTTATCTTTCAAGAGCAATTCTCGATCAATTTAACGAAGTCATTGAACTCGATCAGGAGTTCTGGCGCCACGATGCAATAGATATCTGCGTATCAGCGGCCGGAAACCCAAAATATAAAAAAACCGAATAAAGTCAACATCCTAAATGGAGTTAAGAAATGCCAGATCCAACCCCAATCATTACAGTTAAAGACATCAACAAGACGTTTGAAATTCCAGGTCGCGCACCTATTCAAGCTCTTAAACATGTCACAAACCACGTCGATAAAGGCGAAGTTCTGGTTGTCATAGGGCCTAGTGGATCGGGTAAGAGTACATTTCTTCGAGCGCTAAATGGATTACAACCGATCGATAGCGGTTCTATTATCATCGACGGCATTGAATTAACCGACCCTAAAACTAACCACAACAAGTTGCGCCAGGATGTAGGCATGGTGTTCCAGCACTTCAATCTTTTCCAGCATAAAACAGCAATGGAAAATATTACAATGCCTCAGATGGTCGTGTTAAAACGATCACAAACCGAAGCCGAAGACATAGGTCGAAAACTTCTCGACCGGGTCGGTATTGGCGACAGGGGCGATAACTACCCAAGTGAATTGTCCGGTGGACAGCAACAACGCGTAGCGATTGCCCGTTCGTTGGCAATGACGCCCAAAGTGATGCTTTTCGATGAAGCTACATCTGCGCTTGACCCCGAAACCGTTGGCGGCGTGCTTGATCTGATGAAAGAACTGGCCGCTGAAGGTACTACCATGGTGGTTGTTACTCATGAGATGGGATTTGCTCGTGAAGCCGCTGACCGCGTTACCTTCATGGACGGCGGTGAAATTATTGAAGAAGGGACACCCGAACAGGTTTTCGATAATCCCCAGCATGAAAGAACGCAATTATTCCTTAGCCAGATAATTTAATTCATTTATTTATTTAATTACCTGGTCTAGACCAAGAAAGTATTCAGGTATATA
>Ga0256847_1000818_pt1 | contig 17729 bp, 6 predicted proteins | sample TeddybearmetaG_FD_189099 | JGI IMG/M metagenome (GOLD analysis project Ga0256847, IMG submission 189099) | Hydrothermal vent microbial communities from East Pacific Rise, Pacific Ocean - Teddybear | ecosystem: Environmental > Aquatic > Marine > Hydrothermal vents | place: Pacific Ocean: East... | reverse complement strand
ATGATTGATTACTACTCAAAATTCAAAGTTTCGATTTAGTGAACCGCCTAGTACGAGACCCGTATGCTAGGTGGTGTGAGAGGCGCACCTCATCAGTTATCGCTGGTGAGGCCGTCTACTCGATTATAATCTGGTATTAGACTACTCCCATTTCTATAATTTTCATCACGAAATTTGCAGAATTTTGAGCGGCTTCTTTCTTTACTGAATCATCCTTTCCTGCGGTTTTATCCATTACAGACTTTATAATTAAAGATTTAGTGTTTCCATTGTTTGCAATTTGACAAGCTCTGGCAATACCGTATCCTTCCATCTCCAAACCAAGGGTTTTCCTATCTTTCATTTCAGCCACATTTTCCAAGACTCCAACTGATCTATCACAGCCGTACTGCAAGCCATAGGTTCATAGTGAACCTTCCCTTCAAAGTGTAAATCTCCTATTATATTTTCTTCCTCAGCTTGTATTTTTTGAATTAGTTTGTCATTTAATTCTACGCCTTCCCACTCACCATGGAACTTACCATCTTTTAATTTTCCCTTTTGAAAAGTAAATACTTTTGTAGCTACAATTATATCTTCCAAATTCAGACTCTCAACGTCTTTCCCTCCGCAGACCCTAGGCATAAATAAAACTCTTGGATTATATTGAGTGATAATATCTGTCGCAACAATGGCCGCTTCAACCATTCCTGTTGTTAAAAGTGATGCGTAGACAATCTTAACATTTGGGTTTGCCTTAAGTGTCCCATACCTGATAAGCTTTTTATCGTCTTCCGTAAATTCTCCTTCGCAGTTAATGTAAGGCTCTACATACTTAAGTTCATCTTTGTATAAAGCCGTAATTATAGCATAGTCAAATTTATGATCAATAGTAGTTTCAGCGACTTGTACCTCTTCTTGAGCTTTCACCTCTTTTTGTTCTCCGAAATCCATAGTAAGCACATTAGCTGTTATATCATCTCCAAATAGCTCCATTCCCTTCTGATTTAAGAAGCCTGTTCTACCTATTGTATTTGTTTCTAAAAAACCTTGATCCGCAAGAGCTTGAACCGCAAATCGTTTATCTCCCCAAAGGGCCGTTGCTTGATAGACCTTTAACAATCTAAGTCTATTAAATGATTGTAATTCACCCTTTATGAAGAACTTAGATTTACCTGCGTTGTAAGCATTAATAACTTTGTCAAATTCTTCTTGACTAAGATTCATTAAATTGTTGCCTCCATACATGTTGCTGTATAATATATGATATTTGTTCATTTCTTTCTTGATTATAACTTATGGCTATCAGCCACAATTTACAAAACTTCCACATATTAAGCTTATCCAAACAACACACACCAACCACTATCAATTGATTTCAGCATATTACAATTTCTTCATCTCGATCCAAATTTAACCGTGAATATTCGGATAATAAACGAGTAAAAATGGATAATTCAATTGAACTGGTCATGGTCTACATTTTCTTAACACACTAAAGATAAAAATCTTTTGCTTATTCAACTTACCAGAAGATATTTTGTGTGTGAAATCTTTTGAATACTTCCTGTGGTTTGTCTGGCAAGTCTCAGTGTTAGATATATATTCTATTGGAATGAAAAGTAATGGTTTGTATAAGAATAGAAAGTGATTAAAAAAGCACTTAATTTTCGGATTAGCACTTAGCCAAATTTACAATTTTATCGTTATTTTTCTTTTAACCGTCAAATTGTTAATTTGGCAGACTTTGTAATATGCACCAACTTTTGGTCTGGCACTCAACCCTTATTATTTTTATACCTTGTTATGTGTAGCGTTTTATAGTACAATTAATAATGTAATGAGGCCAAATATAAAAATTAGAGAATGTAATATTAACCAAACAATATATGCCGGTAATTTTGAGGAGAATCCCCTTTTTTTATAGTGTTCTAGAGAAGATTGATTTATTATCTGATGAAAGATTTCTTCACCTTCAAATTCTTCTATTTTTTTTAAAACATTTCTTGCCCTTTTATAATGATATTCTTGTCTTTCAAACAATTTAATTGTAGCCCAAAAACCATAAAAACTAATAATCATAATGAAGACGGTAAATGGGATTATTTTTTTATCAAAATCACTGTTAACTGATAAAACTAATAACGCTCCTGATACTGTTATTACGAAATTACCAATAGAAGTTCTTTGTGAATCAAAAGAGCGTCCTTGAATTCGTTGCTCACTATAAAAATTCCAAAGTAAAGTAATTTTATCCATCTTAATTGTTTTTAAGTTACGCACAACTTGTAGCTATCTGACACAAATTACAAAACTTCCACATATTCAACTTATCCAACCAACACCCTCCAACCACTAACAATTGATTTACAGCATATTACAAATTATTATCCCGATCCAAATTTATCCATGTATATTCAGATACTAAACGAGTAAAACCGGATAAACCAATTGAACTGGTTATGGTCTACATTTTCTTAACTCACTAAAGATAAAAATCTTTTACTTATTCAATTTACCAGAAGATATTTTGTAAGTGAAATGTTTTGAATACTTCCTGCGGTTTGTTTGGCAAAACTCCTTGTTAAATATAGATTCTATTGGGAAGAAAAGTAACGGCTCGCTCGATGCGCCTTGACATCCCGATAGGGTGGCATGGCGTCATCACGCTTGTTCTGTAATGTTTTCAATTTTCTTTGCCTAGTTTATTCTAATTCGTATAACATCCAAGCTTGGATAAATTTCATCAATTAGTTCCTCTACAATTCTCAGCATCTTGTTTATGTCATCACCAATATATAGTTCATAAAAATTGATTTTTTATACACTTCTATGATATTGACGCTCACGCTGTGCTATTTTGCTCAATTGTCAAAGTCCTTAATATTGTCTATTTTAGCCATCCATTCAGTAGATTGCTATCTTAGTTTTCAACGGAAAGGAAAATATTTATTTTGAAAATGCCCCTTTATGACCAAGCAAAAATATTCTATAAAATGGCCTTGGAGTAAATACACAGTGAATGGAAAAATTAGACGCACCGGCTCCACTTTAAAGGTTTCTGATTTTGTAAATCCTGGTAAAACTCCAGGCAATGTCGGAATTTGTTTTTCAGGAGGTGGATCTGTCGCTATGATTTCTGCACTTGGTCAATTGCGTGCACTGCGTAAAATGAAATTACTCGAAAAAGCCAGGGCCATTTCGTCGGTTTCAGGTGGAAGCTGGGCTTTAGTTCCATATACCTACTTGCCTGATGAAATTTCAGATGATTTATTTTTAGGTGAATTCTGTGACGACCCAAGTCTCTTGAATTTGAAGATCACGCCAGAGGCCACAAGCCTTGGTTATTCACCTAAAAGATATCTGGGATCGACTGTTTCTGCAGATGGAATAAAATGGGAGAATTTAGCAAAAGAAGCCTTGGAATTAAGTATTAATCTCCTATTTCCAAATGACCGAATCTGGACCTTTTTAATTGCCAAACATATTCTAAAACCTTTTGAATTGTCGGATACTAATATTTTTATAACCATTAGGTCTATTCAGAATGCCTGGTTTGCTTATTCAAAAGAAAGTGTCGCTGATATTCGAAACGCTAATCCAAATTTGCCAACTCAGGCCTATAATTATCAGCAAAGCGCAGGAAGAACAAAACGTCCCTTTCATCTTTGCAATGCGTCTATGTTTATTACCCCAAATGAAAATGCAGATGAAGGCAATGCGCTGGCACCATTACAATGCACCGCCTTTGAGACGGGAATTTTATCTGACAATCTTGGAAAAGGTTATAAACCTAATCCACCTAATGAGCAGCAAGTAGGAGGAGGAATGATATCCAGCTATTGCTTTAATGGTATTCCCAAAAAAATCAGCGGTAGTGATATTACAATTAAAATAAAAGATTCATGGGCCTTTTCTCTTGCTGATATTACCGCGAACAGTTCTGCTTTTTTTGCTACAGGGTTAAAAAAATTAGAAAGTGAAATTTTGGCGCCTTTAGATCCCAAATATCATTATTGGCCTGTTGGTGCTGAGAATCCGAAAAGTGCTCAAATCAAATTTGCTGATGGAGGGGCAAATGAAGACACTGGCATCTGTAACATGCTGGCTTACGATGATATTGACAGTCTATTGGTTTTTGTTAATTCTTTAGAGACTGTCTGGAAAGATCCAAATTGTAAAGACGATTCCATGAATATTGTTGTAGACTATTCATTGCCTCCGCTTTTTGGTTATACGCCTTATCAACAGTGTGCTGAAAACAGGGGTCTAAAACCTGGATATAACAAATACAATGATTTGACTTCAGATCAATTGAAAAATAATGATATTCGATACTTCCAGAAAAATCAGGTCTTTGAATCAAAATTGTTTCCCTTATTTATCCAGACGATTTGGAAGAATTTGGATAATTATAAATCACCCGCAATATATTTCAACGAGGAAATGAATGTGATGAAAAATGACTGGTATAAAGTAGACAATGCGAATGGGAACCGGAAGATTAAGCTATGCCTGGTGCATTATGGACCATGGACAGAATGGACCAAAAAATTATCTCCTCCTGTATGTCAGGAAATGACCAATTATGTAAATAGCAATAAACCACGCCGCAAAAACAAGATACCAACTTCGGATAAATTTCCGAATTTCTTATTGATTGACACCTACATGCCTGCTCCGATAATGAACCTGTTTGCACACTTTACGTCCAATGTCGCTTATTCTCAGGAAAAGCTGCTGAACGAAAAGTTATTTGTAGATGGAAGAGGGCTGGACTGACGGCCCAATTATGAATTATTTTCGGTAGCAAAAAAAGATCGCATCAAGGAGGTGCGATCTTTTTTTATTGATATAACATTTAGATTCAGATGAAAAATTAGCATTTGGTTTCATCTACCATATTCTATTTTGCATAGAAAATATAATTTAAATTCGAGAATTAAACTACGAAAAGGTTCAGAAATATTATAGAACTTGTGGCTATCTCCCACAAGTTACAAAACTTCCACATATTCAGCTTATCCAAACAACACACCAATCACTAACAATTGATTTACAGCATATTACAATTTCTTCATCTCAATCCAAATTCATCCGAGTATATTCCGATAATAAACGAGTAAAAACGGATAATTCAATTGAATTGGTCATGGTTACATTATCTTAACTCACTAAAGATAAAAATCTTTTGCTTATTCAATTTACCAGAAGATATTTTGTAAGTGAAATCTTTTAAATGCTTCCTGTGGTTTGTCTGGCAAAACTGCCTGTTACATATATATTCTAATGGAAAGAAAAGTAACGTCCAAGGCTACCAGTCGTAGCCATCCATTAGTTGACTATGATCGTGGTCAACCAGTTTTGTAGTCAGTTTTTTTTATACCTTGATAGAGGTTGAACCTTGACATTTGGCTGCTCTTGATAGATAGAAACTTATCGGAAAAACAATGACCATGTAAACGATAACAAAAAAATAATCTTTATTATTCCATTGTGTCCAATTCAGGCTCCCTTTGTGCACTATGGCCGAGATTCCCAAGCCTCCCGATAGTTATCGGGAAGGATTGGTAAGCTCTGTTTATGTAATTGCTCGAATGATTATATTAATCTAATTTTATTTCTTATTTACCTTTCTCACTCAACAGTAGTTGGGAAAGCTCAACTGGCTGTGTAGTTATAATAAAATATATAACTAGCTGTAATTTATTTTAACACAGCTAGTTACGTACTTGTCGCTTATTAAACCTTGAACTATTCGTTCCGAGTAGCAGCTATTACTTAAATTTTATTACTGATCTAGCAACTCTATTTCCACTAGTTCCGATGATCTGAATAGTATATAGTCCTGGATGATTTTCTGTTAGGTCTATAACGTCGCTTACGACATCTCCAGGTACGATATAAGATTTCACTAACTTACCCATAGCATCATAGACAGAGATAGTTTTCTCGCCTACTATAGTATGGATATTACTCAGAGTTATTATATCGTTTGTTGGATTAGGGTAGGCTGTCACTATAGATCCACATGTTATTATTTGGATAATTAATGAGTTAGATATTTTGTAGCATCCTTCAAAGTCGATCTTGAATATATTGCCCACGTCACATCCGCTAAAACCAGGTTCTGCTGAGATGGTATAGAGATTAAATGTATCAACAGGTAATGATTCGAAATCAAAAGTAGAGAACTCAGCTAAGTTATCAAAATTAGCTATTATTGAGTTGTCGGTCTCGTCCACCAATACTAATTTTACTATATCACCAACAGCACCATCTAGAGTAACATCTGTAATATAATCAGGTTGGCCATCTCTACATATTTCGTAAGGGCCTCCTGATAGTGTTCCTGCTTCAATTATGTTATCACACTCTGTCACAAGTGACAGGTCATCTATATCCCATGCAGTTACTATTTCTCCATTTCCTATTACACAGTATGCTAGTAATTCTATTGTGAATGTTGTCGTTTCAGTCACTAAGAAATCATCCCCAGTGAAAATATAGGATCTCTCATTCCAGTCCTGTAGTGTTGTGATATCAGATTCTTCAAATACTATATCGGTACCCCTAAGTACTCTTACTCCAAATTTAGTTGGATAGTTATTAATACCAGAGTCACCATCTATCCAGTCATATGTTATTGGAGATTTCTCAAAGAACGATAGTTTTGTCAATCTTGTATTACCTACGGCAGCAGGATCTACTTCTATATCTAGGGTGATCGCTTTATCTGAATCTGAATTGTAATCACAATTTTCATCCGAAGACACACACATTGCGACACTTCCGTTTACACCTTCCGTGCAAGAGTGCGAGTTTATGTCAGGATTATTTCTATAGAGGCTGCCTCCTAGTACGCTCAGAGTAGCACAATTTTCATCATTATCAACATTAGCGATAAACTCTGTATATTCTTGCGGCTCGTTTGTAAAGGTATTGGCGGCACACATATCCATATCTATTATCAATGAAGATTCGCTTGACATTAAAACTTCGTACTTTGTCACAGTTATCGCATTAGATAAATCATAACATCCACTGATCTCGCTTAGATTGTTCCCGACCATTATATTCATAGCCTCTTCATAGCTCGTATGGTAGATATGACAAGTACCTATATTTTGACCTTCGAAATCAAATGCTGTAATACCATTATCATCTAATAAGTGTAAAATAATGCCATCCTCATTAGTAATGATCCATATCATGTTCATTCCAATTTCATTTATCAAAGTAAGTCCTTCTAGCATATCCATAGTTCCTTCCAGGCAAAAATCAACAGATGTCTCACCATCTATACTTATCTCACCTCCGTCTGGCACTACACTATCCGCTATATCTATAGATGCCTCAGATGTACAACCATTATTATCTGTAACAGTAACAGAATATGTGCCTCCATCTAATTCCGTTTGTGTTATTGCTGTGGATCCATTAGACCATAATACTGTGAATATGCCACTATTAATGAAACTCATAGTCACGATTCCGTTCATCAAACCACATTCTTCTGGTGTTGATTCGATCAAAAATAATGGACTGCTTGATCCTTCCACTTGTACCGATCCTTCGTCTGTACATCCCAATGCGTCAGTCATTGTCACTGAATAATTGCCAGGCTCTAGTCCTCCTATCATCTGGGTATTAGCGCCTGTAGACCATGAGTATGTATAAGGAGCAAGCCCCTCTATTGGATTGGCGATAGCTGTTCCGTTATTTTCACCACATGTCGTAGCATTAGCACTAACCTCAGTAATTGCCGCTAAAGATTCTTCTATATTAATAGTAGCTTGATCTGTACATCCTTCAATGTCTGTTACAGTTACTATGTATGTTCCAGCAGCTAGTTCGGCTATATTTTGTTCCGATGATCCATTTGACCAAGCATATGTATATGGTGATATTCCACTTGTCGTTTCTACTGTAGCTGTACCATTGTCCTCCCCACAAGTTGTAGATGTTGAAGTAGCGTTTGCTTCAGGAGACGTAGATTCATTAATGGTTGCAGTTGTTGTATAAGTACATCCTTCGGCATCGGTTACAGTCACTGTATAAGTTCCTGCAGCTAAACCTGATATAGAAGTTGTTGTGCTACCATTTGACCAAGCATATGAATATGGGGCTGTTCCGTTTGTAGCTGTTACATTGGCAGCACCATTATTTTCTCCACAACTCGTATTTGATACAACAGTAGTGGTAGCGGTAGGATTGCTAGATCCATCTATGCTAGCGGAGCTGGTAGCGGTACAACCAGCAGCATCAGTTACGGTAACTCCATAATTTCCACTTGATAGATTATCGATTGTAGCCGAAGATGATCCATTTGACCATGTATAAGTGTAAGGTGCTGTTCCACTAGTAGCATTTACAGTGGCTGAACCATTATCTTCTCCACATTCAGTATCTGTAGTATTTGTAGTTGCCTCGGGTGATGTAGAATTACCTACTGTGCTAGAAGCTGTTGTCGTACATCCTTCAATGTCAGTTACAGTTACTGTGTATGTTCCAGCAGCTAGTTCGGCTATGTTTTGTTCCGATGATCCATTTGACCAAGCATATGTATATGGTGATATTCCACTTGTCGTTTCTACTGTAGCTGTACCATTGTCCTCCCCACATGTAGTAGGTGTTGATGTAGCGTTTGCTTCAGGAGAAGTAGATTCATTAATGGATGCTGTTGTTGAATAATTACATCCTTCGGCATCGGTTACAGTCACAGTATAAGTTCCTGCAGCTAAACCTGATATAGAAGTTGTTGTGCTACCATTAGACCATGCATATGAATATGGAGCTGTTCCGTTTGTAGCTGTTACATTGGCAGCACCATTATTTTCTCCACAACTCGTATTTGATACAACAGTAGTGGTAGCTGTAGGATTGCTAGATCCGCCTATGCTAGCGGAGCTAGTAGTGGTACAACCAGCAGCATCAGTTACTGTAACTCCATAGTTGCCACTTGATAGATTATTGATTGTAGCTGAAGATGATCCATTTGACCATGTATAAGAGTAAGGTGCTGTTCCACTAGTTGCATTTACAGTGGCTGAACCATTTTCTTCTCCACATTCAGTATCTGTAGTATTTGTAGTTGCCTCGGGTGATGTAGAATTACCTACTGTGCTAGAATCTGTAGTCGTACATCCTTCATTGTCTGTTACAGTTACTGTGTATGTTCCAGCCGCTAGTTCGGCTATGTTTTGTTCCGATGATCCATTTGACCAAGCATATGTATAGGGTGATATTCCACTTGTCGTTTCTACTGTAGCTGTACCATTGTCCTCCCCACAAGTTGTAGATATTGAAGTAGCGTTTGCATCAGGTGACGTAGATTCATTAATAGATGCAGTTGTTGTATTAGTACATCCTTCGGCATCGGTTACAGTCACTGTATAAGTTCCTGCAGATAATCCTGAAATAGAAGTTGTTGTGCTACCATTAGACCAAGCATATGAATATGGAGCTGTTCCGTTTGTTGCTGTTACATTGGCAGCACCATTATTTTCTCCACAACTAGTATTTGATACAACAGTAGTGGTAGCTGTAGGATTGCTAGATCCACCAATGCTAGCCGAGCTGGTAGCGGTACAACCCGCAGCATCAGTTACGGTAACTCCATAGTTTCCACTTGATAGATTATTGATTGTAGCTGAAGATGATCCATTTGACCATGTATAAGAGTAAGGTGCTGTTCCACTACTAGCATTTACAGTGGCTGAACCATTATCTTCTCCACATCCAGTATCTGTTGTATTTGTAGTTGCCTCTGGTGAAGTAGAATTACCTACTGTGCTAGAATCTGTAGTCGTACATCCTTCATTGTCTGTTACAGTTACTGTGTATGTTCCAGCCTCTAGTTCGGCTATGTTTTGTTCCGATGATCCATTTGACCAGGCATATGAATAGGGTGATATTCCACTTGTCGTTTCTACAATAGCTGTACCATTGTCCTCCCCACAAGTTGTAGCTGTTGAAGTAGCGTTTGCTTCAGGTGACGTAGATTCATTAATGGTTGCAGTTGTTGTATAAGTACATCCTTCGGCATCGGTTACAGTCACTGTATAAGTTCCTGCAGCTAAACCTGATATAGAAGTTGTTGTGCTGCCATTAGACCATGCATATGAATATGGGACTGTTCCGTTTGTAGCTGTTACATTGGCAGCACCATTATTTTCTCCACAACTCGTATTTGATACAACAGTAGTGGTAGCTGTAGGATTGCTAGATCCGCCTATACTAGCGGAGCTGGTAACGGTACAACCCGCTGCATCAGTTACGGTAACTCCATAGTTGCCACTTGATAGATTATTGATTGTAGCTGAAGATGATCCATTTGACCATGTATAAGAGTAAGGTGCTGTTCCACTAGTAGCATTTACAGTGGCTGATCCATTATCTTCTCCACATTCAGTATCTGTAATATTTGTAGTTGCCTCTGGTGAAGTAGAATTACCTACTGTGCTAGAAGCTGTAGTCGTACATCCTTCAATGTCAGTTACAGTTACTGTGTATGTTCCAGCAGCTAGTTCGGCTATGTTTTGTTCCGATGATCCATTTGACCAGGCATATGAATATGGTGATATTCCACTTGTCGTTTCTACAATAGCTGTTCCATTGTCCTCCCCACAAGTTGTAGATGTTGAAGAAGCGTTTGCTTCAGGAGATGTAGATTCATTAATGGATGCAGTTGATGTAGAAGTACAACCTTCGGCATCGGTTACAGTCACAGTATAAGTTCCTGCAGCTAATCCTGATATAGAAGTTGTTGTGCTACCATTAGACCAAGCATATGAATATGGAGCTGTTCCGTTTGTAGCTGTTACATTGGCAGCACCATTATTTTCTCCACAACTCGTATTTGATACAACAGTAGTGGTAGCTGTAGGATTGCTAGATCCACCTATGCTAGAGGTGCTAGTAGCGGTACATCCCGCAGCATCAGTTACGGTAACTCCATAGTTTCCACTTGATAGATTATTGATTGTAGCTGAAGATGATCCATTTGACCATGTATAAGTGTAAGGTGCTGTTCCACTAGTAGCATTTACAGTGGCTGAACCATTATCTTCTCCACATTCAGTAGCTGTAGTATTTGTAGTTGCCTCTGGTGATGTAGAATTGCCTACTGTGCTAGAAGCTGTAGTCACACATCCTTCACTGTCAGTTACAGTTACTGTGTATGTTCCAGCAGCTAGTTCGGCTATATTTTGTTCCGATGATCCATTTGACCAAGCATATGTATATGGTGATATGCCACTTGTCGTTTCTACAGTAGCTGTACCATTGTCCTCCCCACAAGTAGTAGGTGTTGAAGTGGCGTTTGCTTCAGGAGATGTAGATTCATTAATGGATGCAGTTGTTGTATAAGTACATCCTTCGGCATCGGTTACAGTCACTGTATAAGTTCCTGCTGCTAATCCTGATATAGAAGTTGTTGTGCTACCATTAGACCAAGCATATGAATATGGAGCTGTTCCGTTTGCAGCTGTTACATTGGCAGCACCATTATTTTCTCCACAACTAGTATTTGATACAACAGTAGTGGTAGCTGTAGGATTGCTAGATCCGCCTATGCTAGCGGTGCTGGTAACGGTACAACCTGCAGCATCAGTTACTGTAACTCCATAGTTTCCACTTGATAGATTATCGATTGTAGCTGAAGATGATCCATTAGACCATGTATAAGTGTAAGGTGCTGTTCCACTAGTAGCATTTACTGTGGCTGAACCATTTTCTTCTCCACATTCAGTATCTGTATTATTTGTAGTTGCCTCAGGTGAAGTAGAATTTCCTACTGTGCTAGAAGCTGTAGTCGTACATCCTTCAATGTCAGTTACAGTTACTGTGTATGTTCCAGCCGCTAGTTCGGCTATGTTTTGCTCCGATGATCCATTTGACCAAGCATATGAATAGGGTGATATTCCACTTGTCGTTTCTACTGTAGCTGTACCATTATCCTCCCCACAAGTTGTAGCTGTTGAAGTAGCATTTGCATCAGGTGACGTAGATTCATTAATAGATGCAGTTGTTGTAGTCGTACATCCTTCGGCATCGGTTACTGTCACAGTATATGTTCCTGCTGCTAATCCCGAAATAGAAGTTGTTGTGCTACCATTAGACCATGCATATGAATATGGGGCTGTTCCGTTTGTTGCTGTTACATTGGCAGCTCCATTATTTTCTCCACAACTCGTATTTGATACAACAGTAGTAGTAGCTGTAGGATTGCTTGATCCGCCTACACTAGCGGAGCTAGTTGTTGTACAACCTGCAGCATCAGTTACTGTAACTCCATAGTTTCCACTTGATAGATTATCGATTGTAGCTGAAGATGATCCATTTGACCATGTATAAGTGTAAGGTGCTGTTCCACTAGTAGCATTTACTGTGGCTGAACCATTATCTTCTCCACATTCAGTATCTGTAGTATTTGTAGTGGCCTCTGGTGAAGTAGAATTTCCTACTGTGCTAGAAGCTGTAGTCGTACATCCTTCACTGTCAGTTACAGTTACTGTGTATGTTCCAGCCGCTAGTTCGGCTATATTTTGTTCCGATGAGCCATTTGACCAAGCATATGAATAGGGTGATATTCCACTTGTCGTTTCTACTGTAGCTGTACCATTGTCCTCCCCACAAGTTGTAGGTGTTGCAGTGGCGTTTGCTTCAGGAGAGGTAGATGGATCAATATCAATATCCGCCCAATCTGTACATCCATTAGCGTCGGTCACTGTCACTCTATAGTTACCAGCTGAAAGGTCTGATATATTGATATTAGTAGATCCTGTATTCCAAATGTATGTATATGGTGCCTGGCTTCCTGTAGCGGATGCTGTTGCTGAACCATTATCTTCTCCACAGCTGGTGTTTTCTCCAACAGTTGAGGACTCCGGGGCATTAGATGGGGTTATTGAAACAGTAGAAGTACCAGTACACCCATTGGTGTCAGTGACGGTTACGAGATAGTTTCCAGAGGGTAGATTATTGATAGAAGTTCCAGACATACCATTAGACCATGCATAAATATACGGTGCTGTACCGTTAATGGCTGATGCTATAGCTGATCCATTATCCTCTCCACAAGTAGTACCTGTTGGTGATATAAAAACTGTTGGAGATGTCGAATCTTCTATATTAACAGATTCTGTATTGCTACATCCATTGGCATCAGATACTGTCACTGTATACTCACCAGCAGCTAGATTATTTATAGATATTCCAGATGTCCCATTGCTCCAAGTATAGGTAAATGGTGCTTGGCCAATACTACTTGATGCCGAAGCTGAACCATTATTATCTCCACAAAGTGTAGAGACATGATTGATAGTTACATCAGGTCTTTCATTTTTCATTACCACTATTGTATTTGATAATGCAAAGCATCCTTGTAGATCAATAATATTGTTTCCTACAATGTCGCCTGACAAGCCATCTTCATAAGATAAGAATCTTATTAGGCAGGTACCAATTCCAGACTCATCAAAGTCAACATCCGAATAATCAGCGGAGAGAGCTATTATATTTCCTAGTTCATCAGTGATTACCCATATGCCATTAGCTCCTATGTTGCTATTAAGCATGATGTCATCTGTATTTATATTATCTACGTTATCATCACCTACACAAAATTCGTAAGGTCCACCTACAATAGTTCCTCCATTCACTTCATTTTTTATGATCGTAAGAGGATCTGACAAGTCATAACAGCCAGTGATGTCATTAATATCTGCACCTATTATGTTATTTGTAATAGAATCATAATAACTAATATTCCAAATTAGACATGTACCGCCACTTTCTCCTTCAAAGTCAAATGGAAAAACAGCGTCATAGGCTATGATTATGCTATCGGTATTTGTGATTATATACGCTGAAGAAGTGCCATAGTTATTACTAAGATTTACATTCATAATATCAGTATTACCATCTCCGGTACATATATCCTTAATGATAGTGCCATCACTAAATGTGAGTTCTCCACCATTCGCATTATCTACTGTATTGGCAGTAATTATTATATTATCAATGTCCCAAGCGCTTACAGTAGATTCTATTCCAACCAAGCAATATGGAAGCAATTCGAAATTGAACTCAGTCATCTCTGTTACTTTAAATGCAGGAATGTCAGAAAAATCGAATGTTTCTAATGTATACTCTGGAGTCGTTTCAATATCGATTTCTTCGAAGATCGTAACATTATCTACAGATACTCTCAATGCATATTTAGTAGGGTGATTATTCGGTCCAGAATTTTCATTATTAAACCAACTAAAAGTAGGAGCGGCAGCTTCGTAAAAACTTAACCCAGATAAACGACCAACGCCATCGGTGCCCAATTCTACTTTTATATCAAATCTTAATGCTTTGTCGCTATCTGCAATATAGATACAACTATCAAGTGATCCGATACACAATGCAACTGTAGAATCGTAACTTTCGGTACATGAGTGCTTGTTCACTGCACCGTTTAACCTATAAAGGTGACCACCTACTACTGATAGGATAGTGCCTCCTGGGAAAGTATCAGATATGGCTGTAAATTCATCATATTCCGTTTCTGAAGGCAATCCGTAGTTGGCCAAACATTCATCTAGATTAAACAATAAACTTGATTGATCATAATCACAATTTTGACCTACTGAGATGTAGGAGAATACTAAAAACACGCAAATAGAAAAAATTGAGTAAATTTTTTTCATCATTTTGTTTTTTATGGTTTAAGTAATACACATTAATCTAATCTATAGACTCATATATTAGATTAATATGTTGAAGTCATTTAATAATGTATGTTAAAATGATATGTAAGTGCTTGGAATTCAAATCAATATAAAATTTCTTTTTCATAGCCATAGCTATGGGGAATAAATTTTATGAAGAGTTGGGTTTCAATGACTTGCATAGGAATTAACAATATGTTTTTAAATCACTTCGTTTAATAAGTTTGGCATCTACCGGAATCAAATGATGTAATTAAGTAATTAATAACAAAAAAATCATCTGAATCGACGAAGTGAGATTTTAGTAAGGTGCATTTCACGATGCCGTTTTGCAAAACTGCTTAAATCGCTAAACTGCTTTGATATGTATTCTAAAATAGTCAACATTATAAAGCGATTCTGCGATTTGAGAAAAAATATTTTAAAGAATACTATTTTATTTACAAACAATATTCTGAAATTCGCCTGATTATTATGATGAAGTCATTTAATAACGTATGTTAAAATGATATGTAAGTGCTTGGAATTCAAATCAATATAAAATTTCTTTTTCATAGCCAAAGCTATGGGGAATAAATTTTATGAAGAGTTGGATTTCAATGACTTGCATAGGAATTAACAATATGTTTTTAAATCACTTCATTAACTAAAGATAGTTTTAAAAATGAAAATAATAACAATCTTGGTCTAAAAGTGTGTAAACCATATTGCACTAAATATGCAATTTGGTTACGACTCAAAAGATTTTTTTGTTGGATTGATCATTGTTTTTACAATTTTTCATGAATATTATTTCAATTTAATATTCGCTTATCAGCGGGATTTTCCTTTTTTCATTGCAAAAAAACGAAACCAAAAATGCTAGGCGCCTCTAATGCAGCACTCATTGCCGCTCCCTCAGCCCACAATAGCGCCATTCCTTAGCTTCCTATAAGTTGGTGGTAGACTTCTTCTTGTTTGATTTGATGCAAATAGGAAATTTAATAACTCGATCAAAAGTGCAATATGGTTTACACCCTGTTCAACGATTCAGAGGGCAAGAAGGAGAGACTCTGATAATTTCTGTGGGGACATGTTGAGCTATTTAGGGCTTGCTGAAAATGTATTACGAGTCTATGAGGTGCAATGTATCCTTGGATTATTATTTAACCATCTAAAGATATTTTTCAGATTAACTATAAAATCTAGTGGCTCAAGCCATAAGTTATTGATAGTTAAAATGAGTCTATTTTTTCTTTAGGAATGATTCAATAATAAAGTAACATTTTCTTCTTGTTATTTTATCTTTCTACGGCGTTAAAAAGCCTCGCCAATGCGCTGCATTGTCTACGTTTTTTGCCTTGTTGAAAAATATAATTCCTGCGTATAAAAGCGAACTTTATTAATGTATCATTCCTTAGTCAAGGATTGAGAAAGGAAGATAGCCGTAGCTACCTGACTGACGAAAGACGAAGAATCAAGGAAAAAGTGGCCATTTAAGCTATCAAGTATTTATGATTTGGGCCACTAGGTTTTGGGACCATTAAAAACCAAATACGAAATCGTGAAATGCACCTTTTTGTTTTACATTTACTTTACCCACTCAATAGAAGTTGGGTAGTTGGTTTTATCAATATATATCAAGCAATCGTATGTCTTTGACAAATTAATATTCATCATTGGATTAGATACTTCACTAAAGTTTTCGGAGACATCAGTTCTTATAGGTACTTCCATTTTCAATGGACTATTCTCGCTTATTCCTTCTTTCAAGTTTGACCTAATATCGAATAACAAATAGGGACTTTGGTAGCTATCAAATTCTTGGGTAAGTGAGCTAATTGACATTGTTGGCAATTTCCATTTTTTGAATCCATTTGATGAAAATGCTCCAAATTCGCCTTCATTAAAAGTAAAGCCAATTGAATAATATGATTCTCCAAACTGTTTACTCAAATGATAGCCAAGAATATCATAATTAAATAGTATTGATTTTTTGGCTACATGACCATTGTGCGCCCAAATAGCTATTTTGCTGTTTTCTCCAAGATAGTCTAAGCACCATAATACATTCTTTGTCGAAAATTGGTCTCGCAATTCTAATTGCCGAAAAGAATCATCTTGAGAAATATAGGTTGAGTATTGCCTAGTAATCTCAGCTATTCTTTGGGCTAATTTATAGTTATCCTTTCCTCCATTTGCAATCAAAAGTTGCTCATTCTCATTTAGTGTATCCATAAGCGTATCGTATAAATACCTGTATGCCAGTATTTCTACTTGTTCATGTTGTTGGAAAGCTACTATTGTCCTTTCTTGTTTTAAAAGGTCTATTATTTTATTTTCAGAATCTAGATGCATTGAAAAATATTGAGCAAGCCAAGCCAAGTTATTATGCATAGCAGTCATTTCCATTCCAAAGATTTGAAAAGGTTTATTCGCAGTAAGATTGTACGCTCTAATGTCAATGAGTAAGTTTTTGAACTCTTGTGTCCTATAGGTAAACCAACCTGATTGGGCAACTAAAGTATCAATATTACCTTGTCCGTTGGTTAGATATTCGTTCCACAAAAGCGCTTGTCCAAAGTCAACTTCCAGCACTAAGCCATCATAGACTTTATCAATTAATTTCTTTATGATTTGATGTTTCAGTTCATAACATTCTTTGGTATAATGACTGACTTCACCTAAGCCGATTATTCGAGCTTTATCAGCTATGCTTTCAATGTGATTTAGAAAAACCTCAGAATTTAAAGCATCGAATGGCAAAATGTAATCTTTTGAGTCTTTTAGATATGTCTGACTGTGAGATTTACATCCATTAAGAAGGACAATAAGAAGTATGAGTAATCCAAATTTGTTATTCATGCGGTTCTGGTTTCTTTGTGAGATTAGCTGATGTTTTTAGGGTGTATTTGGTTTGGCGGCGTATTAAGTATACCCGACGGAGACTGCCGATAGGCGTCTCTGGCATGGTCATACTTTGTTGTCAGGAGTTACCTTAGCACAACTACCTTTTTAGTTAACCACTGATCATCAATTCGAAGTTTCAAT
>Ga0256847_1000817_pt1 | contig 17742 bp, 15 predicted proteins | sample TeddybearmetaG_FD_189099 | JGI IMG/M metagenome (GOLD analysis project Ga0256847, IMG submission 189099) | Hydrothermal vent microbial communities from East Pacific Rise, Pacific Ocean - Teddybear | ecosystem: Environmental > Aquatic > Marine > Hydrothermal vents | place: Pacific Ocean: East... | reverse complement strand
ACTCTTATCTGAAGCTTTTTTAATTGCACGTTCAACATTTACTTTTGGCATATTTACGGCCTTCGCATTTTGAATAACAGCTCTTAAGCGTGAATTAGAATCGGGATTCGGGCCGCCTTCTTTAACAGCCATAACGATGTCTTTTCCAATTCTTGTAAAAGCCTTAGACATTGCAGACCAACGCTTCATTTTACGTGCTTTCCTGAATTCAAATGCTCTTCCCATATTTTTGTCGTGTTTGTTGCAAATTTAACAAAATACTTCTTTTATTAAACCCTTTTTAAAATGATTAATCAACTAATTCATTAATAATTTTCGCCAATTCAAAATCTATGTTAGTAACTCCATTTGCATCATGCGTCGATAGACTTATTTGTAAAACATTATAAACATTCGTCCAATTAGGATGGTGGTTTAATATTTCGGCTTCAAAAGCAATACGAGTCATTACCGAAAAGGCATCTTTAAAATCATTAAACTCGAGTGAGGTATGAATCGCTCCTTCATTATATGTCCAGCCTTCTAAAGCTTTAAGTTTTGTTTGTATTTCTGTTTCTGAAAGGATAGTTCTCATAATTTATTTTTTAAAGTAATTATTTCATCTTTAAGCGTACAGTCTTCAATAACTTGGGAGACCGTTATTCTATAGTTCTTCGGAAGCTTATTTTCTTTCGATAAAATGGCTAAATATACATCATCATTACTACTAAATATGCTTTTAAATATAAGGGAAATTCCTAATTTATCTGAAATTTCACTAAATAAATCATCATAATGAATCACATCATTACTCGCAAGATGAAAAACGCCATTTTTATTTTTATTGATTATATAATGAATTTGCTGTGCAATTTTATTTGCAGTTGTTACACTAATAATAAGGTTTGGCCAAACTTCAAAACTTGCCTTGTGTTTTGCAGCTTGCTTTAGCTGTAAAATCCTTGGTGAGTTAACGCCTAAAACTAATGGAAGCCTTAAAATATTGTATTTATATTCTGGAAGTTCTTGTAGTATTTTTTCTACGGAAACCTTGAATTTACCGTAATCACTTTTTGCTTTTTGCTCATCATTTTCATACGAAGGGAATTCATATTTTCCATCAAACACATTTACAGTAGAAAGAAAGAGAAGCTTACAATTTTCGCGAGTCATTACATAAGCTGAAACTTGTTTATGTGTTTCAAACTGTGCGTTAAAATTACCTCTAAGACTTGATATTATTATATTTGGTTGTACCGTGTTTAGAATAGTATCGATATCATCTTTCTCAAGATCGTATTGAAAAAACACCTTATTCGTTTCAAATTCTTTTGTTGAAGTTCGATAAGTACCGTATACATCAAAGTAGGGAAGGAGTTCTTTATAAATGATGTTACCAATAAAGCCGCTAGCGCCAAGGATTAAAATTTTATTCAATGGTTAACCTTTATAAAATGGAAGTTTTACGATTTGTGCCGGAATTGCTTTTTTACGAACTTGAATATGAATTTGTGTTCCAACATCGGCTAATACTCTTGGAACATAACCCATCCCAATACCTTTTCCTAACGATGGCGACATCGTTCCGCTTGTCACTTCTCCAATTTTATGTCCGCTACCATCAACTATATCATATCCTTGTCTCGGAATTCCACGGTCGGTTAGTTCGAATGCAACAAGCTTCCGCTCTGTACCATGTTCTTTTTGTTTTTTCAAAGCTTCAGCATTAATAAAGTCTTTGCTAAACTTTGTAATCCATCCTAAACCTGCTTCAATTGGAGAGGTTGTATCATCGATGTCGTTTCCATATAAACAATAACCCATTTCAAGGCGAAGCGTATCACGAGCAGCAAGACCAATAGGTTTTATTCCGAAGTTAGCACCAGCTTCCATAACCTTATCCCACACTTGTTTTACTTCATCATTTTTGCAATAAATTTCGAATCCGCCACTACCTGTATAACCAGTAGCCGAAATAATTGTATGCTCGATTCCAGCAAAATCACCTACCACAAAATTGTAAAATTTAATACTGCTTAAATCAACGCTAGATAATGATTGCATCGCTTCAACAGCTTTTGGACCTTGAATTGCAAGTAATGAAAAGCCTTCCGAAATATTTTTTAATTCGGCACCCATTGTATTGTACTTATTAATCCAATTCCAATCTTTTTCAATATTAGAAGCATTTACAACAAGCAACCATTTTTCGGCTTCCAAACGATATACGATAAGATCGTCAATAATTCCGCCATCTTCATTAGGAAAACAGCTGTATTGTGCTTTACCATCACTAAGTTTCGATGCATCATTCGAACATACTTTTTGAATTAAATCCAAGGCATTTGGTCCCATTACTAAAAACTCGCCCATGTGCGAAACATCAAAAACACCAAGACTTTCTCTCACGGTATTATGTTCGGCAGTTACACCTTCATAAGAAACAGGCATGTTATAGCCGGCGAAGGGTACTATTTTAGCTCCGAGAGCTTCGTGTGTTTGAGTAAGTGCAGTATTTTTCATTCTGAATATTTGTTATTGATATATTGTGTTTGCAAATGTAAAAATAAATTTAAGGTTTAGAAGTCATCTTAACTTTTTAAAAATACTATTTTTACTGAATAAAATATATTTATGAAAATTTTTAATGTTGAGCAATTATATAAAGCAGATGCTGTAACAACTGAAAAGCAAGGTTTAGATCCAACCGAGTTAATGGAGCGTGCAGGTACATTAATATTTCAATGGCTTGATAAACGCATGCAAGGAGCACAAGTGCCCATTCGAATATTTTGTGGCATTGGTGATAATGGAGGAGATGGATTGGTAGTTGGTCGTTTGCTAATTGAAAGCGGATATAATGTTACGACCTATGTAGTAAATTGTAGCGACAAGCGTTCGAAGAACTTTTTGACCAATTATAATCGTATTAAAAATGCTTCAAAAGATTGGCCTATTTTATTGAAGGGTGAAGACGATTTTCCCGAAATACACAGAGACGATGTTATTATAGATGCTGTTTTTGGTATAGGCTTAAATAGATGTGCAGGAGGCTGGGTTAAAAAATTACTACAGTTTATTAATGCTTCGGAAGCTTATATTTTGGCGGTTGATATTCCTAGCGGATTATATGCTAATAAAGTAATTACAGATACTGAAGCTATTATAAAAGCGAATCATACGATTACGTTTCATAGTCCGAAATTAGCTTTCTTTTTACCTGAAACAGGGATTTTCACAAATACCTTTGAAGTATTAAATATTGGAATAGACCTAGAGTATATAGAAACCGAACAAACTGTAGCCGAGTATATAGGAAAGTTTGAAGTCCTTCAGTTTTATAAACCCCGCAAAAAGTTTTCGCATAAAGGTGATTACGGACATAGTCTATTAATTGGAGGAAGTTACGGAAAGATTGGCGCAATTGTACTTGCTTCGAAGGCATCATTAAATATTGGAAGTGGATTAACAACTGCTTATGTGCCAAGTTGTGGTTATACAATTATGCAAACTTCATTTCATGAAGCCATGGTTTTAACCGATGCTTCAGAAAAAATAATTTCTTCTTTAGAAATCGATTTAGATTATTCGGCTGTTGGTATTGGAATGGGAATGGGGCAAGACAAAAAAACGGTTTCAGCTTTTGGATTGTTTTTGAAAGCTTGTAAAATTCCGATAGTAATTGATGCAGATGCTATTAATATATTGGCTTCAAATAAAGCAATGCTGAAAGATATTCCTGAAAATTCGATACTTACGCCACATTTAGGTGAATTAAAAAGGTTGCTTGGAACTTGGAAAAACGATTACGATAAAATTGAAAAAGCCCTTAAATTTTCAAAAAAACATAAACTAGTGCTACTTATAAAAGGTGCGCATTCACAAGTTGTTTTTGATGGAAAGATTTATATAAATTCTACTGGAAACCCAGGAATGGCAACTGCAGGCTCGGGCGATGTATTATCAGGAATTATAACGGGCTTAATCGCGCAAGGTTATACGAGCTTGGAAGCAAGTATTTTTGGAGTTTATTTGCACGGTAGTGCTGGCGATATAGCAATCGAGTATAAAGGGTATCAAGCACTTGTAGCTTCAGATATTTTGGATAATCTAGGAAGTGCTTACATCAAACTTTTTGAACAAAAAATATCCCCTTCTGAAACAGAAGAGGATACTAAGAAAATTTAATAATTTTTTTACTAAATACCTTCAGAATCTAATAATGCAATAAGATCAGGACTAGAAGGTCTTGGTGCATCTGATGTTACAATATTTCCTATTGGATCTAATAATATAAATCGTGGAATACCTTCGATACCATAATCGGTAACAAATTTAGATTTCCAATCGTTATCTGCCATGAGTTGTATGCCACCTAATTCTTTAGCGGTAACCATTTTTCTCCATTTTTGATAATCGAGTTTTGTATCAATCGAAATACTTACAAAGTTGATGTTTTTACCATGATACGCTTCTTCAACCTTTAAAAGAGAAGGAATCTCACGTATACAAGGACCACACCAAGTCGCCCAAACATCAATGTAAGTATATTTTCCATTAAGATCGGCTAAAGATGTTTCGCCGCCAGCATGATTTTCGAAAGTGAAATCTGGTGAAGTTTTTCCTCTTACCAATGTTTTCAATTTTTCGTATTTAGAAGTAATAATTGTCATAGACTCAGTTTCTACAGAGTTTTCTTTATAAAGTGCATAGACAGCTTCTAAACCAGCATCGGCTTTCATACCGTAGCGCAAGTAAGAAAACATGATTTGTTCTTTTTCTTCACCATCAGGAAAGTTATCATCTACAGTTTTCAAATAAGCTAAGCTTTCGTTATACTCTTCAGTAGAATCGTCTTGTTCGCTAAGAAGTCTGCCAAAATGAGCTTGAAGCATATTTTTATATGCACTTGAAGAGTTAAAAGCTTCGGTGTCTGAAAAATTAAAATCTTTTAGATAATCGTAGAATGTATTTGAAACATTAAAATCATTTATACCTGAAAGATACTCGTAGTACCCTTTGTAATTTTCGATATTTGAAATATGGCTATAGTTTAATTCTTTAGCTTCAAGTTCTTTAAAAGATTCAGTTAAGGTTTCATTATTGTTTAATAAATCTAAATATGTTTTATTGTAACCGTTTATTTCGGCTAAAAATTCGGTTTCAGGAAGTGCAAATACTTCAGCAAATGATCCTTCATTTTCAGAAAGCATATACTTTTCAGCCAAATAATTATTTGGTGCAGCACCTGTTCCAGTATAACTTATAGTTTCATCAAATTGTTTTGTTTCAACTGTAAAACTTACATTTTTGCCTTTTTCTAAATATACAGCTGTGCTCTCACGGCCAACCCTTAAATTATAATATCCGTTTTCAGAAATTTTTAAAGTATCTAATATTTTCCCATCTTTTACAGCTATTTCGGCAGTAAAATCGTTTCCGCTTAAAATTATTTTTGAAGGGCTACTATTTGTTATTGTTCCTTCAAATACAAGGTACTCAGGTTTTGTTTCTTCTTTACAAGAAATAAATACCGTTAATAATAATGCAATAAATCCTATTTTTTTCATGGGTTTGTTTTTGGTTTTACAAACAAAAATAACAATTTTAAAGTTTCCCTATATATTATTGTGATAATCTTAAGAAGAAAGTACTATTTTTGAAAAATATATTTAATTTTTTATGAACGAAAAACATTATATAAGCTCTGAGCTTTTAAGCCTTTCAGCTTTAAAAACAATTCTTGAAGAAAAGAAAGAACTTGCTTTATCTGAAGAAGCAAAAATAAACATTACAAAATCTAGAAACTATTTAAATAAAAAGATGTCGGCTAGTGATGAACCTGTTTACGGTATAAACACAGGGTTTGGTTCCTTATGTAATGTGAAAATTTCATCAGATAAGCTTTCAAAATTACAAGAAAATTTAGTTTTGTCGCATGCATGTGGTACAGGAGAGTTGGTGCCGAAAGAAATAATTAAACTCATGCTTTTGCTAAAAGTACAATCTTTAAGCTATGGGCATAGTGGTGCACAATTAGAAACGGTTAATCGGATGGTTGATTTTTATAATAATGATATTATTCCTGTAATTTATACACAGGGAAGCCTTGGTGCTTCTGGCGATTTAGCACCTTTAGCGCATTTGTCTTTGCCCTTGCTAGGTAGAGGAGAAGTGTATTATAAAGGGAAACGTACGCCTACTTCAGAAATAATGGATAGGTTTAATTGGAAACCAATCGAGTTACAAGCAAAAGAAGGTCTGGCTTTGCTAAATGGTACGCAGTTTATGAGCGCTTATGGAATACATATATTACTGCGTTCGTATAAATTATCGTATTTCGCCGATTTAATTAGTGCTATTTCTATTGATGCATTTGCGTGTAATATGAGCCCGTTTAACCCTTTAGTACACATGATACGTCCACATAGTGGACAAATAAAAACAGCCGAACGAATTACAAACTTTTTAGAATACAGTGAACTCATTGCTTTGGAAAAAGAAAATGTACAAGATCCATATTCATTTAGATGTATCCCTCAAGTGCATGGCGCTACAAAAGACACCTTAAATTTTGTAACTAAAACAATGAAAACCGAGATAAATTCGGTGACCGATAATCCTAATATTTTTGTTGAATCGGATATAATTATTTCGGCAGGAAATTTTCATGGACAACCATTAGCATTAGCGCTAGATTTTTTAGGAATTGCGATGGCCGAGTTAGGAAGTATTTCAGAAAGAAGGATATACCAATTGGTTTCAGGTTTAAGAAATCTGCCAGCATTTTTAGTAAATAACCCAGGTTTAAATTCTGGTTTTATGATACCTCAATATACAGCAGCTAGTATTGTAAGTCAGAATAAACAATTGGCGAGCCCCTCATCTGTCGATTCGATTGTATCATCAAATGGGCAAGAAGATCATGTGAGTATGGGCGCAAATGCTGCAACCAAATGTTTACGAATAATTGATAATATTGAAACCGTTTTAGCTATAGAGTTGTTTAATGCTTCACAGGCATTAACCTTCAGAAAGCCACATAAGACTTCTCCATTTCTAGAATCTTTTTTAGAAACGTATAGAGCAGAAGTTCCTTTTGTTGAAGAAGATAGATTGCTTGCTACAGATATTCATACAAGTATTGCTTTTCTGCAGAATATGAATATTGATAATGATATACTATTTGAATAAATTTAAGTTGAAGCTGAAATTTTATTATTTACCCACTCAATTGCATCATCTAATTCAAAAAAATGTTCAAATGGTTTTTTTAGAAATATTTTTTCTAATTGGGTATTTGAAATATTTATATATTGATTCGATACAACAGCAAAAGCAGCTAGATTTTCAATTTTTGATGTTTCAAAATAAATGCTAGGATCTACAGCGTAAGAGTTTATTCGATGTGTAATATACCCAAATGGTTTTTCTGAAAAATATTTTTCAGCATATTCTAATAAAACGTTATTATATTCAGGTTTTACGACAATACCTTCGTTCATTATAGCAATGATATAATTACTATAAATTTCTATAACCCCAAATTCATGTTTGTGTGAAGCTATCATTTAGATAGGGATTTTTAACAAAATAAAGATACAAAAATATTAACAAACTTATTTTATCGAGCACAATTTACACAAGTTATAGCCTGAGGCATAAGCATAATTCTTCCTAAAGGAATGAGTTTTTTACAAAATCTGCAAATTCCAAAATCATCATCTTCAATTTTTGAAAGTGCAATTTCTAGATTTTTTAGTTTTTGCTTCTCCTTTTCTAAAGCAGCTACATTGATGGTTCTATTATTAATAGCATCCATTCTTGAAATTCGTCCGATAGCATTTTCGGGAGGGATGGGTTTTGAAAGTTCGGTGTAATCTGTTACTTTTTGTTGTGTAGAAATAATTTCTTCTTCAATACGAATTCTTATGTTTTCCTTTTCGTTCATATTGAAGCATTACATAATTATTTTTTGACAGAATAATTTCAATAAAATAAAAACCAATCGTTTCATATAAAAAAAACATCAAAAAACCCTCATCATAGTAATTAGTTAAGATTCGGTTTTTTTCTTTTTCTTTTTAATTTTAATTTTCAACTCGTTGGTTTTAGCATCTAAATCCATAGTAATACTATCTCCATCTTGAAGGTTTGAGTTAATTATTTCTTCAGCAAGAGCATCTTCAATATACTTTTGGATAGCTCTTTTTAATGGTCTAGCGCCGTATTCTTTATCAAATCCTTTATCGGCTATATAGTCCTTCGCTTTTTTAGTAAGTGTAAGTGAATAACCTATATCATTAATACGGTTGAATAGTTTATCTAGTTCAATATCAATAATTTTATCGATATCATCACGGTCTAAATTATTGAAAACCATTACATCGTCAATACGATTTAGAAACTCGGGAGCAAAGGCTTTTTTTAATGCATTTTCGATGATGCCTTTTGCATGAGTATCTGCTTGACTTTCTTTTGCAGAAGTATCAAACCCAACTCCTTGTCCAAAGTCTTTTAATTTTCTGGCTCCAATATTAGATGTCATTATAATAATTGTATTTCTAAAATCAATTTTTCTGCCAAGACTATCGGTTAAAAATCCATCATCTAAAACTTGTAATAACATATTAAACACATCTGGATGTGCTTTTTCAATTTCATCTAGCAAAATAACAGCGTATGGTTTTCTGCGTATTTTTTCGGTTAATTGCCCACCTTCTTCATAGCCAACATATCCTGGAGGTGCGCCAATAAGTCTTGAAATAGCAAATTTTTCCATGTATTCACTCATATCAATTCTAACTAAAGCGTCGTCTGAGTCAAATAACTCCCGCGCTAAAACTTTTGCTAATTGTGTTTTACCAACTCCTGTCTGACCCAAAAAGATAAACGATCCAATTGGTTTGTCAGGATCTTTTAACCCGGCACGGTTACGCTGAATCGCTTTTACAACTTTAGCTACAGCTTCATCTTGACCGATAACTTTTCCTTTAATTCTATCTGGAAGAGCAGCTAATTTTTTGCTTTCAGTTTGAGCAATTCGATTAACAGGAACACCTGTCATCATTGAAACAACTTCGGCAACATTTTCTTCTGAAACAATTTCGCGATGTAATTTCGAGTCGGCTTCCCAAATTTCTTGCTCGGTAGCTAATTCTTTTTCTAATGTTTTTTCATCATCTCGGAGTTTAGCAGCTTCTTCATATTTCTGCTTTTTTACAACAGAATTTTTTAGCTCTCTAACTTTTTCAAGTTCTTCTTCAAGTTTTAAAATTTTATCTGGCACATGAATATTTGTAATATGTACTCTTGAACCAGCTTCATCTAGAGCATCAATTGCTTTGTCTGGTAAAAACCGATCTGTCATATATCGGTTTGTTAATTTTACACAAGCAATTATTGCATCATCAGTATATTCTACATTGTGATGATCTTCGTATTTATCTTTAATATTTATAAGAATTTCAATCGTTTCTTCAACACTTGTAGGTTCAACTAATACTTTCTGAAAACGTCTTTCTAAAGCACCATCTTTTTCTATATACTGGCGATATTCGTCTAATGTTGTAGCACCAATACATTGAATTTCACCTCTTGCTAATGCTGGCTTAAACATATTTGAAGCATCGAGTGAACCTGTTGCACCACCGGCACCAACAATAGTATGAATTTCATCTATAAATAAAATGATATCATCATTTTTTTCTAGCTCATTCATTACGGCTTTCATACGCTCTTCAAACTGTCCGCGATATTTTGTTCCTGCAACCAAGCTTGCAAGGTCTAGAGTAACAACACGTTTATCGTATAAGATTCTAGAAACCTTCCGTTGTACGATACGTAAAGCTAGGCCTTCAGCAATTGCAGATTTTCCAACTCCAGGTTCACCAATTAATAATGGGTTGTTCTTTTTTCTTCGGCTTAAGACTTGTGAAACCCGTTGAATTTCAGCCTCACGACCAATTACAGGATCTAATTTACCGTCTAATGCCTGTATCGTTAAATCGCGTCCAAAGTTATCTAAAACAGGCGTTTTTGATTTTTTATTTGTTTTTGGCGAGTTACTTTTAAAAGGATTTTCTTTTGAAGGCTCGTCGGGTTGATCTTCGTCTTCACTCGAAAAAGATTCAGAAGTCGGGCTATCTATAAAATCGGTGTCATTTGCAATCATAAATTTAAACTGATTCTTTACACCGTCGTAATCGACATTTAATTTGTTTAGCAATTTTGTTGTAGGATCATTTTCATTACGAAGAATACATAATAATAAATGTGCGGTATTAATAGAAGAACTTTGAAAAAGTTTTGCTTCTAAAAAAGTTGTTTTTAAAGCACGTTCTGCTTGACGAGTTAGGTGCAAGTTTTTTTTATCGTTTGCATTTGCTTCTGCATTGGGATTTGCAGGGCTTAATATTTCTACCTTTCGACGTATGTCGTTAAGGTCAATTTCTAATGCATTTAGAATATTAATTGCCTTGCCATTTCCATCGCGTAAAAGTCCGAGCATCAAGTGCTCAGTACCAATAAAATCGTGGCCTAAACGCAAAGCTTCTTCTTTACTATAAGCAATTACATCTTTAACTCTAGGGGAAAAATTATCATCCATATTATTGTATTCGGTAGTGTCTAAAATAACTAAATCTACTTAATTAAAGCAATTATTATACCCTAATCTTAGATTTAGTAGTAAAATGACGAAAAAACTTGCAATTAACAAAGTTATAAAACCGAGAGTTATTAACTATTTATAGGGTGATTTTTGTTAATAAATACCTTTTTTAAGCATCGCTAAATACGCCTAAAATGGCTTGAAAACTGTATATTGCTCCTTATTAAAAAACATAAAAAAATTAAATAGAAATATATATGGCTGAAGGTGAAAAATTGATCCCTATCAACATTGAAGATGAGATGAAATCGGCTTACATTGATTATTCAATGTCGGTCATTGTGTCACGTGCACTTCCAGATGTTCGCGACGGAATGAAACCTGTACATCGACGTGTGCTTTTTGGTATGCACGAACTAGGAGTTAGAGCGGGAAGTGCTCATAAAAAATCGGCTAGAATTGTTGGAGAAGTACTTGGTAAATATCACCCACACGGAGATACATCAGTGTATGATGCTATGGTACGAATGGCACAAGCTTGGAGTTTGAGATATATGTTGGTTGACGGACAAGGAAACTTTGGTTCTATAGATGGAGATAGTCCGGCAGCAATGCGTTATACTGAAGCTCGTATGCAAAAGATTTCGGAAGATATGCTTGCCGATATCGATAAAGATACAGTAGATCATAAATTAAACTTCGATGACACTTTAAAAGAGCCAACTGTACTTCCAACTAGAGTTCCAGGTTTACTTATTAATGGTGCATCTGGTATTGCAGTTGGAATGGCCACTAATATGCCACCACATAATTTATCTGAAGTTATTGATGGAACCATCGCTTATATTGAAGATAATGAGATCGATATCGACGGACTCATGCAGCATGTAAAGGCACCAGATTTTCCAACTGGAGGTACAATTTATGGATATGATGGTGTTAAAGATGCATTTCATACAGGAAGAGGTCGTATCGTTATGCGCGCAAAAACTTCTTTTGAAGAAGTGAATGGACGTGAAGCTATTATAGTACATGAAATTCCATATCAAGTTAATAAAGCCGACATGATTAAGAAAACGGCAGATATGGTTAATGACAAAAAGATAGAGGGTATTTCTACGATTCGTGACGAATCTGACCGAAAAGGAATGCGAATCGTTTACATTTTAAAACGTGATGCAATACCAAATATCGTTTTAAATACTTTATATAAATATACAGCTTTACAGTCTAGTTTTAGTGTTAATAATATTGCACTTGTTAAAGGGCGCCCGAGATTATTAAACCTCAAAGAGATGATTCACTATTTTGTGGAACATCGTCATGAAGTAGTTGTAAGACGTACCAAATATTTACTTCGCAAAGCCGAAGAAAGAGCTCATATTTTAGAAGGTTTAATTATAGCTTCCGATAATATTGATGAAGTAATTAGACTTATACGAGCTTCTGCAAATGCTGATGAAGCAAGAGGGAAGTTAATAAAGGCTTTCGAACTTTCAGAAATACAAGCGAAAGCAATTGTTGAAATGCGCCTACGTCAATTAACAGGGCTAGAGCAAGACAAACTAAGAACCGAGTATGAAGAATTAATGAAAACCATACAAGGATATAAAGATATTCTTGCAAGTGAGGAAATGCGAATGGAGATCATTAAAGATGAATTACTTGAAATTAAAAATAAATATGGTGATGAGCGTCGCTCTATAATTGAATATGCTGGTGGAGATGTAAGTATCACCGATTTAATACCTGATGAAAAAGTTGTTATTACTATTTCGCATGCTGGGTATATTAAGCGTACTTCTTTAAGCGAATATAAGAAACAAAATAGAGGAGGAGTTGGTAAAAAAGCATCTTCAACTCGTAATGAAGATTTCTTAGAGCATTTATTTGTTGGAACTAACCACCAATATATGTTATTCTTTACACAAAAAGGAAAATGTTTCTGGATGCGAGTTTTCGAAATTCCTGAAGGATCTAGAATTGCTAAAGGAAGAGCAATTCAAAATTTAATAAATATTGAGACAGATGATAAAGTGAAAGCCTTTATTTGTACGCAAGACCTTAAAGATGAAGAGTACATAAATAGCCATTATGTTATTATGGCAACTAAAAAAGGACAGGTTAAAAAAACGTCTCTAGAACAATATTCGCGCCCTAGAACAAATGGTATTAATGCTATTACTATTCGTGAAGGTGATGAATTACTAGAGGCAAAACTAACAACTGGAGATAGCCAAGTTATGATTGCAGTGCAATCTGGAAAAGCAATTCGCTTCGAAGAAGAGAAAACTAGGCCAATGGGTAGAAATGCTTCAGGAGTAAGAGGAATTCGTTTAAAAGACGATACTGATGAAGTTATTGGTATGATTGCTGTAAACGATTTTTCTACAGATATATTAGTAGTTTCAGAAAATGGATATGGTAAAAGATCTAGTTTAGAAGACTATAGAATTACTAATAGAGGAGGAAAAGGAGTTAAAACAATTAGTGTTACAGAAAAAACAGGTAAATTAGTAGCTATTAAGAATGTGTGCGATACAGATGATTTAATGATTATAAATAAATCTGGAATCGCGATACGATTGGCTGTTGAAAATTTACGTGTCATGGGTAGAGCAACACAAGGTGTTCGACTTATAAAGGTAAGAGACAATGATGCAATTGCAGCTGTAGCCAAAGTGATGCACGACGATGATGAAGTAGAAGAGGGAGATGAAAACCAAAATAATGACGAAATGAACGATGGCACAACTATTGATAATTCAGAAGAAAACAATGAAACAAACGAATAAATTTTTTAAAACCATTACAATGAAAAAGATTATTTTACTAACAGGATTTCTTTTTGTTACTGTACTTAGTTTTGGACAGAAAAAAGAATTAAGAACTGCTTCAAAAGCTATTAAAGCTGAAAATTTTACAGAAGCTAAAAGTGTCCTTTCAAGTATTGAAGGTTCTATTGATTCTGCCGATAAAAAATTACAAGCTAGTTACTACCTATATAAAAGTCAAGCATACTTTATGGCTGGAAAAGCGTCGTCTAAAAATGATTTAATTACTGCAGCTAAAGCAATTAAAAAAGCTAAAGAATTAAATGCTGATGTGGAAATAGTTGCTTCTTTGACTGATGAAATTCGTACAACGCTAATTAACAGTGCTGTTGCTGATCAAAATGCCAGTAAGTTTGAAAATGCTGCTAGAAAATTAGAAGGAATGTACCGTGTTAACACACAAGACACGATTTTTTTATATTTCGCAGCAGTAAATATGGTATCTGGAAAAAACTATGGCGATGCTGTAATTTATTATAATGAGCTTATCGACCTTGGTTTTACAGGTATTGTCGAAAAAATTGTAGCTACAGATGCAGAAACTGGAGAAGAAAAAGAATTTGGTTCTGTAAATGAGAGATTGATTTACCTTAAATCTAAGGCATATATAAATCCGAAGATTATTAAAACGAAATCTAAAGTAGGTGAAATAACTAAAAATATAGCCCTTATATATGTTGATCAAGGAAAAACAGATTTGGCATTAGAAGCAATCGCAAATGCACGAGCTTTATTTCCAGATGATATGAGTTTGTTACTTTCTGAAGCCGATATTGAATATAAGCTTGGTAATACTGAACGTTTTAAAGAATTGATGAAAGAAGCGACAAATAAGGAGCCAAATAACCCAGAGTTACTTTATAATTTAGGAGTGGTATCAGCCAATGCTGGAAATATTGAAGATGCAAAAGGATACTATAATGAAGCTTTGGCAATAAAGCCAAATTATACAGCTGCAAATATAAATTTATCTTCATTAATACTCGAAGGTGAATCTGCTATTGTTGAAGAAATGAACGGTTTAGGAACTTCTAGAGCAGATAATTTAAGATATGATGAATTAAAAGAAATGCGTACTGAACTTTACACAAAAGCTATTCCTTATTTAGAAGCTGCTTTAAAAGAAGAAACTAATATTGAAGTTGTTCGTACGCTTATGAATATTTATTCTATAGTTGGTGAAACCGATAAGTTTAAAATGATGAAAGCTAAATTAACAGAATTAGAAGAAGGTAATTAATTAAAAAACCATTAAATAGTAAAAAAAACACCTGCATATGCCGGTGTTTTTTTATATAATCTTTTTAAGCACACGAAGTTTGTGTGAATAAATTCCCAAATCACAATTAAAGATTCCTGTATGGTCAAGCCTATCAATTCGAACTTTACCGTGTGCGTGAATAATATAATTATCTTCCATGATAATACCTACATGAGTAATTACACCTTCGTCATTATCAAAAAAAGCTAAATCTCCTGACTCTGTTTCTTCAATAAAGCTTAAAGCCTCTCCTAAAGTTGCTTGTTGACTGGCATCTCGAGAGATTGAATAGCCACTCAATTTATAAACCATTTGAGTTAATCCGCTGCAATCAATTCCAAACGGAGTTTTACCTCCCCATAAATATGGGGCATTCAAAAATAAAATAGCGTTTGTAATCAAAGATAATTTGGGTTGTTTATTGCTTATTACGTGACCTTCATGTTTATGCCCTAAACGCATACAAGCATGCACAGATGATCCAACAGGGATAGAAATAAGTTCTTCTTTTTCGTTTGTAACAAAGTCTATTAAATCTGATGAAAGTATTGTTCTTTCAGAATTAATAGCTGCATACTGATCTTCAGTTATTTCAACAAGTTGTTTATTATCTATCCAGCCTTCATAGTTGTCGAATGCAATTCTTATACGGCTCCATTTTTTTTTAGAGTCAAGAATTTTAAAATGTTCGCCATAAAGTATTTGCGTTACCATTTCACTGGCATCGTTTGAAGATTCCCTAACAGGAACAATACTTAAATTGCAAATTCCGTATTTCATTTAGATACGTTCAATAACCATTGCAGAAGCTCCACCACCACCATTACAGATAGCTGCAGCGCCAATTTTTGCGTCGTTTTGTTGAAGCACGTTTAATAATGTAATTAAAATTCGAACACCACTACATCCAAGTGGATGACCTAGTGAAACAGCTCCACCATTTACATTTACATTTACACTTGTTAGGTTAAGAAGCTTCATATTTGCCAAGCCAACAACAGCAAATGCTTCATTAAATTCAAAGAAATCAACATCGTCGATTGTTATTCCAGCTTTATCTAAAGCTTTTGGTAGTGCTTTTGCAGGTGCTGTCGTAAACCATTTTGGTTCTTGTGCAGCATCGGCATAACTTTTAATATACGCTAGTGGTTTTAGGTTTAATTCTTTTGCTTTTTCTTCACTCATTAATATCATTGCTCCAGCACCATCATTTATTGTAGACGAATTTGCCGCAGTTGCTGTACCGTCTTTAGAGAAAGCTGCGCGTAATGAAGGTATTTTTTCTAAACGTACATTTTTAAATTCTTCATCTTCAGAAACAATTATTGCGTCTCCACGTCTTTGTGGAACTTCAACTGGAACCACTTCATTATCATACTTTCCTTCACTCCATGCTTTTGCCGAACGCATATAAGACTCAATAGCAAAAGCGTCTTGATCTTCTCTAGAAAAATTATGTTCAGTTGCACATAAATCGGCACAAACACCCATAGCGTTTTTATCATACGCATCTACCAAACCATCTTTTTGCATTCCATCTTCCATGGCTTTAGGTCCAAATTTATGCGCAGTACGAAGGTGCATATAATGAGGTATATTACTCATACTTTCCATACCTCCAGCAATTACTACATCGCAATCACCTAGTAAAATAGCTTGTGAGCCTTGCATGACAGCTTTCATTCCAGAAGCACAAACTTTATTAACAGTAGTACATGGTACAGTATCGGGTATACCTGCTCCTAGAGCAGCTTGTCTTGCTGGAGCTTGTCCAACTCCGGCCTGTACAACATTGCCCATAAAAATTTCTTGAACTTCGTTTGGGTCTAAATTTATTTTCTGAAGTGCGCCTTTAATCGCAGCGGTACCAAGTTGTACAGCTGTTAATGAAGAAAGCCCTCCTAGGAAGCTTCCTATTGGCGTTCTAATTGCAGAAACAATAACTACTTTTTTACTCATTTGTGTATAAATTTTGAACAATAATTATTTTGCGAATTTACATATTTAATCGTACAAATTCAATGTTTAAAAGACTACCAATCAAACTTTTTTTCAATTAGATTAAATAAGGCTTTATTATGTGTCGAAAAATAGGAGTCGAGATAACTATAAACAACATTGTTTACTTTATTTCTGTTTTCTGAAACATTCTTAGGTTTTAAATCTTTTACTTTAAAGCTGCTATCTACTCCTATAAAATTAAATATATTCTTCAGTGCTTTTTCGGGATGATTAAAAAACTCTTCACTACTAATAATATGTATTTGCTCTTTGGAAAAATACTTTAAATAACGTTCAATTTGCTCTTTATAATGTCCTCTTAATTTATAGGAATGTCTTCTAAAACTTCGATTTTTATAATCTTCACGTTCAAGAATTTCCTTGAGTCTGTTTTCTTCTTCTTTCATAGCTTCAAGCATAGGAAGGGTATCGAAGTTTTTTCTTTCCATATGAAAATAATGAGAAATAGCTCGCTCGGTAGGGTTTCTTAATACTACAACTAACTTGGCATTAGGAATTAATTTAAAAATTCGTTTTGGAACTACAGGGTTAAATATATAATTAGGATTGGCATCAAAAGTTTGACAATTTTTACCTAATTTTTTTATTAGTGGAAAATGAGAACGATACCAATTTTCACCTTTCTTAAAAGTATTAATTTCGGGGATTAGCCCACCATCAAAATATTGAACCTCTTTTCTAGAAGCAGGAAGAAGCTTTGGATGCTGTGAAAGATAATTATGCAAACTAGTTGTTCCAGATTTTTGAGCACCAATAATAATAAAATTGGGTAACGCTCGTTTTTTTGCAGTGGCGAGCCGGTAAGGCATAATTATTTTATAAATTAATACTCTTTTTACGCTTTTTGGAGTTAGCCTTTTAAAAAAATTCATTTAAGCTTTTTGACTAAATAATTAAAGAGTAAATTTTAAAATAATTATTGGAATGTACAAGAAAACTAGCGCATAATAATTAGTAATAAGCAACTCTTTAGTATTAACATTTTATAATTGGTAGTTTGGCATTTGGGAAAAACCAAACGATATGTATATCTT
>Ga0256847_1000816_pt1 | contig 17759 bp, 16 predicted proteins | sample TeddybearmetaG_FD_189099 | JGI IMG/M metagenome (GOLD analysis project Ga0256847, IMG submission 189099) | Hydrothermal vent microbial communities from East Pacific Rise, Pacific Ocean - Teddybear | ecosystem: Environmental > Aquatic > Marine > Hydrothermal vents | place: Pacific Ocean: East... | reverse complement strand
CCGAGAGACTCTCGACATAACGGCGCTGACCCTCGGCATAGATCGTGTCGAAGGCGAGAGATGACTTGCCTGAGCCTGACAGGCCCGTCACCACCACAAGTTGGTCACGCGGAATATCGATGTCGATATTTTTGAGATTGTGCTCACAGGCTCCGCGAACGGAGATGTACTTCAAGTTCGCCATAGCCTTCGCCCAATCGGTTCAAGTCCAGAATCGGTACATAGAACGCGATGCGATAAATGCGAAGAGAAATTTTGAACGAAAGGTGAACTATTCGCTTCGACGGTGCCCCGGATGCAGGGATGTGCCAAGGATATGGTCGCTGCGATGCAGAACGTGCTGGCTCTCACCAACGATCAGTGGATCAGGGGCGTGTGCAACGCGGGTATCCTTGCCCGGATAGTCGAGCGTGCTGAGAAAGTGCTGCATGCAGTTGAGGCGTGCGCGCTTTTTGTCGTCTGACTTGATGATCGTCCACGGCGCGTCAGCGGTATCCGTATAGAAGAACATCGCTTCTTTGGCCTCTGTGTAATCATCCCATTTTTTAAGCGATGCGAGGTCGATCGGGGAGAGTTTCCATTGTTTCAGCGGATCTTTCTCGCGCGCCTTGAAGCGTCGGCGTTGTTCTTCGCGGGTGACTGAGAACCAGAATTTGTAAAGCTGGATGCCGGAGCGTACCAGCATGCGTTCAAATTCCGGGGCCTGGCGCATGAACTCGAGATATTCGTTGGGCGAACAGAAATCCATCACGCGTTCAACCCCGGCTCGATTGTACCAAGAGCGGTCGAACAGCACCATCTCGCCTGCGGTTGGCAGATGTTTGACATAGCGTTGGAAGTACCACTGGCCACGTTCGCGATCAGTCGGCTTTTCAAGCGCCACGACGCGCGCGATGCGCGGGTTGAGGTGTTCGGTAAAGCGTTTGATCGTGCCGCCTTTGCCAGCCGCATCACGGCCTTCGAATAGGAGGATGAATTTACGGCCTGTGTCCTTGGCCCAGAGTTGAACTTTCAAGAGTTCAGCTTGCAGCTCTGCTTTGCGCTTTTCATAGGCCGCGCGCTGCATCTTGCGTTTGTACGGGAACTCACCACTTTCGAAGGCGTGACGGATCGCATCTGGGTCGTGGCGCAACTGGGCCAGCTTGTGCAGCGGGTTATTCTCCGCAACATCAGTGCCGTTACCGGGTTGGGTGGTCTTCTTGGCCATGTTCAACGCCCTTCATTCTGAAAGCTCAGCGAACGCTACACAAGCTTGATTGAGATACACTAAAGGTAAGTACGTAATTTGAGCCTGTTTGTGCGGTTTATGCTCAAGTTGAGCGCTGGTCTTGATCGGATGTGAACCAAACTACCGTATGGGTGTGGATGCAAGATAGTCCGGACCCGAACCTTCTGGGAAATATATTGTTGCCGTTTTCCGAGTGGTGCAGATTGCTGGACAAGCGCAAGCGACAATTAAGACTATCAAAGCTTGTGATTATAGGCTAAAGAACAAAGCATGAATATTGTGTCACGGTACTTGCCTGTGGAATTGTCCTGTTCACTGGACGACAAGCAGGAATCGCCGGGTTAGACATGCAAACTTGATTCGGAAGCAGAATGATCGGAGAGATGTTATGGCAGGATCTGTGAATAAGGTAATCCTTGTAGGGAATGTGGGCCAAGACCCAGAAGTCCGCCAATTCCAGAATGGTGGGCAGGTTTGCTCATTCTCGCTGGCGACGTCAGAGACTTGGAAAGACAAGAGTACAGGCGAGCGCCGCGAAAAGACGGAATGGCACCGGATTTCGATCTTCAGTGAGGGCCTAATTCGTGTGGTTCAGTCCTATGTCAAAAAGGGCTCAAAACTCTACATTGAAGGCCAGCTGGAAACTCGAAAGTGGCAAGACCAGAATGGCGCGGATAAATATTCAACCGAAGTGGTTCTGCGCGGTTTCGGTTCAACCCTGACCATGCTGGACGGACGTAGCGACGGCGCTGGCGCTGGTGGCGGCCAACGCGATCAGGGCGGTTCGTCCTATGGTGGTGACAGCAGCGGCGCGCGCCAAATGGACGGCCCGGCACAGGATTTCAAGCAAAGCCAAGACTTTGACGATGAAATCCCATTTTGATCGCTAGATAAGGTCCCGGCAGGGCTGGTTTGAGGGTTTGTAGTCTGACCGCCAGCCTGCTAGTATTTACGCAATAGACGCGGGCGATTCGAACGCCCAGCGCTGCGCACGGAAGGCCATGTCGACATGACCGATGAAACGACCCCACCAGATGAGCCGGAAATGCCAGAAACTCCTCAGGAGGACGGCATTGAGCCGATCAGTATTGAGACGGAACTGAAACGCTCATATCTTGATTATGCGATGAGTGTGATCGTATCGCGGGCGCTGCCAGACGTGCGTGACGGGTTGAAACCGGTGCACCGCCGCATACTGTATGCGATGCAGGTCAACGGCAACACGCCAGACAAGCCATATAAGAAATCGGCGAACATTGTCGGCGCGGTGATGGGTAATTTCCACCCGCACGGCGATAGCGCGATTTATGACGCCTTGGTACGTTTGGCGCAGCCCTTCTCGATGAGCGTGATGCTGGTCGATGGTCAAGGCAATTTCGGTTCGGTCGATAATGATCCCGCTGCGGCGATGCGTTACACCGAATCGCGGATGACGAAGATCGCGCAATATTTGCTTGCGGATATTGATAAAGGCACAGTTGATTTTCAGGACACGTATGATGCGCAGAACAAGGAACCTATGGTCCTTCCGGCGCAGTATCCAAATATTCTAGTCAACGGTGCCAGCGGTATCGCGGTTGGTATGGCGACGAATATACCACCCCACAATCTCGGCGAAGTGATCAATGCGACGCTCGCGATGATTGATGATCCGATCATTAGCGACGAGGAATTGCTAGACATCATACCGGGGCCTGATTTCCCAACCGGGGCTTTGATTCTCGGCCATGCCGGATCGCGAAAAGCGTTGCTTGAGGGCCGTGGATCAATCCTGATGCGTGCGCGTACGAATTTTGAAGAAATGCGTAATGGTCGCCAAGCGATCATCGTTACGGAAATTCCGTATCAGGTGAATAAAGCCGCGATGATTGAGAAAATTGCAATCATGGTACGCGAAAAGCGGATCGAAGGCATCGCGGACCTGCGCGACGAATCTGATCGCCTAGGCATTCGCATGGTCATTGAGATCAAAAAGGATGCGAGCGCTGAGATCGTGCTCAACCAATTGTTCCGCTATTCGCAATTGCAAACGAGTTTCCCAGCCAACATTCTAGCTTTGAATGCCGGGCGTCCGGAGCAGATGAACCTGCGCCAGATCTTGCAAGCCTTCCTCAAGTTCCGCGAAGAGGTGGTTGCGCGCCGGACCAAATTCGAACTGAATAAAGCCCGTGATCGTGCTCACGTTTTGGTCGGTTTGGCGCTGGCGGTTGCGAATATCGACGAAATCATCCGGATCATCCGTAGCGCGCCCGACCCGGCGACCGCACGGGCGCAATTACTCGCAAAAGCTTGGCCGGTTATGGATATGGGGCCGCTATTGTCGCTTATTGCTGACCGCAGGACGCGCTGGGATGGTGACAAGGCGATCTTCCTGTCGGACGAGCAGGCGCGCGCGATTCTGGACTTGCGGTTGCACCGGTTGACCGGGCTTGGCCGCGACGAGATTGGCGTCGAGGCCAAAGGGCTTGCCGAAAAGATTGCTGATTATCTCGATATTCTACGTTCGCGCCCGCGTATCCTCGATATCATTCGGGGCGAGTTGAACGAGGTGAAAACCAAGTTTGCTGTACCGCGCCGGTCTGAGTTCACCTTCGGCGATGCCGACATGGATGACGAGGATTTGATTGAGCGCGAAGACATGGTCGTGACCGTGACGCATGGCGGTTACGTCAAACGCACGCCGCTCTCGACTTACCGGACCCAGCATCGCGGCGGCAAGGGGCGCTCAGGTATCTCGATGAAGGACGAGGATTTCGTCACAAGGCTGTTTACCGCCGATACGCATACCGAAATCCTGTTCTTCAGTTCCGAGGGTATGGTCTACAAGGAAAAGGTCTGGCGTTTGCCGATCGGCTCGCCGCAATCGCGAGGTAAGGCGCTGGTCAACCTGTTTCCGCTGTCAAAAGACGAACGAATTGAAAGCGTTATGCCGCTGCCAGAGGACGAAGAAGTCCGCGCTGAGATGGATGTTATGTTCGCCACTCGCTCGGGTACGGTGCGCCGTAACAAGCTGTCAGACTTCATCCGGGTCAATCGCAATGGCAAAATCGCGATGAAACTGGACGAAGGCGATGGGCTGGTTTCCGTGAAGATTTGTTCTGAGAGGCACGATGTTTTCCTGACTACGGCACTGGGCAAGTGTATCCGTTTCCGCGCCGATGATGTGCGTGTGTTTGCCGGGCGTAATTCTACCGGCGTGCGCGGTATTCGCCTTGATGATGGCGACAAAGTTATCGCTATGGGCATCCTGCTACATATCGATGTGACCAGTGCGGAGGCGCGGGCCTATCTCAAGCATGCGTCGGCGCTGCGCCGCGCGGCCACCGGCGAAGAGGAAGAGATTTCCGAGATCGAGGATGGCGAGGATATCGAAGAAACTGCATTGTCGTCTGAGCGAATTACTGAGCTTGGCGCCGCGGATCAGTTCATTCTAACCATCGCCGATGACGGCATGGGTAAACGCTCGTCGGCCTATGACTACCGCGTCACCGGGCGCGGCGGTAAAGGTCTGGTTGCCTTGAACATCTGGGGCGGCAACAAGAAGACCGGACCCGTCAAGAAAATCGCCCAATCGTTCACTGTCGAGGACAGCGACGAGGTCATGTTGGTCACCGATGCCGGACAATTGATCCGCACCCCGGTTGATCAGATTCGCATTGCGGGACGGGCAACCTCCGGGGTCTGGGTCCTTCGCACCAAGGACGAGGAGCGGGTTGTTTCGGTCGCCCGGCTTGTCGAGACCGGCGAAGACGATACAGAAGAAAACACAGAAGCTTAAAAAAGCGTCCGCCTCACAACAGGACGCGCGGAGGACTATATGGAGCGCGTAGGGCTGTATCCGGGGACGTTTGACCCGGTCACGATGGGGCATATGGATATTATCGGCCGGGCGATGAAGCTGGTCGACCGGTTGATTATCGGGGTCGCTGTCAGTGAGGCCAAGCAGCCACTCTTCTCGATTGAAGAGCGACTTAAGATGATGGAAGAGGAATGTGCTCGCCTTGTTGCGCCGGGCCTCGCCAAAATCGAAATCAAGCCCTTCGACAAGCTGCTTATGCATTTTGCTGAAGAGTGCGGCGTCAGCGTAATCCTGCGAGGGTTACGGGCGGTTTCGGACTTTGAGTACGAGTTTCAGATGACGGCAATGAACGAGCAACTGAATCGCGATATTGAAACTGCCTTCCTTATGGCCGATGTTAGGCATCAGGCGGTTGCGTCGCGTCTGGTCAAGGAGATCGCCCGCTTTGGCGGCGATATTTCGGCCTTTGTGACGCCAACGGTCAAAGAGCGTATTTTGGAGAAGTATAAAAAATGATGTTGCGTACCCTGTTGAGTGGACTTGTTTGCATGGGATTTGTGGCTTGCGCGGGGGCGGAAACTGATGGTGCTGAGGTGCCAGAACTAACCATTTTGGATGTGAAGGCAGCGCCAGATGCCTGGCGCGTGGCTGATCCGGAGAACCTGGTGATCCTTGATACCAGTAAGGGCCAGATCGTGCTTGAATTACTGCCCGCTGTGGCTCCGGCACATGTTGACCAGTTCAGGGCCTATGTTCGGGCTGGTCTGTATGATGGCACGCCGTTCCACCGGGTGATCAAAGGTTTTATGGCCCAAGGCGGCGATGTCGAAGCCACGCATGGCGCGGACAAGATGATGGCAACAATGGATGGCCACTTCACTTTCCGGCGTAGCCCTGACGCGTTCAAGATCGATCCTATTGGTCCTGCCGACTCGGCAACCGGCGGCTTCCATAACGGCTTCCCAATCGAAACAGTGGCGCAATTCATGTCCGAGATGTCGTTTGATGGACAGGTCGAAACATGGATGCCGCATTGCGCAGGCGTCTTGTCGACGGCGCGCACCGGTGATCCAAATTCTGCAAATGCGCAATTCTTCCTGATTTCGGACAAAGGACGCCATTTGGATAAGGAATATACCGCCAAGGGGCGTGTGCTGATTGGTTTGGATATCGTCAAGGCGATCAAGCTCGGGCCAACCCCGAATGGCGCGCCGATCTCAAACCCGGATATCTTGCGTAAAGCGATCATGGTTGCTGATATGCCTGAGGCAGAGCGCCTGACGGTACATGTTCAGCGCACCGATACGCCGGAATGGGCGGAACTGCTGGAAGCAGCGGATAAGGCCCGGCAGGATATATGTGACGTGCCGCAAGCTGCTGCGATTATTGAGTAGGTCACCCGTCTGATTGATCTGTCTGCCTTCGATTTCGAGCTACCAGACACCTGCATTGCCTTGCGGCCAGCCAATCCTCAAGATTCGGCGCGGCTGTTGGTCGTGCATGGCGACGGGCGGCTTGAGGATGCGCATGTGCGCGACTTGCCGCGCTACTTGTCGACTGGCGATCTTTTGGTGTTCAACGACACACGGGTCATTCCTGCGGCGCTGAAGGGCGTTCGCCCAGCACGCGATGCGAATGGGGCGGACGTGGTGGTGGATGCCAATCTGGTTGAGCGGTTGGCAGGCGATACTTGGCTGACACTGGCGCGGCCGGGAAAGCGCCTGAAGGTTGGCGACAATATCAGATTTGGGGATGGATTTGAGGCCGTGGTCGCTGGCAAGGGTGAAGACGGCGAAACCATTCTGAGGTTTGCGCTTAAGGGCGACGCTTTGGAGGCTGCGCTGGACCGGCATGGCGCGATGCCGTTGCCACCTTACATTGCTCGTCGCCGCGCTGCAGATGCTCTGGATCGCGACACTTATCAGACCGGGTTTGCGGACGGCGATGCGGAATCCGTTGCGGCCCCGACAGCTGGTCTGCACTTTACCCCACGCTTGTTGGATGAGCTTGAGCGGGCTGGGTTGAGGCGGGAATTTGTCCGTCTGCATGTTGGGCTTGGCACGTTCGCGCCTTTGAAAGACAGCCAGATAGAAGCAGGGACACTGCACAAGGAATGGCGGAGTATCTCGCCAGAGGTCGCCAGTCGGATCAATTCGGCGCGGACTGAGGGGAAAAAATGTGTGGCGGTTGGAACAACGGCGCTGCGGACTTTAGAGAGCTCAACCCGTCCGGACGGTATTGTTGAGGCGGCGACCGGTCCAACCGATATCTTCCTGCAGCCGGGTTATTCGTTTCGTACGACCGATGCGCTGATCACGAATTTTCACTTGCCCAAGTCGAGCCTGTTCATGCTGGTTTGCGCGTTGATCGGGACCGACATCATGCAGGCCGCCTATGCGCATGCCGTGCGTGATGGTTATCGCTTCTATTCGTATGGCGATGCCTGTTTGCTACTGCCCTAGGCGGCGAAGCGTCCGCCGCGATTGGCATAGGCCTGTGTGCCGCGATGCAAGACGCGATCACCGGCGACAACGTCTTCAGGCTTCAGGTCGAACTGGCCGTTCATCTGTGCGTATAGCGGCGCGAAATCGGTATCGACTGTGGCTCTAAACAGGTCCTCATAGCTATTGATAACGAAGTAAGATTGCTGGAAATCGTCAATCCTGTAATCGGTTCGCATCAGGCGTTCGAGACCAAATGCGATCCGGTTGGGTGAGGCATCTTCCAGAGAAAACCGGCTTTCGGCAGGTGAGGAGACGATGCCAGCACCGTAGATGCGCAGGCCAGCGTCGGTTTGGATCAGGCCAAACTCAACTGTGTACCAGTAGAGCGCCGCCAAATTTTTGAGTGAGGCGTGGCGGAGGCTACGCAGGCCGCCTTTGCCATAGGCTTGCATATAGTCGGCGAAAACCGGGTCGGTCAGCATTGGAACATGGCCGAAGACGTCATGAAACACGTCCGGTTCTTGAATATAGTCGAGTTGCTCTGGCTTGCGAATAAAGTTCCCGGCCGGGAAGCGACGATTGGCTAAATGGTCGAAAAAGACATCATCTGGAACGAGGCCGGGGACAGCAACAACACGCCATCCCGTCAAGCTTTCAAGTTCGCCCGAAATCTTTTCAAAGTCCGGAATGCCGCCGCGCTGTAAGTTAAGCGCGTCCAAGCCGTTCAGAAATTCTGGTGCCGCGCGGCCGGGCAAGACGTCCATCAGCGTTTGATACAGCGTGTCCCATGTACGGTGTTCTTCAACCGTGTAGGCTTGCCAGTTCTGGTCAATTGTCCAGTCGGCTCTGGCGTGATCAGGTTTGTCGAATTGGTTGCTCATGTAACTATTCTAACGCAAGAGTCTTTCAATGTCCCTTCTAGAGGGTATGAAATTCGAATAGGTCGCAGGAGCTAGCTCATGGTGTTGAAACTGTATGACTATTGGCGCTCGTCAGCCTCGTACCGGTTGCGGATAGCGTTGGAAATGAAGGGCGTTGCCTACGAATCGATCGAGGTGGATCTGCATCCGGATGTGCGCGCGCATCAAAGTGACGCCTATCGCCGCCTTAATCCGCAAATGCGGGTGCCTGCAATTGAAGTCGACGGGGAGGTGATCGGTCAATCGATGGCGATTATGGAATGGATTGACGAGACGTGGCCTGAGCCAAGCCTGTTTCCGGCGGACTCAGTCGCACGGCTCAAGGCGCGGGCGTTCGCCAATACGATTGCTTGCGACGTCCACCCGCTGAACAATCCGTCTGTCCTGAAAATCCTGAAGGATGATTTTGGTGCGAACAAAGCCGCGCTATCGGGCTGGTACGCTGATTGGATCACGCGGGGGTTCGCAGCGCTTGAGGCGCAAACGCCAGCGCTTGAAACACCGTTCCTGTTTGGCGATGAACCGACAATTGCCGAGATATGCTTGGTGCCGCAGGTCTATAATGCGCGCCGGTTTGAAGTCGATCTGTCAGAATTTCCGCGTCTGGTTACGGTTGATGCAGCTTGTCAAAACCATGCAGCGTTTCAGGCGGCGTCACCAGAAGCGGTCAAACCAGCCTAATTGCGCTGGCCAGCTTTCAGGACATAACCAGAGTCAGTTAGCTCGAACATCTTGGCGATATCTGGATGCGCGACCTGCGCTTCATTATCGTCCGGCGCAAGATTTTGTTCGGAGACATAAGCGACATAATGGGTGCGCTCATTCTCGGCGAACAGATGGTAATAGGGTTGATCTTTTTCCGGGCGAACTTCTTCCGGAATAGATTCGTACCATTCGTCAGAATTGGCAAAGACAGGATCAACATCAAAGACGACGCCGCGAAAATCAAATAGCCGATGGCGCACGACTTGGCCGATCTGGTATTTCGCGTCACGGGTCGGAATTGCATTCGGTAGACCGGGGGCGGCTCGAACAGGCTTAGCGGCTTTTGCCGGCGCCTTTTTAGCTCCAAACAATCCCGCAATTCTTCGTATGAGGTTCGGTCGATGACTCATGCCGACAGTGTGTGCTACAGGTTTGTCCAACAAACAAGATTTGGGCCGCACATGGCTGAAGAAAAAGTGCGCGCGGACGGTAAGACAGGCAGTCGCCGCCGACCACGCGCCAAGGGGAAAGCGCCGCTTTATGCGGCGGTTGATCTTGGGACGAATAATTGTCGGCTGCTGATTGCCGCGCGTAAGCGTGATAGCTTTACTGTGATCGATTCACATTCCCAGATCGCCCGCTTGGGCGAGGGGCTAGCCGCCACCGGACGAATGTCGGACGCTTCGATTGAGCGCGCGATGGACGCGTTGCACAAAATCGCTGGAAAACTGAAGGCCAAACGGGTTGGGCATGTCAGATGTATTGCCACCGAAGCCTGTCGGCGCGCCGAGAATGGGCCTGACTTTATCAAACGAGTTCGCGAAGAAACCGGACTGACGTTCAAGATTATCCGGCCTGAGGAGGAGGCGCAGCTGGCATTGATTGGCTGTCATAACCTGATCGAACCAGATGTATCGAATGTGCTCGTGGTCGATATTGGTGGTGGATCGACTGAACTGTCATGGGTCGATGCCGAGCCAGCACAAACAGGTGGCCTCAAAGCCTTGCTGGAGAACCCGCCAATTAAGGCTTGGACCAGCCTGCCGATTGGCGTGGTTACGTTGACGGAAGCCTTCTTGCATTTGCCGCAGGAAGAGCGCTATGGCGCGATGCTTGAACGGGCCCATGCCTTGGTCAACGAGTGGAAGTGCGCGAACGAGATTCGTGATGCTTTCGAGGAAGGCATAGCGCATGTCATTGGGACGTCTGGAACCGTAACCTGCCTGACTGGTGTGCATCTTGGACTGACGCGATACCGCCGGGATATGGTTGACGGGCAATGGGTTACCGAGGCTGAGATGCTGGGGACAGTGCAGCGTTTGATTGATGCCGGGCCAGAAGGCTTGCCAAAATTCCCGACGATTGGTGAGGACCGCGCGAAACTGATGATGGCTGGCTGTGCAATCGTTGAGGCGACGTGGACCCTTGCGCCGGGCGGGCGAATGCGGATTGCAGATCGAGGGCTACGCGAGGGTCTGCTATTATCAATGATGCAAGGCCCGAAGCGTCGTAAGAAGCGTGGCGGTAAAAAAAGGCGGCGCGGCGGGGCGAGCGCGCAGACTGTGAACAAGGAAACCGCCAATGGTTGATGATGGCAAAAGACGCTGGAAAGGCCCTGAGAAGAACCCAAAGAAGGGTGATTCTGGGCGCCGTACGGGTGAGCGCAAGGTCACGGCCTATCGGGCGAAGTCCGAAAGCTCAAAAAAATGGATCGAACGGCAGCTCTCCGACCCCTATGTGCAAAAAGCCCGCAAAGAAGGTTACCGCGCGCGCGCGGCCTATAAGTTGCTGGAAATAAACGACAAAACGAATTTACTCCGCGGCGGTATGCGCGTCGTTGATCTCGGCTCCGCGCCCGGAGGGTGGCTGCAGGTTTGTGTCAAAAAGGGCGTTGGTGAGCTTGTCGGGATAGATTTATTGGAAGTTCACGCTGTCCAAGGTGCCCATATTATTCAGGGCGATGTCAATGAGCCCGATGATGTCGCTGCAATGATGGCTGGGCTTACCGGACCGCCGGATCTGATTCTGTCCGACATGGCGGCCAATACAACCGGGCATCGACAAACCGATCACCTTCGCACGGCATCGCTGGCTGACATGGCTCTGCATTTTGCGAGGACGCACCTGCCACAAGGTGGGGCGTTTTGTTCAAAAGTCTTTCAAGGCGGCGCAACGCCGGCAATGATGGACGAGCTGAAAGAGTCATTCCAATCTGTCAAACACATCAAACCACCATCAAGTCGAACTGGGTCGCCGGAGATATTTGTTGTTGCCACAGGGTTTCGCGGCAAGCGTCCGGAATCTTAGGTCGGAGGCGTACTGGTGAGCCAGCCTGATCTCTCCACAAAACGGCCGGGTTGGCAGACCATCGCAGCTTTCGTAGTGGTGCTGGTTGCCTTTATTGCACTGGCGTTTGCGGGGCAGGGCAGTGGCCGTTTTGAAGGGCAGATGATTGCATGGTCAGCGGTTTTGGTGGCCGTGCTGCTGGCCTTGGTCTGGATTGATCTCGACCGGTTCTTGTTGCCTGATATGCTGACTTTGCCTCTGATTGTCAGCGGTGTGGCCTATTCAGCTCTGGCAGGGGGCGGGATATGGCTTTCGTTATTTGGGGCTTTGGTTGGATATAGCTTGATCGCTGGTTTGGCGTACTATTGGCGCACACGGCTTGGGCGCGAAGGTATTGGTTTGGGCGATGCCAAATTATTGGCGGCAGGTGGGGCTTGGGTCGGCCTGTTCGGTATCCCGTTGATTCTGCTAGTCGGATCCAGTGCCGCACTAGCTATGGTGGCCATAATGACCCTTTTGGGGCGACGTCCAGAAGGTCAAACGACGCTGCCATTTGGCCCCATGCTGGCGGTCGGCATATGGAGTATCTGGTGCTTGCCTTTCCTGCTTCCATAATGCCTCATTTTCTTCGTATCTGACTGATAAACCCACGATAAACAGGCGTTTCCTTTAGTTTGTCCGGTTTCGGATATAGGATGGTAAGTAATCTGTGCCGTGATGCTCCAAACAGTCACAAAGAACTGCTGGTGCGTATTTAAGGGTTTGGTGATGCAAACAAGACTGGCAATGCCAGAGGAATTGAGACGGTTCGTCCAGCCTGCACGGGTATTGGTCGAGCTCGGCTTGGTTTTGCTTGTTGCGATCATTGTTGCGCGGTTGATCTGGTTGGTTGTCGCGCCGCAAGCCAGTGTTTCCGTGCTTGAACAACGGCCTTTGCCCTCACCGATTGCATCGACAATCCAAGCGATCAGCGCGGACCGCAGTGGTTTGATCCGGCGCAATCCATTCGCATCTGGTACAGTTGCTGAAATACCCGACGCGCCTGAAACGCAGCTTAACCTGTATCTGGCTGGTGTTTTCATGTCGACTGACTCGTTCGGCGGTACGGCTCAGATCACTACACCAGACAATCAAACTTCGCGCTTCACCATAGACAGCGAAGTACTGCCCGGCGTGATCCTTCAGCGGGTTTTGTCGGACCGGGTGATCCTCCGCCGTAATGGTGAGAACGAAACCCTGATGCTCGGTGGGCGCACTGGCGGCCTATCAGTAATTGGTGACGGAAGCCAAACGAGAACAAGTATACCGTCGCAGCCGCGTACGGCTGAATCGGCGCCTGAAGTTGATGGTCAGATCGCTGATCCAGATGTATTGTTGCGAACCGTGCAACCAACCCCAGTTGAGCGTAATGGCCGTCTATACGGGTATGCGCTGTCAGCACGAGGGTCCGCAGACGTAATGGCCGCAGCCGGGCTCGCCCCGGGCGACGTGTTGCTGGAAATTAACGGGACTTCGGTAAGCGAATTGGACGTTAATGAACTAGCAAATGAAATCGGCAACAATAATGTTGCTATTTTACGGATAGAGCGCAACGGAAAGTTGCAAACCGTTCGTTTGAAGTTTGACGAGTAATGAGGCTTGGCATGAAAGCTCTTATCCTGAGTACAGCGATGATCGGCGTGTTTTGTGCGCCGGCAATGGCGGAAATGAATTCACCGTCCGCAGCGCGTCATGTGCTGAGCCTGAATGATGTTGATATCACGGCACTGATTGATGATGTTTCGATCATTACCGGCTACACATTCATCCTGCACCCGGATGTGCGGCGCACCAAGGTGACAGTGATGTCGCAATCGCCGATGAGCACGCAAGATGTGTTTCAGGTCTTCCTATCAACCCTGCGCGTGCATGGGTTCGCGGCGATCCCAGCTGGCAGAGATGTCTACCGGATTGTGCCGGAGCAAAGCGCGATTGGTGAAGCAGGTGCGCGCAGTGCGGGGCCGAACTCCTTCGTCACGCAAGTGATTAAGCTTGACAATTTCAGCGCAATTGAAGCTGCGCAAATGGTCAAGCCGCTGATCGATGCGCAAGGGCAGGTGGTCGCTAATGCTCGCTCCAATACTTTGGTCGTGGTCGATTATGCCTCCAACATGCCGCGCCTGCGCGAGATTGTGGCGGGCCTTGATGAAAGTGACCGGACCCAGATTGAAACCTTGTCGCTGCGCACCGTTCCGGCGGGTGAAATGGAATCGATCCTGACCAGCTTGTTCGGCAGCAGAGGCGACGGAGGTTCGTCGTCGAATTTCGAGGTCTCAGCCTCGCCAACTAGCAATGCGATTGTCATTCGCGGCGACGAGCTATCTGTCGCAAGAGCACTCAAGGTGGCGCAACAATTGGATGAGGCCGATCCGGTGCGCGATACATTGCGTGTCATTCCTCTGGTCAACACAGATGCGGTCGATATCGTTCCGATTCTTGAAAAGATCGGGCTGACAATGGCGGCGCAGTCAGGTCCGGGTGATCTTAATCTGCCCGGTGCAACCATTGCGCATCATGAGCCGACCAATTCATTGGTGATCAGCGCGCCTCCTGAAACCTTGCTGGCCATGGAGCGCGTCGTCCAAGCCCTCGACAAGCGCCGGGCGCAAGTTCTGGTTGAGGCCATCATTGTCGAAATGTCGGATGATACGGCGCGCGAGCTCGGCATTCAGTTCTTGCTGTCAGGCACCGGTAGTTCCAGCGTACCGTTCCTCAGCACAAACTTTTCCCGTTCGGCCCCCAATCTGCTGTCTTTAGCAGGGGCATTGGTCGATCCGTCGAGCTTTGGTGGCACCAATCCCTTTACCAGCGGGGCGGTCAGTTCGCTGCTCGGTCTTGATGGTGTCGCGGTTGGCGGCGGCGGTCAGAGCGGCAACACTCTGTTCGGTGCCATCCTGACGGCGGTTGAGAACGACACCAATTCACGCGTTCTGTCGAAGCCGTTCAATATGACCTTGGACAATGGCACTTCGGAACTGATCGTTGGTCAGGAAATTCCGATTACAACGGGTGAGACGCTGGGCAACAACAATTCCAATCCCTTCCGCACAGTTGAGCGGGCGCAAGTTGGGGTCAAACTGATCGTTACACCGCGCATCTCGGTTGATGATACTGTGCGTCTGGATATCTTTCAGGAAGTCTCCAGTATTTCCGGCGCAATTGGAACGACTTCAACCGATTTGATCACAAATCTGCGGACAATTGAGACCAGCGTGCTGGCCGATAGTGGCGAGATCATTGTCATTGGCGGCTTGATCCAGCAAACCGAAGAAGTGGTGAACTCGAAGGTGCCGCTGCTTGGTGATATTCCTGTGCTGGGTAATGTTTTCAAGTCAGAAGGCACCCAATATAAGCGCACCAATCTAATGGTCTTCATCAAGCCAACGATCGTGCGTAGCCGCGACGAGGCGCGAGCCGTCACCTCGCGCAATTATCGCTACATTCGCGCTGAAGAATTGTTGCGCGATGGCGAAGAAGCAGATTCAGCCATTGATGCCTTCATTGGCGAGGTGTTGGGCGATGCGCCTCCGATCGAATAGGGCGTGACTGCGGGGCATTTGGCAGTGTAAACTTTGGATATGACGATGACAGCGCCGCAAACTGATTTGAGTTACTCTTTTGCCCGAGACAAAGGGCTCGTCCTGCTCGAGGCTGGGGATGATCGGGTTCAGGTCGGGGTGCGGCTTGGGGCCGATCCGACAGCGCTGCTCGAGGCGCGACGCGTTTTACGGCGGCCTTTGGCGCTAAAAGCCCTAAGCGTGCAGGATTTCGAGCGGGCATTGACCGAGCATTACGCCCGTGAAGGCGTCAGCGGCGACGAGGCCGAAGCGGCGCTCGATATGCCGGGTGGCTTGGCCAGTCTGGTCGAAGGCTTGCCAGAAACTGCAGACCTACTTGACGGCGACGATGATGCCCCGGTTATCCGACTGATCAATGGTCTAATTTATGAAGCGGTGAACCGCCGCGCCTCGGATATTCACATCGAGCCGCATGAAGACAACTTGTCTGTGCGTTACCGTATTGATGGCGTGTTGCAGGAAGTGCTGACGCCATCACGGCGATTGGCAGCGCCTCTGACGAGCCGGATCAAGGTCATGGCGCGACTGGATATTGCCGAGAACCGGGTGCCACAAGATGGCCGGATTTCTCTATCGATTGGCGGACGCAGCATCGATGTGCGGGTCTCGACCTTGCCATCGCGCTATGGCGAGCGGGTGACCATGCGCCTCCTCGACACACGTAACGCTCTACTGGGTCTCGATGAGCTTGGCATGGATCCGCGCAGTCTTGAACGCTTCAGACATGTCTTGGCTCAGCCCAATGGGATCACGCTGGTGACCGGGCCTACGGGTTCGGGCAAGACCACGACGCTGTACTCGGCTTTGTCCGTGCTCAACAATGGCGAACGCAATGTGATGACGCTGGAAGACCCGATTGAGTACGGCCTCGACGGGATCAGCCAGACCCAAATGCATCACAAGGTCGGTTTGACTTTTGCAGCCACACTGCGGGCAATCCTTCGTCACGATCCCGATGTTGTCATGGTGGGTGAGATACGGGATTTAGAGACGGCGAAAGTCGCGTTTGAATTTGCTTCAACCGGTCGCCCAGTGCTCTCGACGGTGCATACGAACAGCGCTGCTGGGGCGATCCAACGGTTGCGAGATATGGGGATTGAGCCCTATGTTCTGGCGGCGACCTTGAAGGCCGTGATTGCGCAAAGGCTGGTTCGAAAACTCTGCGAACACTGCCGAAAGCCGCACCAATCCATGCCGGAAGAACGCCAGATGTTTGGCTTGTCAGAGGGTGAGGCCCCTCAGTTCTGGCGTCCGGTCGGCTGTATGGCATGCGGCAATAGCGGCTATGATGGCCGCCTTGGCGTCTACGAGTTGATTACGGTTGATAGCGAGTTGCGCGAGCTTATCCGCACCGATGCGTCCGAAGATGCCCTCCAAAGTTCGGCCTTTCGCGACCATGACAGCCTGTTCCAGAATGCCGCGCGCTATGTCGTATCCGGCCTGACCAGCCTTGAGGAAGTCTTGCGGGTGTGCCAGCGCGAGGAGGAACGCTAAGTGGCGGTCTTCGACTATGTTGCGATTGATGCAGGCGGCAAACGCGCGAGCGGTGTGATTACGGCCGATTCAGCGCGCTCTGCGCGCAAGGAATTGCGCTTGCGCCAGCTTGCGCCACTGGAAGTCAACGAGACGCGAGAGAAGAAAGCGGGCAGCCGCTTCTCGCGCGGTAATTCAATCTCAGGCGGCGATCTGGTGCTGGTTACACGGCAATTGGCGATGCTGGTCACGGCGGGATCGACGGTTGAAGAAGCTCTTGGTGCGATTGGCGGCGAGGCCGAACGTGAGTCGACGCGGCGCGTGATGATGAGCGTTCGCGGCGGCGTGCAAGAAGGGTTTTCGCTGGCGGAAGCCTTGGGCAAAGCCCCGCGCGCCTTTCCGCCTTATTACCGCGCCGTTGTCTCTGCGGGTCAAGCATCAGGCAAACTTGGCGATGTACTTGAGCGGTTAGCCACACATCTGGAAAAATCGCGCAAACTACGACGCAAATTGATGTCGGCATTGATCTATCCGGCAGTGCTGGCTTGTGTCGCCATGGTCGTGGTGTCGCTGTTGATGGTTTTCGTTGTCCCGGCCGTGGTTGAGCAGTTTGATACAATCGGTCAGGACCTTCCGGCTTTGACCGAAGCAGTTATCGCGATTTCAAGTTTCATGCGCAATTGGGGCCTGCTGGTGCTACCGGTTTTGTTTGCAATAGGGTGGGGCATTCGGCGGGTGTTGGCTGTTCCAGCAATGAAACTGAGCTGGGACAAGTTCGTGCTTGGCTTGCCTTTGTTTGGCAAAGTCTCGCGCAGTGTGAATGCGGCACAATTTGCTCGCACATTTGCCACCTTGTCGGGTAGCGGCGCGACGGTACCCGATGCTTTGGTTGCGGCCCGAGGGTCGGTTGGCAATGAAGTCTTCAAGCGCGCTACTCTGACGGTTCGGCGCCAAGTCGAGGAGGGCCAACCTTTGCACCGCGCGATGCGGGCCACCGAAGTGTTTCCACCAATGCTGGTTCACATGGTTGCCAGCGGTGAGCGCGGCGGTGACTTGCCCAACATGATGTCGCGCGCTGCGGATTATATGGAAGAAGAATTGGACAGCAATGCAACCGTGGCGCTCGGCCTAGTTGAACCTTTGCTGATCGTCTTGCTGGCGGGCATCGTGGCGTTGATCGTCTTATCGATCATGCTGCCAATACTGGAACTGAACACAATGGCGATTGGGCCGTAAGGAGAGCGATAATGGATCAGATAAGACGACGAAAATTACGCCGACAAGGCG
>Ga0256847_1000815_pt1 | contig 17774 bp, 11 predicted proteins | sample TeddybearmetaG_FD_189099 | JGI IMG/M metagenome (GOLD analysis project Ga0256847, IMG submission 189099) | Hydrothermal vent microbial communities from East Pacific Rise, Pacific Ocean - Teddybear | ecosystem: Environmental > Aquatic > Marine > Hydrothermal vents | place: Pacific Ocean: East... | reverse complement strand
CGCCAAAACAGCAATGGTTATACTTTTTCAAAGAAGGCGGACGTATTAATGCAGACAGCCCGCCAGACGTTTTAAAAACATCAACAGTGATGGTGCAAGCGATGGATACATTAAGACAGTTTTCAGACCAGGAAGAGAATTATGATCTTTATCAAGCGCGTCAGGCCTATATCCTAGAGCAGAATACAATAGCGTACGATTTGGAATTAGCGTTGGAGGAGAAAAAGCAGGCGTTAGAGGAGAAAGAGGAGGCGTTGGAGGCCGGCGTGCAAGCGCTGAAGGCAACAGAGCGGGCGTTGGAGGTAGGCGCGCAGGCGTTGAAAGCAAAAGAGCAGGAGCGGAAAGAGAAAGAAAAAGCCCTAGCGGGTGAAGAAAAAGCCTTAGCGAGTGAAGAAAAAGCGTTAAGAAAAAAGGGGCAGCTAGAGGCGTTATTAAAGAAGCACGGTATTGACCCAAATGAAGCAGAATGAGCCGTTAGGCGAATTGTCTTTGATGAGGATTTGGCATAGGAGTGTATGATGCGTTTTAAATACTGGGTGCCGATTAGTTTTGTGTTACTTGTGGTGAGTTTTTGGAATCGGAATAATTTATCCGAAGACATGCAGATTATTCCAGAGCTAGAGCAGGAACCTTTACAAAGCAAAGTGGAAGAAGCTGATTTTTCGCTTAACGTCAATGGCGTTGATTACCAAATTCAACCGTTATATGACTATGAAATTTACGGTTTAGTCGTCTCGTATAATCATCACGATGGTAATTATGGCTTACACAAGCTCTGGAATGATCACCTTAATGTGGCTGATTTTTGTGTGATATGGCGCGAAAATGCGTTTGATGCCGAGTTAGAAAAGCTGGATTTTTGGAATGGTCAATTTACCTGTAATGTGAAAACCACGGATCAGCAAGCTTGGGCAAGCTTTAAAATGAATCAGTTATCAAACAACCATTTGCTCACCGCCGACGAGACCATTCGTGACCGACTCGAAGATATTCGTGTGGGGGATCAAATCAGGATCAAAGGCTGGTTATCTAGCTATAAAAACAGTGAAGGAGGGTCTCGTGGTACCAGCATCACGCGTGATGATGCTGGTAATGGGGCATGTGAAACGATTTTTGTGCATGCGGTTGATATTTTGGATCGCTATAACAGTGGTTGGCGTAAACTCATGTATTTTAGTTTATTCATGTTCATGTTTTCGCTGTATGTGTTTTTTAAAACACCACCACGTCTTCGTTCTTAACGGCCGAACTTGATCAATAACTATATAAATACGTCAAGTAAAATAATAATAAGGAAGATAATGAAAAGTATACCCATTCTGAAAAACTTTTTAATCTTAGTCGTATTGGCGTTATCACCGCCCATGTTTTATGCCCAGTATGTGATGGCAAAAACTGTGAACAAAGGTGCGGCATCTAACCCTCATCACGGGGTTGCGGCGTATTTGCGCACGATCAACCCTAACATTCCAGGCAGTTGGGCAAAACAGATCAGCGCCAGCATCACCCAAAGAGGGGCCGATTATTCGGGGGATTATGTACCTGCGTGTATTAATGCCAAAGGTCAGCGTTTTGAATTGCGTGGCGAATGGCAAGCACAACCGGGTGAAATGTTAAGCATGGCAACCGGGGATCCTGCGATTAAAGACCGCAGTTTGTCTTACTGGACGAATCGTTGGACGCCGTATTATGAGCACGACTTTATGCCCGTGTGTCAGTTTGGCAGCAGCAATACCGAATATTGTGACCCGGTGACGTATTACACAGCCTATCAAGCGCGCAAAGCTGCGGGGCAACCGACGGATGCGGGTGCCTTGCCGCCCCATGTGTTTATGTATATCCCAGCACATATGATTGTCGCGAAAAGCAGGACAACCAGCTTGGGTCAGATGATCGGCATGGCCATGGAGATTGACGCCATTACCGATGACAAAACACGGTTTGCCAAAATGCACGCTTTTCTCTCGTGGTTAAAAGGCGATGATCGACAAACGTATTCGCATCAAGGGAAAACACTGCCAGCATTACGCACGAATCATTTTACCGGCATGGGGGAAAACTATATTACGGGTTTGATGATACCGCATAGCCGCTTAACCGAGCTTGCCAAACCCCGTTTAACCGACGGTTTGATTGATATTTTAACCAAGCTGATGACGCAAAACCCGGACTTCTCTAAAACCTATGAGGCGTCTTTTCAAGCGGGCATGAGCCAACCGGCGTATGACGATTTTAAACATAGCGCGCCGTTTTCGCTGTTGTATGAAAATCTAGCGTATGCGGATGACCCGGTGTTACTTGAGCAGTATCAGTTACAAGCGAATACAGACCTTGCGTGTAATGTTAGCCTGCAAGCCAAGGGCAGCCCACAGTGTGTCGTCGGCCATGTATTACGGGGTGTCCTGCATTCGTCCTCAGTCTCCACGCTGTATGATGCTGCGGGTTTTCCGGTGGTGAATGACAAACCCCAGCGGCCGCCTTCCGGCCTGTGTTTGGAAGAGGCCAGTTTTTACCTTCACCCCTCCATGGCACACACACCGGACGGTTGGGCCATGACGTATTGGGTGGCTGGGGATGACGGTAATGCGAATGGTTTGATGTTGAAAATTTACCAACAGTACCGCAGCCTAAAAGCGGCTTGGAACACACATTATCAGGCCATTGAAGAAACCGTTGGACAAAAATTGTTGTACCCCAATGGGGTGAAATTTAACCGGGTTATTTTGCCGCATGTCGAAATTTGGGATAACCACGTTTTTATTCCTCATGGCAATGCCGATGGGGTAAAAACCCGGCTGAATGCTTTGTTGAGCATGCCAGAGCAACAGCGATCACAGTACGCCGCTTTGGGTTACCAAACACCCGGTGACTGGCCTTGTGATCAAAATGGCTTTGATTGTAGCGAGAAAAATGCCTGTGACACGGTGACTTGTGGTTTGGATGACTTGGGTATTCAAGCCGTCAATCAGTGTACCTCCGCAGCCTGTGTTAACCCGATTTTATCGGTGTTTGATGCAGCATACGCAGGTGTATTAAGCCGCCTTAGCAGTTCGCTGGCACAACAACACCGGCCGGCAGCAGCACAACAATATTTGGCCATGGTGCAACGCCGCTTCAACGACCCCATAGCCGAGGTCACACTGGATAAGCGTGCCTGCCGAGAAAACACCCAGGATATTTTTTTAATTGAAGGCTGTGCTTTGCACGGTGTTTTGGGCGGCGATCACCCGTATGAAACCGCCGCAGCCATAGCCGCAGACCTAACCCCGATACCAATGAATGATTTTGGTAAAATGGCGGTGGCCGCTGAAAACTATGCGTTTGCATTTAACCACCTGTGGGTCAGTGGTTCCCTGTTTCCCATCCACCAAGCGGCACAAAACCAACACCTACCTCGGTACTGGAATGACCACCCGAATGCGCCCGGCGTCGTCAGTTATCAACACTTTGAAGCCGGTTCGAGCCTCAGTTATCCAAATGATTTTAACCCAGCCCAGCCTAATGGGGTGGATTATCAAGCGGATTGGTGGATCAACGATACTTTTGGCTATCGCCAGACGCTGCAAAACAGCAACGTGTTGCAGTTCTCACGCACCGGCCGGGGCGATATCTTTTACTTGTTGCAGTACTTTCCCAGCCGATTGTTGCACTGGGGTCATTGTGCGGACAATGACGAAGACTGTGGGACTAATCTACCACACCCCTCGTTTTCGCCATACTGAGCTAGACCAATGCCAGTTGTATAAAGCCACGCATGCCGCCTGGGCATGCGTGAAATGGGGCGTTTATCGCGGCCCAATTTCAAGCGCCGGCACCCCGGCGACCTTTTGCCCCGCACGCACAGCCCGTGTGACCACGCTACCCATGCCAACCACGGCACCATCATCAATATGAACGCCATCGGCCACACACACACGCGCACCGATCCAAACATCACGACCAATGCGAATGCCTTGGGAGTGTACCGGTTGTTCACGGATGAGGCGGTCTGCCTGGGTTTGGTGATTAAACGCAAACAAAGAACAATCATGGGCGATGCGTGTATGCTCGCCAATCTGGATGCCTTGTTTGCCCCCATCTAGCGAACTATGGTGATTAATGCTGACGTGGTTGCCTAACGTCATCGGCCCGTGTAGAAAACAACCGGCGGCAATGGTGACATGATCCCCCAGCACAATGTGTCGGTTTGGTTCTGCAAAAATCGCGGCATCCGGCGCGATAAAAACATGCTGGCCAATGTGCACGGTTTCCAGCGCGCTCAATTCTGCTTGTACTTCAGCCTGCCAAGCATCCACCCACACTTTCAGCTTGGGTTTGAGGGCAGCATACAACCAGGGCATCCAACACAAGCGTTTTTTCTGTTGTTCGGTATACACAAGGCGATACCGCGTTAAGGCCAAGCATCTCTGGGGTTAAAACTCAGGGTCTTTTCCATTTTACGGTAAAACGCTTCATCTTTGCTGGACTCTGGCATGGGCGTGATAATTTGAATCACCACATACGCATCGGTGGCGGGAAACTTGCCTTTTTGCGGCAGGCCACGGCCTTTTAAGCGTAACTTAGCGCCACCTTGGGTGCCGGGTTCGATCTTCATGGAAACATTACCCGCCAACGTGGGCACCTCCACTTCACAGCCCAAAGCGGCCTCCCAAGGGGCGATGGGTAAATCCACATAAACGTGTTCATCTTTTAAATAATAGGGTTTAGAAGCCATCAACTTGACCTCTAAATACAAATCACCTTTTGGGCCTTGGTGGCTTTTAGAAGACCCTTGCGCTTTTAAACGGATTTTTTGGCCGCTGCGAATGCCTTGGGGAATATTCACCGACAAGGTTTTGGAAACCAATTGGCGGTCCCCATGGTGATTCACTTCCGGCACATGAATCAGCACCGCTTTCTTGACCCCATTTAACGCATCATCCAGCGCCACATTCAAGGTCGTATGGTAGTCTTCACCCGGTTGTGTTTTGGCTTTAGCACTGCGTTCACCGAAAATATTTTGGAAAAAATCGTTGTATTGACCCGAGCCAGCATCCGCACTCGCACCCGCACCGCCGTTACCCGCCCAACCGCCTGAAGCCTGCCGCTGTTGGGCACCATGCCAACCAGGATTGCGCTGTGCCTCATCATAAGTGGCGCGTTTACTGGCCGTTTTCAGGGTCTCATAGGCTTCCTGAATTTGCTTGAATTGATGTTCTGCATTATGCTCGCGGCTCACATCAGGGTGGTACTTACGGGCTAAGCGTCGGTACGCGCGTTTGATCTCTTCATCCTTTGCGGCCTTAGAAACCCCCAAAATATCATAATAACTTTTTTTACTCATTAACCCTTATTGACCTCTGATTGTGTCTCACCAAAAAAGTATAGACGCATACGTATTGGATTGATTAACATAATGAAAAGCAACCAAAAGAGACTCTTTTATGTCCATACAGATTATTTATCACGCACACTGTTGCGATGGTTTCGGCTCAGCTTATGCGGCATGGTGTCATTTTGGTGACAACGCCACTTACTGGGCAGCATCACATGGCGATGCACCGCCAGATGTTACGGGGAATCACGTTTTTATTCTTGACTTTTCTTACCCCAAAGCCATCATGGAAAAATTGGCCGCACAAGCGCAAAAAGTCACCATTCTGGACCACCACCAATCGGCACAACAACAGCTCACGGTGTTGCTGGAAAACCACGTGATCGACGGTTTTTTTGACCTTGACCGGAGTGGCGCGATGATCAGTTGGGAATACTTCCACGACACACCAGCACCCGCGTTGATCGCATACATTCAAGACCGAGATTTATGGCGTTATGCGTTACCCCACACACAAGCGGTGAACATGGCGCTGCAAATATACCCCAAAACCTTTGACGCGTGGGCTCCTTTCATGGCAAACGTGACCCCGTTAATCACCGCTGGGGAGCCGATTCTAGCGTTTTTTCAAGCACAAATCGACGCCTTGGTGCCACAAGCCTTTCGGATGACCATTGCGGGGCATGATGTGCCGGTTGTGAATGCGCCGGGCGTGTTCGCCTCAGACTTAGGCAACCAGTTAACCCAGAATGAACCCTTTGCTGCGGTGTTCCAAGAAGGTGAGCACATGTTGAACTTTTCCCTGCGCTCCACTGATGCGGGCATTGATGTTGCCGCCGTGGCGGCCAAATTTGGGGGCGGGGGGCATCGTAACGCCTCGGGTTTTCGCATCCCCAAAACGGATCGGCATTTATTGGCTTAACCCAAACGTGACGACAACCCGGTCCGGCTGTACGCACACACCTTGAATAAAGGCTTTCAGCAACTGGTCTCGAACACTATCCTTGAGCCGATATAACTTCACCCGCTTTAACTTTTTTTTCGCCACCTTGGCCAACTGTTTGCGCAACACATAAGCCTGGTCGACCCGTGCACCGGGTAACTCAAAGCTCACAATTTTGACCGTGTGTAAATAAAACTCACCCGCCACGGGGTCATAAGCGGGCTTACCCAGCAGATAGATTTTGCCGGTTTTAACGTGTTTATCTAACAACCGGTAATGTAGATCCAGGCTTAAACCAAGCTCATTGGTCTCGGGTTTTAAATGCGGTTTGGGGTGGCTTAATTCAGCCCAAAAAAACCCTTTGTCTCGTCGAATGGGGAATTTTTTATCCAATTTTTTTTGAATCTGATCTTGGCTAATGGATAACGAATAAGCCGAAGCCGTGGGCATATACAGCCCCCAACTCATCAACCACAGCAGTGCCACGGGTATACGCCAAGATCTGAAACAATGGTCGGTTTTACGCATCATGTTATCTCGCTTGTTCAATCAGGTCACAGGTGCGCTCAATGGCATCGCTGTTTTGTATTTGTTGTTGATAGGTCTGGCAAGCTTGCGCCACCTCCGCCGAGGATAACAAGGCCTGGAGTTTTGCCGCCAGGGGGCTTGCCTGGAAATGTTTGGGCGCTAAATAATCCCCCACACCGAGCCGTTGTAAACGATCCGCATTGTCGGGTTGGTCAAAAGCCATGGGCATAATCAACTGGGGAATACCGGCGGCGAACGCTTGCCCACAAGTGCCAATGCCGCCGTGGTGCACAATCGCCGCACAATGGGGCAATAATTGAGAAAAAGCCGCAAATGGCACATGCAGCGCATGCTCAGGCAAGGGGTCAGGTAATTGTTCTGGGTATTGGGTTGGGAGGAGGGCGCGCAAGCCGAGTTGTTGCGTGGCCGCCAGCCCGGCTTTAAAAAAATCGGCGGCTTGTCGGTTGGCGCTACCAGGGGCGAAGACGATGGGCGCATCACCGGCCTGTAGAAACGTGTTAACGGCATCGGGCAAGGTTGCACCTTCAACTTGGTCGAACAAAGGGAAACCGGTCAGGCGTAATTGGCTTGGCCAATCGGGTTGGGGCTCACCAAACCACTCAGGAAATAAACCAATGACCCGGTTGGGTGAGTGAATCCAGTCTTGAAAAAACCGTTTGACTGGCGCTAACCCATGCTGCCGACGCCAGTGATTGACCTCGCGCAGTTGATAATCCAGCAGCATATCGGCCGCGTATAAGGTCAACTTCTTCAGCCACATGGGCCAATGTGACATGCTGCTGCCGGGGGACATCATGGGTTGTTGGTGTAACGACCGGAACACGCACGGCGCGAGTTGCAAAGTCACCGCCGGTGCCTGGTGTTTTTCTTCAAACGCGCGGGTTGCAAAAGATAACGTATGCCCGACCAACACCGTATTACCCGGTTGGTACAGCGTCTCTAACGCTTGGTAACACGCGGGCAGGGCCTGCGACAACGCCCGCATCACCACCATTAACCCTTTGCGCAGCGTCCACAAATCAGGGTGATCAGTGATGGCGGTAAAATCGGCCTGCGTGAGAATAGGGTGAAAGCCTAACCCAAGCTGCTCACAAGCCGATTGGAAAGGAGCCATGGTGATGACGATGACCTCATGGCCGCGTGCTTGTAATCTGGCCCCAATGCCGAGATAAGGGAAAACATCTCCGCTGGATCCCATGGGGGTTAATAGGATGCGCACTGAACCTCCAATATTGTTACACAGTCAAGACGATGAGCTAAACTATAGTCACGTTTAACCATAACGAAGGAAAAACCATTAAACAATCACTCGATGTTTATTTTCGGCTTTTAGGCTACGTCCGAGCGCATTGGAAGCTGTTTTTAATCAGTATTGTGGGATTTTTGATTTACTCTAGCTCTCAACCCGCGTTGGCGTGGATCATGGGCGGCTTGACCGATGCCATTTATAATCGAGATGACCTAGCCAAATATATGATTCCCTTGTCATTGATTGGTATCTATCTAATTAGAGGCATCGGTGGTTTTATCGGTAACTATTTTTTAGCAAAAGTGTCTTTCTCTGTTATTCATGAATTAAGAACTTCGATTATAGATAATGTGATCACCTTGCCGAATGGGTATTTTGAACAAAACAACTCAGGGCACCTCATTTCTACGATCACCTTTAACGTCTCCCAAGTCACGGGGGCAGCCACCAGTGCGGTTAAAGTCATTATTCGAGAAGGCATCACGGTACTGGCTTTATTGTCCATGGTCTTTTATTACAACTGGAAATTATCACTTATATTTGTTGCGATTGCGCCGTTGATCGGTTTAGTGGTGATGATCGCGAGCAAACGCTTCAGGAAAATTAGCAAAAAAATTCAGGTCTCAATGGGGGACATCACACAAGTCTCCACCGAAGTCATTAATGGCTACAAAGAAGTCAAAAGTTTTAACGGCCAAGCCTACGAGCGAGAGCGATTTTTTAAAGCCAGTAAAGCCAATTACCGGCAAAACATCAAAATGGTGCGCACCTCGGCCATTAACACCCCCTTGTTACAAATGATTGTGGCCTTCGCGCTCTCATTCTTGGTCTTTTTAGCCCTCACCTTTATGGCCGATATGGACCCGAAAGATTTCATCATTTACATCACGGCGGCGGGTTTATTGCCCAAGCCGATTCGCCAATTAAGTGAAGTGAACTCGACCATTCAGAAAGGCATTGCCGCAGCAGAAAGCATTTTTGAGTTAATTGATGAAACGCCTGAGCAAGACCATGGCACACACGAAGTTGACCATGTTCGCGGTGAACTGGTGTTTGACCATATTGGTTTTCAATATTCCAGCTCAGAACACGCGGTCATTAAAAACTTGAATTTAACCATTAAACCGGGGCAAACCATCGCACTGGTGGGCCGCTCGGGGAGTGGTAAATCCACCCTGGCGAACTTGATTCCGCGGTTTTATGATGTCTTATCGGGCGAGATACGCTTGGATGGGGTGCCGCTGAGTGATTATGCGTTGCAAAATTTGCGCGCGCATATCTCGGTAGTGACGCAACAAGTCATCTTATTCAATGACACGCTCAGAAATAACATTGCTTATGGCGCGTTGAGCGACAGCAGCCTGGAAGCGGTCAGGCAAGCGGCCGTGTCTGCACATGCCATCGAATTCATCGACAAGCTACCGGATGGCTTGGATACGTTTGTGGGTGAGAATGGTGTGTTACTCTCTGGTGGGCAACGGCAACGTTTGGCCATTGCGCGGGCGTTATTAAAAGATGCGCCGATTCTGATTTTAGATGAAGCCACATCGGCTTTGGATAATGAATCTGAACGCATTATTCAGGAGGCCTTAAGCGAACTCATGAAAGGCCGGACGACAGTGGTGATTGCGCACCGCCTCTCCACCATTGAAAATGCCGATGTGATTGTGGTGATGGACCAAGGTGGCATTGTTGAAATGGGTAGCCATCATGACTTGCTCAGCCAACAAGGCGCGTATTACCAATTACATCAACAACAGCTCCAGAGCCCCTCAGCATAACGCCAAAGGACGAATTAAGCGTATGAAAACATCCCCCGATATTGTGCCATGCCCTTTGTGTGGCGCGCCAGGCCAGTTTAGTTTTATGGGCCGAGACTTCATGTTCAACGGCCAAGCCGATTACCCTTATGGATGCTGCCAAGCGTGTGAGATTGACTACCAAAGCCCACAACCCAGCCTGCAACAAATTGCCGATTTTTACCCCAAAGATTATGACAAACACGGGGCTTTGGAAGCCCCCAGAGCGTTATCCTGGAGCCGCCGATTGGTGTATCACTACCGATATGGCTTTAAACACTTACCCGCCAACGCCGGTTTGGCTTTTTTAGCGCCAGTGCTGGCACTGTTTAAATACCGTAACACCATTGCTTACACCGCTGCGGGTAAAGTCCTGGATGTGGGGTGTGGGAATGGTAAATTTTTACAGTCTCTGCAACAAATGGGGTGGCAGGCTTGTGGGGTTGATTTTAATGAAAATGCTGTGGCGGCTTGCCAAGCAGCGGGGTTAGAGGTCAAACAAGGCACCATTGAAGCGGCGGGTTTTGCACCCGGTGCTTTTGATTTGGTCACCGCCCGGCATGTGATTGAGCACGTGCCGGACCCCATCACGTTTATTCAAGAAATTGCGCAAGTCACCAAATCAGGTGGTCAGGTGTTAATTAGAACGCCGAATAATAACGCATTGGGTAAAAAGTATTTTCATGAGTATTGGTTCCCGAATGAAGTCCCGCGCCACCTGATGCTGTTTTCACCGAAAAGTATTGATGCGTTATTGGGTCAACATGGGTTTAAGAAAATTACATTAAAGACCTTAACAAGCCCTCGGTTTGTGTTAAAAAGTTTGGATTATAAACGCGATAATCAAGGTAAGTCCTATCGGAAGTCGTTTGTGTATCGCCTGATTGGGCAGGTGTATGCTTTGGTGGCCCGTGTGTTAAAGCAAGGGGATGAGATCTACGCGTTGTATCAAAAAGTGTAGCGGTTTGCAAGCAGTGTGGGCACCGGAGAGATGGATGTTGAGTATCGAGTGATAGGGTGTATTTTGAATTCCTAAATTCCCGTTATAGCGTGGTGTTATTGGATGATGATGAAAAAGTTGAGAATCAGTGGATCGTTCGATTAGAGTTTGACAGACTACAGTTTTCGCCAGTAAATATTAGAGAACTTTAACACCATGGATGCATCTTTCCACGTACAAAGGTTACATTTTTTTCCGGGTATTCATTCAGGATTATCCGCTAAAACAGCCATCGTAGACATCACCTGCAAAGCCAATATTCACGCTTCAAATACCATGGAATTTAATTTTGGCCAAAAACTAAAAGCACTTGCTCCAGCCGATGATTATTATTTGGCAATGACCGATGAATGGGAAAAATATTTTTTGCTTCAACCCAAACATAAGATCAATCTGGCTCATTGGATTGTGGGTGCGACGATAGCCATCCAACTTTGGGCAAGGCACCCTGTCTGTAAAGGCAAGGTATTAAACACATCTGATCATACCATGCAGCTTGCCATCCCCTGGGAACGACAAGACATTTTTGAGTCAGCGCTGTATTTTGCCTTGGCACATATCCTTTCGTGGTCAAAAACAAACGGTGTTGCACGAGAACTTAACACCTTAGCAAGCAAGTACACTGACTGGTTGGCTCAAACGCATGAAACAACCTTATCTCCAAATTCTCTACGTTTTGCTTTAGCAGCCAAACAACGCAACATCCCCGTCACACTTCAAGAAAACCAGATACACTTAGGCAGTGGAAAAAATGCGCTTAGAATGGATAGCAGTTTTACCAGTTGTACCGGTGTGCTGAGCAGCAATACGGCAAAAAATAAACTGCAAACCAATCACATTTTACGTCAAGCCCTCATTCCCGTGCCCGATGCAATACTTGCAACCACGTACCAAAATACACTTGATGCTATAAAAAAAATATCCTTTCCCCTTGTTATAAAGCCACTCAATCAAGATCAGGGGGTTGGTATAACGACAAATATTAAAGCGCATGGCGATGTTCTCCCAGCCTTTAATCTCGCCATACAGTATTCCCCTCAAGGCATTCTGATTGAGCAGCAGGTTAAGGGTGATGACTTTCGCTTGTTAGTGGTGAATGGAAGGCACCTTATGGCATCCAAGAGGTTACCGGGTGGTGTTATCGGTGATGGAAAACATAGTGTGCAACAACTGCTGGCTATTTTTAATCGTGATCCTAAACGCGGTGAACACAAACGTAGCAACCAAAGAAAAATAGCTTTGGATTCTGAAGTAAACTGTTTATTACAAAAACAGAATTTATCATTAGATAGCATTCCAGAACAGGGTGCATTTGTTCGATGCCGCCATACCGCCAATATCAGTACGGGCGGAACAGCCGTTGATGTGACTGAGCAGATCCACCCAGATAACTGTTTTCTGGCTGAGAGAGCCGCACAAGTTATTGGGCTGGATATTGCTGGAATTGATTTTTTGTCTCCGGATATTTCTAAATCCTGGCGTGAAGTTGGGGGCGCGGTGATCGAAGTCAATGCACAACCCGGTTTTAGACCGCACTGGGTGAGTGCACCCGACCGAGATATTAACGGTGAAATTTTAGAGTGTTTATTTCAAGGCCAAACACCCTGCATCCCAACCGCCGCGATTACCGGCACAAATGGAAAAACAACCACGGCTAAAATGTTACATCACATATGGATGACGTCCGGTAAAAATGCCGGTGTCAGTACAACAAATGGCCTCTGGATTGGGAAACATTGTATTTGTGATCAAAATTTATCCGGTCATGCAGGAGGCCGAATCCTGCTAAGTGACCCAACCGTGGAAGCGGCTATTATCGAAATGCCTCGGAAAAGCTTGATATTCCAAGGACATCCTTCGGATCAATATGATGTCGCTGCCTTATTAAATATACAAAATGATCATATTGGTGTGGACGGTATTAACTCGCTTGAAGAGATGGCCAAGCTTAAATCGGAAGTCATTCAGCGAGCTAAACACGCCGTTGTTATTAATGCCGAAGATGAATTGTGCATGCAAGTTGCACACAGCATAAAAGATAAAAAGTATATTTTAGTTTCAATTAATAAAAAATCAATAAATTTTAGTAATCATCTAAAAAAAGGCGGATCAGGTCTGTTTACAAAAATAATCCAGCACCAGCCATGGATTGTCATGGTCGAGAGAAAAAAAGAAATGCCACTCATGCCCGTGGCGGAGATTCCTGCCACCCTCGGCGGACTTGTTGAGTTTAATATAAGCAATGCTATGTTTGCTGCGGGGCTTGCTTGGGCACAGGATCTGCCGTTAGAAACCATCCGCATGGGGCTCTCTACTTTTACCAATTCTGTAGAGCAAAACCCAGGAAGGATGAATTTTATCGAAGGGTATCCTTTTAAGTTGTTACTAGATTTTAGTCATAACCCTGATACGCTGAAAAACCTGACAAAATTTATCCAACAGACCGAATTCAAAGGCAAAAAAAGCGTGTTGATCCAAAATGTCGGCAATCGACATCGCGGGCACATCAAAGAGAGTATGGCGGCGCTAGCAACAACCTTTGATGCGTTTATGATCAGTTGCGATGCAAAAGAACTGAAGAAAAATCCTGAGTGGTGTCGTGAAGACCCCGTTAAAGCCATACTGAAAGAAATTAAAGCGGGCTTACTGGCTGAAGGAATCGCAGAAAAGGCGATCAAAACAGAGCCTGATTGCATACAAGGGATTAAAACGGTAATAGCAGAGGCTGAGCCTGAAGACCTACTCGTCTTATTAGCTGAGCCAAATACGGTGATACCGATCATTGGCGTTGGATAATCTGAATCAAGAAGCGCTAAAATTGCACGCGTACTGTCGCGGAAATACTGTGGTTATCGAAATCCTCTCTCGCCACATAGTCATAGTTTACTTTAACCGCAACAGTCTCGCTCTGAGCCATTTCAAACCCCAAACCCGCCCGACGAATCCATTCGTCGGGCGTCATACCTTCCGTAATAAAGACAGAACCACCCCCAGCAAAAGTGGAGGCCAATTCAGATTGATCTGCGCTGAAATCATAACCAACACCCAAATGCCCGGTTAATGTCATACCTCGATCAAAACGATAAGCGGCTCGTCCATCCACGGCTAAGACCAAGGTGTCCTCATCATTACTTTCAACATTTAGATTCAGTCCGCCAGCGCCTGATTCTTCGTAGCTGTCATCTTCTACATAGGTATATTGGAGGCTAAGCGTTGGCGCTAATGTCAAACGCGAACTGGGGTTAAACTGGTAACCAAGACCAAAATCCAACAAACCATACCAGGTATCATATTGGCCATCGGCAACGCGGTTGAGTCCACCAAATTGAATGTTTCGCTGACTATCATTCTCGTTGTAACCCGCGACAACGGTCCAGGTAGCAAAGAGTTGGCTGCGTGTCCACTGGCCATAGGTAATGAGCTGATAACCTTCAATATCTACATCATGTTGGAAAATATTTGAGTCCGATTCCACGTCACCATCAGAATAACCTAGCGCCAATCCGACCAAGAGTTGGTCGCTTATTTCGCCATCAAAACCAACCACGATGCCCCAACTATCGGCTTTATAACCATCAACACCATCCCTCTCATCCTGACGAGCGTCGGTGCCATAAGGTTTTAACCAAAAATGCTTATCTTGGAGTAACGCATCACCCGCGTTTAAGCCACTCACGCTCGCAACGCGGGAATCTACCGTTGCACCAATGTCACCCATATTCGACGATGCCATTTGTGCGCTTTGCCCCACAACAACCGGGACAGTTTGTTCTATGGCATCACTCACCTCTTGAATTGAGCCTAAACTGTTCAAGGCATCAATCACAACAATCATATCGCCGACAGCACCAACGGCGTTAATTTCATCAAATGCGGTGGCTGCACCCACCGCAAAACCCGTATTCGTTGTATTCACAACCTCCACGATACTGACAACATTGGTCGTTAAATTTACAAATTTACCGCCTGAGACATCCGCCGTAAAATTTAACAAAGCACTGTTGTCTGTCACCGTAAAATCACTGCCCACAACAATTTGGTTTGCACTAATGACCTGAGAAATAACATCGCCGTTTTTCAGCGTATTGTCTGCTGTCACAAGCACATCAATAGTCGGGCTAGCGGTAAAATTAGCCGATCCTGTAACAACCAACTTGCCAAATTCGCTGGTACTTTTTACCTCTGTGCGAAGCACACCACTGCCCGATTGTACAAATTCGTCATCAATGGTACCCGTTTCTCCAACAGGGACAAAAATAACGCCTTGATTCGTTGTTGTTCCCACCTGTGCGACTTCTGCTAGCGTGTTTTTTAACGTTAAAACAGCACCTTGCTTAATAAAAATTGAATCGGCTAAAAAATTATTCTGGGTGGTAAAATTGCTGTTAAAATTCACCGTCGAATTTGCAATACCGTTAACAATACCGGTGATCGAGCCCCCGTTGACATTAAAAGTGCCGTCGGCAAACTGTACACTGCCATTAATAACACCGGTGTTATTAATCGTGACAGGGGCACCGGGAGTGACAATGTTGATGGCCACCGCATCTCCGGTGAGCGTACCAGCATTGTTTATCGCACCAGAGATGGTCGAACCTGTAACAGAGATTGCAGTTTCACCCGAAATGGTTCCGCCCGCCTCATTATTGATGTTACCTGTTACTGTGCTACCCACAACAGAGATGCCGGCGTTATCCTCACCGGTTGTTGTCGTAATGCTGCCCGAGTTTGTAATGCTGCCCCCCACGATACTGCCCGTGCTCGCCAAAATACCTGTGGATTGTGTTGTAATCGTTCCTGCGTTGGTTATATCCCCGGTTACCCTGGCAGTACCAAGCAGGGCAATACCACTAAATCCTGCCGTTATCGACCCCGTGTTGGTAATCGCATCTACGGTATTGTCGTTATTGACCATGATGATGCCAAATGACGCACCATTGTCCGACTGAGCCGTAATCGTGCCTGAATTTGTGACACCCCCTAACAGCGTTACACCGTCATTGATGACAATACCGGCAGAGCTTATATTCCGCGTGATTGTCGTTAACGTGCCTGAGTTTGTGATGCCACTCGTTACCGTAGCGCTACCTGACACATCAATACCCAATGCTTCGCCATCTTCACCGGTTACCGTCAAAGCCCCATTGTTCGCAATACTAACGATTGTACTGCCGGTTATTTGTACGCCAATAATATTGCTAGTGAGGTCTGTGGCACTTATTGCCCCATTATTCACTATCGTGCCGGCATTGTTGGTGGCCAACACTGCCGCTTGATTCTCCGTGGCCAGCGATCCATTTGCATTCACGACAAGATTTTGATCAACACCAGCATCATTTCCTAGCTCGCATTGATCGGTTACTGCCGTGCTAATGATTGTGGTTGGGTCAGTCGTACAAGAGTCTGCCAACGCCATATCCGGCACCAGTAAACTACTTGAAGCCAACAATAAAGTAGAAATATGCACTGAAAGTGGCTTTTTCAGCGGCTTTTTATTTATTTGTGCAGAACAGGCAGGGGAACCTTTATGTGTTGCAATGAGTGTTTTTGTCTTAAATTTCATGCGTCTGCCTTTAAGTATCTTGCTGTTCTTGGTTATATAAAATGTAGCTGATGCGTTGTTTAAGTCAATATGGGTTAATTTTTAACCGTACTAACGCACATGCCTATGACACATGCTTATAAATTCAATCCCCATTGAATCACGGACAAAATAGAAAGAATGCCAAATTTTCAATTTTTCCTCTGCAAGAGGGATAATTTTATCGGGGTTGGTTATAACTTCGGCCAGTGCTGTATAAAACGCATACAATGCACATAAAAAACAGGGGATTTTGAGTATACAAAAAAGGATCTAATTATTATAATAATATAGCCTTGAATGCGTGAGCATACAGCCGAACGCGAAAAGGTATAATGTTGAGCCTGATTGGAGCGACGGTTATGATGCGGAGAAAATTTTGCGTACCGACAAAAATCAATATGGCATAGAAAATAATTTCAGTTTTCTCAAAGATGACCCATTCGTTCATGCGATTTTCTTGAAACGGCCAGAGAGAATTGAAGCTATAGGCTGGCTTGGAAGTTTAAGGGCGTCATGTCTTTGTGCATTGGAGGCAGACGGCAACTGGCCAAGCCATTATCACAGGTGCAAAGGAGATTTTTAGAAATACTAAAAATACCGATAAATTGCTTTACTGATATATCACTATAGTGTGATAATTTTTGTATTGAAAACAATTGCTCATTTTTCGTAACTGTCGGTGCAGAATGTCCGTTTAAGCGTCTGTATGGCTGTATATCTTTAGGCGCGTTTGAATGTTCAGCCAAACCCTGCTGAAGGCGCGGGGTAGTTTGCTTGCTGGTGAGGTTGCCATGCTTTAAACAAGGTGTATCCTATGGGCGGTTGACAATAGGAGCAGATGGGGATGACGTTTGAAGATGAGATAAAGCAAAAACTGGCAGGATGCTCAAAATCGTTTGTTGTCGTATTTGCGTATCGCTGTGCATTGAGAAGTTTGCCGGTGTTAGGAAAAACGGGGAATTTTGATTTTTGGTCTGAAAACAACCGGAAGCAACACCTTTTTTCCATTCTTCGAGTGTATGATGTTTTAGAGTTTATTTCGCTTTCTGATACTAATGCTCAGTTAGTACGTGCTGCCGTCGCCGCCGTCGCCGACGCCGCCGACGCCTACGCCGACGCCGACGCCTACGCCGCCGATGCCGTCTACGCCGCCGATGCCGTCTACGCCGCCGCCTACGCCGCCGCCGCCGCCGACGCCTACGCCGCCGCCGCCGCCGACGCCGACGCCTACGCCGCCGCCGCCGCCGCCGCCGCCTACGTCGCCGCCGCCGCCGCCGCCGACGCCTACGCCGCCGCCGCTGGACAACGCTCTGTAAACGCACTGAGTACAATAACA
>Ga0256847_1000814_pt1 | contig 17799 bp, 13 predicted proteins | sample TeddybearmetaG_FD_189099 | JGI IMG/M metagenome (GOLD analysis project Ga0256847, IMG submission 189099) | Hydrothermal vent microbial communities from East Pacific Rise, Pacific Ocean - Teddybear | ecosystem: Environmental > Aquatic > Marine > Hydrothermal vents | place: Pacific Ocean: East... | reverse complement strand
ATTTTCTCTGTCCGGCGCGTCCATTAAGGCATCAATGTCGGACTCCGAGAGTAGCACCGGTAGTTTACGACCCAGTTTAGGGTGCTCAAGATTTGAAGAAGGGTCAATTTGCAACAGATCCTGCTTGAGCGCAAAGCGGTAAAACCCGCGCATGCAGGAAATCAGACGTGCCGAGGAGCGTGCCTGGTAGCCTTTTACATGACGCTCACTCAGGTACCTGCTTAGATCTGACTCACTGGCTTGCAACAGGCTTTTGGGGTGCAACCATCGTAATAGCAGGGTTAAGTCACGTGTATATGCCTCAAGCGTATTTTTACTTAACCCACGCTGCAGCCAGAGCTCATCGACAAATTGGTCAATAATGCGGCTTTTTGTGTCCAAATCTGACGTATTAGGCGGCAACCTGGGCCGTTCTCTTGAAAGCATACTCTTGAATATAGATCAATTTGCAACAGTAAATCAATGAAATATAAGACTATTTTATAACGTTTGGCATACTGTATCAAAGCTGGCACGAAGGCTGCTTTATTATTCTCATAGTTACTTCGTCATTCAGTTCCCCCGACTAATGGCGAATAACTACTGAATTCCGGTCTCTCTCCCCGGATTCAGGTTTTCAATCGGCCTGTCGGGTTCCCCAACCCCCAAACTCCCGGCAGGCCGGTTTATTCTTTCCCAAAGAGTATTCCGCGACGTACTTACCAAGCGATCGGGATTACCCTGGGTCGCAGTTCTGCACAGAACCATATCCCACGCTGACTGCAAAAATAACGGCGTTTTAAAACGCCGTTATTCCCAACTAAACTTTTTCTCTGATTCTCGCTGCTCGCCCAGACAATGCTCTCAGATAATACAGCTTCGCCTGGCGAACGGCACCACGGCGCTTAATCTCCACAGAAGCAATCTGTTTGCTGTGGGTCTGGAACGTACGCTCGACTCCAACGCCATGAGAGATTTTGCGAACTGTAAACGCTGAGTTTAATCCACGGCTACGAATACCAATCACCACTCCTTCGTATGCCTGCAACCTTTCGCGCGTTCCCTCTTTAACCCTTACCTGTACCAGTACGGTATCACCCGGTCTGAAGTCAAAGGTGTCTTCCTTTAGTTGCTCGTTTTCCAGAGCTTCTATCACTTTATTTCTACGCATTTCTAAACCCTCTACTCTTTAACTGTCCAGTTCGTGGGGATGCTTACTGAAGTACCCCGCCAACAAATTTCGTTCTTCCTTCGTAAAATCACGAGCCGCCAATAAATCCGGTCGCCGTTGATACGTTCTTATCAACCCCGCCCGCAATTCCCATAATCGTTTTTGCTCATGATCACCACCAAGCAATACGGCAGGAACCTTCGTACCATATCCCTCTATCTCTCTCGGTCTGGTGTACTGCGCCCCTTCCAGCAAACCTGCCTGAAAAGATTCTTTAAGTTTTGAATCATCATTGCCCAACACATCAGGTAACAATCGGGCAATAGTGTCTATCATGACCATTACCGGTAACTCGCCGCCACTTAACACATAATCCCCCAGAGACAGTTCCTCATCAACCACCATCTCAATCAAGCGTTCATCCAGACCTTCATAGCGGCCTGCGATAAATACCAGGTTTTCACAACCAGCAAGCTCACAAGCTTTTTCTTGTGTAAATCGCTTACCCTGGGGTGAAACATAAATAGTTCGCACTTTAGTCCTACTGGACAAACCTGACATGAGCAGTAGCTTGTCGCGCGCAGCTGCACATGCTTTTTCAAGCGGTTCAACTTTCATCAACATCCCGGGACCACCACCAAAAGGCTTATCGTCCACGGTCTTGTGTTTGTCGTCCGCAAAATCTCGCGGATTGAGAAACTCAAGATTTACAATCTTTTGGCTCGTTGCGCGACCTATCACCCCATAATCAGAAATTGAGCGAAACATCTCTGGAAACAAACTCACAATACCAATATTCATAAACCGTCTATTGGCCAGTCTGCTACCAGTACGCCGGCCTCCAGATCAATATCACCCACCGTGTCCTTTATAAACGGAATGAGCAGCTCGTCTGTACCATCACTCCCCGTTTTTACAACCAGTACGTCGTTCGATCCCGTTTCTAACAGGCTACTTACCCTTCCCAATTCCAGACCTTGAGCGTTAACAACCTTTAGACCAATCAAATCGTGCCAGTAAAACTCTCCCGTACCTGCCGGTGGTAGTACTGAACGGGATACTTCTATTTTCCGGCCCTTCCAAATCTGTGCCGCTTCCCGATCGTTAATCCCGGTCAGCCGAACAACGTACGCATCCCCATGGGGTTTTATTTCCCTGATCTCCAGCTCGTTTCCATGAACATACCAGGGTTTATACCTGAGAAGGTTCTCGGCAGGTTGCGCATATGATTTCACATGCAACCAGCCTCTAACCCCAAAAGCTCCCCCGATCTGACCTACTACGATTAAATCAGATGGCAGCACGACAAGTTCTGCGAATACTAGCTAGCCGCTACCGCAGGCTCTGCAACAGCAGCTCTTGCTGTTTTTAGCAGTTTGCTTACGCGATCACTCGGTTGAGCACCCAGTGCAATCCAGTGATCAACACGTGCAAGATCCACACGCAATTCTTCTTCCCGACCTCTGGCCAAAGGGTTAAAAAACCCCACGCGCTCAATAAAACGGCCGTCGCGCTTTGCAGCACGATCAGCAACGGTCAGATGATAATAAGGTGCTTTTTTAGCGCCGAACCGCGCCAGGCGAATAGTAACCATTCCTACTTCCCAAAATTGTTCTAAAAGTTTCAATAATCTTTTACGTCCCTGCACCCGGTTTATCTCCGACCTGCACGAAAGGCGCGGTATTCTAATGGAAGCCGGGCAAGTTTGGAACTGTTTGATTTCAATAAATTTTAGTACCTGTTAACGCCCGGGGCCCCGTTGCGCCATCATGCCCTGCATACCACGCATCATCTTTTGCATTCCGCCCTTCTTGGAAACCTTTTTCATCATTTTTTGCATCTGTTTATGTTGCTTTAGCAAACGGTTTACATCTTGTACCTGGGTACCGCTTCCTGCCGCTATGCGTCGCTTGCGTGAACCATTGATAAGGTCTGGAAACAATTTTTCTTTCAGTGTCATCGAATCAATAATTACGGTCATACCCTTAAACTGCTGGTCATTTACCTGGCTTTTCGCAGCTTGAGGGATGTTTCCCATGCCAGGCAGCTTATCCAGCAAGCCAGAAACACCTCCCATACTAGACATCTGTTCCAGCTGATCCTGAAAATCCGCCAGATTGAACTTTTTACCTGTCTGCATCTTGCGGGCAAGTCGTTCAGCCTTTTTCTTATCAATTTTTCGTTCGGCCTCTTCAATAAGTGACAAAACATCACCCATTCCGAGTATTCGAGAAGCTATTCGATCAGGATAAAACGGTTCAAGCGCATCTACTTTTTCACCGACACCCATAAATTTGATAGTCTTTCCGGTAATTTCCCGTACCGATAGTGCAGCACCACCGCGAGCATCTCCGTCAGTTTTTGCAAGAATCACACCGGTTAGATCAAGCACCTCGTTAAAGGCTTTTGCAGTGTTGGCAGCATCCTGACCGGTCATTGCGTCAACCACAAAAAGCGTTTCAATGGGCTCTATAATCTCATGTAGTTCTTTGATCTCACGCATCATGTCTTCGTCAACATGTTGGCGGCCGGCTGTATCCACAATCAGAACATCTACAAACTGGGTTTTCGCCGTTTGAATAGCAGATCTGGCAATATCCGCCGGAAGCTGATCCGTGGTGCTGGGAATAAAATTAGCACCAACCTCTTCTGCAAGTGTCTGCAATTGCAGAATAGCCGCTGGTCTATAGACATCAACGCTAACCACAGAGACTTTTTTCTTTTCGCGAGTAATTAGAAAATGCGCCAGCTTGGCCACCGTCGTAGTTTTGCCGGCTCCCTGTAGTCCCGCCATCATAATTACTGCAGGTGGCGTAGTGCTCAGGTTTAAGCTGTCATTGCTTCCCCCCATGAGCGCTACCAACTCATCGTTGACAATTTTAACCAGCGTTTCACCCGCGCTTAGTTGCTCTGCAACCTCCTGACCAACAGCACGATCTTCAATTCGTTGCACAAAAGTTTTTACAACACTCAAGGCCACATCTGCTTCGAGCAAGGCAGTTCGCACCTCGCGCAAAGCATCTTTGATATTTTCTTCGGTTAATTTCGAGCGACCACTGAGTCCCCGCAGGGTACTTCCCAGTCGATCCGAGAGACTATCAAACATTTAACTGCTCCAGTTGGTGGTTGTATTCAGTGTTTATCGGGCGCCGCATTATAGCGGCTAGCCTTGCTTCCTGGCCAGCGCAGTTGACCCCGGTGTCAGATCACGACACACTTCGACTATGTGTACCCACCTTGCTGAGGCCATAGAATGAACCCGGTAATCCCCGGAATAATCGCAACAGTTTTTTACCTGGCTGGTACCTGGTTGCAGATTAAATCCTTCAAGGACAGAACTGTAAAACCCCCGGTTCTTATCCGCTATCTTGCAATTCCAGCCATGTTACTGCATGCCACAAGTCTGTTTTTATTGATGGATACGCCCACGGGTATTAATTTGGGAATATTTGTTGTTTTGTCTCTTACCGGTTTGATACTGGCTTTTGTAGTGTTTTTTACGTCGTTACGTCTGCCTTTACACAATCTCTTTATTTTTGCCTTTCCACTGGCAATATTGGGTCTGTCTGCATCTCTCCTACCCGGCAACGAATATGACACCACGATCCATATGGACCCAGGACTTCTGGTACACGTTCTAAGTTCCATATTTGCCTATACCCTCTTACTAATGGCGGCCTGCCAGGCTCTGGTTTTGCTGATCCAGGCCCGTTTTTTAAGTGCTAAAGCTTCTATCGGAATTTTGCGTCTACTACCACCTCTGGAAACCATGGAACATTCCCTCTTTGGTTTGTTGAAAGCAGGTGTAGGATTACTCACGCTTTCCATTATCAGTGGATTCATATTTCTCGAAGATATGTTCGCACAACATGTAGTACATCACACTGCCCTGTCCCTGGTCTCGTGGCTCATTTTTCTGGGCCTGTTATGTGGCCGCGCGGTTTTGGGCTGGCGAGGAAAGGTGGCGATTCGATGGACTTTATCTGGATTTGTATTGCTGTTGGTTGCTTATTTTGGCAGTAAACTGGTGATGGAAGTCATTATCGCAAACTAGGAATATCCTCTGTGTCAATATCCGAGGTTCCTTCAAACCTCCTTCTGTTAAGCATATTTTTCCTGATATTGGCTTCCGCCTATTTCTCAGGTTCAGAAACCGCAATGATGGCGCTTAACCGCTACAGATTGCGCCATCTGGTAAAACAAAAGCACAAAGGAGCAATAAAGGCAGCCGAACTTTTGAGTCGTCCAGACCGGTTACTTGGAGTCATATTGATTGGCAACAACCTGGTTAACAATATAGCCGCGGCGCTCGCAACAATAATAGGTCTAAGATACTTTGGTGATAGCGGCATTGTTGCGGCTCCCTTCATAATGACACTGGTTTTTCTCATATTTGCCGAGGTTGCCCCCAAAACACTGGCAGCAGAAAATCCCGAGCGGTTTGCATTCCCGTCAGTTTATATTTTACGTCCCCTGCTCTGGCTGCTCTATCCGATGGTAATTGCCACAAACATGGCCAGTAACTGGGTTACCAGATTGGTTAGTAAAGGCGACCAAACCAGAAAGCAGGATGACCTTAGTCTGGAGGAACTTCGCACGGTCGTTGACGAGGCTGTAGGTAAAAATAATCCCGAGCGTCGGATGTTGCTCAGAATTCTTGATCTTGAACGCGCCACCGTAAATGACATCATGATTCCCAGAAACGAAATTGACGGTATCTGTATCGACGATGAATTGCCGGAGATTTTTGAACAGATATCTACTTCACAGCACACCCGAATGCCTGTGCATAGAGAAAACATCAATGACATTGTTGGTATGTTGCATATGCGTGGTGCAACCAAATTTTTGTTTGAAGAACATCCGACCAAAGAAGATCTGCTAAAACAAACGCACGAAGCCTATTTCGTTCCGGAAGGCACTCCTCTCGATACCCAACTGATTAACTTTCAAAAGGAAAAACGCAGAGTAGCGCTGGTTGTAGACGAATACGGTGACCTTCTGGGTCTGGTGACACTTGAGGACATCCTCGAAGAAATTGTCGGAGAGTTTACCACCGATTTTGCAGCGAGCATCCCGGAAATCCACCCTCAGAAAGATGGCAGCTTTTACATTGATGGAGGAGCACTTCTACGAGATATTAATCGCAGCCTGGACTGGGAAATTTCAACCGGTGGCCCGCGTACACTGAATGGTTTGGTTCTCGAACATCTTGAATTTATTCCAGAACAAAACGTTTGCCTGCAAATCGAAAACTATCGAATCGAAACTCTCCAGATACGCGACCATGTAGTTACCAATCTACGCATTTGGCAAATTCCCAACACGTAAATTCCGGCGGTGCCACCCCGGTTAGTTACTCCATCTCCGGTTCATCGCAGAAATTACCGCCTCAAGTGATGCAGTAATAGTATTACTGCTCAAACCTATGCCGTAACATTTTCTGTTATCAGTATCATCAATGGCCAGCAGGCAGATAGCTTCTGCATCCTTATCACCAGACAAAGCATGTTCATGATATTCCAGGATATTTAGCGGCTCGTTCAGAGTTTCAACCAGACCGTTAATAAATGCGGCAATCGGCCCGGAGCCTGAACCTTTTATCTGCAACTTTTGTTCTGCGACCTCAATTGTGGCAAAACAAAGTTGCAAATCAGAATCGTCTTTTGAAAGTTCGTAATCCAGCAATCGAAATAGGCCTGAACCGGTAACATACTCGTCCATCAGTGCGGTATATATTTCGGCAGGCTGGATTTCCCTCTTGAGCTCCTCTGCCATTGACTGCACCTGCTTGCTAAACTCCACAAGCATCTCTTTTGGTAAAGAGATTCCGTGAATTTCCTCCAGTATGAATCCAACTCCGCCTTTTCCTGACTGGCTGTTCACCCGCACCGTTTCTTTATATGAAGAACCCACATCTGCAGGATCAATAGGTAGGTAGGGAACTTCCCATAGATCACCTTCAAGCTTTGACATGCCTTTCTTAATTGCATCCTGATGCGAACCCGAAAAAGCCGTAAACACCAGATCGCCTGCATATGGGTGTCGTTCGTGTACCGCCAATTTATTGATCTCTTCTACTGTGGCACGAATGTGTTTCATATTGCGAAAATCCAGTTGTGGATCAATCCCCTGTGAAAACATATTCATACCCATGGTTACCAGATCACAATTTCCGGTGCGCTCCCCGTTCCCAAACAATGTTCCTTCAACGCGCTGCGCTCCAGCCATAAGCGCCAGCTCTGTCGCCGCTATACCGGTGCCTCTATCATTGTGCGTATGCAGACTAACAATAATTCTCTCCCTCTCCGGGAAATGTCTAATGAACCATTCAATTTGATCTGCATATATATTTGGCGTTGCCATTTCTACTGTAGAAGGTAAATTTACAATCATGGGTCTGTCAGCACTTGCTCCCCATGCGTCCGCAACTGCTGCAGAAATTTCAACGGCAAAATCCAGCTCAGTACCGGTAAAACTCTCTGGCGAATACTCAAAAGTGATATTAGTATCATTGAGCGCCTGCAGGCCCTCCTTTACCATGTGTGTTCCAGTGACGGCGAGGTCCACTATGCCCGCCCGGTCCATACCAAAAACTACTTTACGCTGTAATGTCGAGGTAGAGTTATACAGATGAAAAATTACGTCTGACGCCCCTTCCAGCGCTTCCACTGTTCGACTAATCAGTGCCTGCCGGGCCTGGCAGAGTACCTGTATGCTTACTCCTTCCGGAATCAGGTTTTCTTCAATAATGCGTCGAAGAAAATCAAAATCAGATTGCGATGCAGCCGGAAACCCCACCTCCATTTCAAGCAGGCCAATATCAAGCAACAAATCCCACATGCGCAGTTTTTCATCCACAGTCATTGGGTCTATCAATGCCTGATTACCATCCCGTAAATCTACGCTGCACCAACGGGGCGCCTGCTGGATAGTTTTACTCGGCCACTGCCTGTCTTCCAGCGGCACTGGCTTAAACGCCTGGTACTTCTTGTAGGGCATTACATCTATCGCGCTACCGGCGCGCGCATCACTCTTAGTATCACTCATAAGGGAAATTCCTTGTCAGAGTTACAGTTGGGGGAAATCTCGGGGTGGGCGAATGCCCTGTTGTTTAGATAATAACCGGCAGCACCGGCAGCCTTAGTAGCGCCAGCAAGGTAACATGCGAAATGTTGGTACCTGTATGCATAAGCCTAACTATAGTGCCCGACGGTCAGTTTTCCAAGTGCTTAATTTCTATCTGCAAGAGTACTAGACCCACTTTCCAGCTCTTCAGGGTAGTTCAGCCTTTTTCTGTGGACATAAATCGGCAATAAAACGCCGCGCGTTGGAAACGTAACCCTGTGCTGCAGACAACAGAAAGGAAATCTGTTCATCGGTAAGGGTTTTTACCACCTTTCCCGGGGAACCCAACACCATGCTGTTATCGGGAATGTGTTTTCCTTCCGTAATAAGAGCATTAGCGCCAATCAGGCAGTTTTTTCCAATTTGGGCTCCATTCAAAACCACAGCATTAATGCCTATCAATGAATTGTCGCCAATTGTGCAACCATGCAACATCACTTTGTGACCAATAGTTACATGCTTGCCAAGTGTTAGCGGGAAGCCTGGGTCTGTGTGTAAGATGCTGCCGTCCTGCACATTTGAACCCTCGCCAATGGTGATCAACTCATTATCACCCCGCAAAACAGCATTAAACCAGACGCTGGAACCGGACTTGAGTAAGACATTTCCAAGTACGGTTGCAGAGTCTGCCACATAATAGTCACCATCTGCCCGTACACGATACTCTCCAAGACTGTATAACATGCTACTCCTAGATTATTAACCAGTGTGAAAACACGCACAATTCTCCAAACTACTGGATGACTTGGCAAGTGCTATTTCACCCTTACAATTCAATTAGATGTTAAGTAAAGTTAACTCAAAATAATAATTGGGATTTGCCTGTGATGGAGTCCGCGGACACCTCAATGGTAGTCAGACGAAGCATAAAGATCGCTTCACTTACTGCTTTTTTTGTATTAATCGGCATATTCATTCCGATGGCCCTAAGTCTGAAAACAACTTCGGATGCCGGGACCGCTCTGGTTCCAAAAAACGATGAAAATGCGCTCCGCTACCAGACTTACCTAAGTCATTTTCCTAACGATTTCACTGCAGTAATACATCTTTCCGGACTGAGCTGTTCTGAGGACGGTTGGGCTTTGGTGCAAAAAATCGAAGCTGCAGCAAACACTCTGGACATGGTGTATCGCACTATAAGTGTAGCTTCTGCAAAGTACGTTTCAAACATCAGGGGTGAGTTGAATGTTCAGAATTTTGCAGAAGCGAAATTCACAAGCGCAGATCAACGCTGCGATATCGCAGCCAGGTATGCACCATTTCGCAACATCCTTATTGCTCCGGAATCAAAAAACCTTGCCATCTATCTGATAGCCAAAGAGGGGTACCTGAATGCCATAGATTTCACCCATGCCTTGAGAAATATCGTTGACCCATTTAGAGCAGGCATCCACGAGTTAGGGGGGGAACTTAACCTGGCTGGTGAACCAATTATCAGCGCAGAGATTGTGGAAGAAACCAATCGAGTCACAGGCATACTCGTGTTTGTCTGCCTAACCATGTTCCTTGTGGTCTGGCTAATCACCCGTAGCTTGCGCGTTGCCGCCCTGGCAATTGCGAATGGTTTTTTTTCAGTACTTGCTACATTTGGCGTTATGGGTGGGCTCGAAATTGAGTTGACACCCATCACCACAATTGTTGCCAATTTATTATTTCCGCTTGCTGCTGCATTTACTATTCATGCACATGCTTACGTCACCCGAAGCACTATTTTTATTCATGGCATAATACCCAGCGCAGCTATCAAACCTTTTCTTTTTGCTACCCTGACTACAATAATTGGTTTTGGTACAACCTCTTTCAGCAAATCACCAGATGTTCAAAACCTTGGTTTTCTTGGCATAGTGGGAATAATTGCATGTTGTATCGCTGTATTTTTACTGGTATTTCCAGCGCTAACACCACTAAGGGCTACACGCATAATTGACAGCGCAGTTAACGGCACAACCGAGAAAGTAACTGACACATCCAGACAACCCGGTATAAAGCTAGCTCTTGTGCTGGTACTACTATTTTCAGGCGTTTCGCTTGTTGGTCTTAAGCGTCTGGAAGTTAACTTTTCTCCCAACGATTATTTAAAATACAGTAACCCGGTTCGCCAGGGATATGAAACTGTGGCAAAGGATTTTGGCCGATTTACCATCCCGATGCTGGTTGTTATGCCAGACGAGGAAGGTGCCCTGCAACCTGGCCCCTGGATGGCAAGCAAATTATTTATCGATAGCTTAACTACTCAATACCCAGGCACAAATGTTTCCTGGTTTTACACGCAGTTATCTGAAATGACCTATGCATTTTTGCAGGACGAAGATGACACGCGGGAAAACTCAAAACACCCTTTCCCGGAAAACCGGGCTCAGATAGCACAATTTTTATTGTGGTTTGATGAAGACGATATTGAGTCATTCCTGGACGAAGACAGACGACAGTTCACCATCCTGCTTCAAACGCCCCTGGAGGGCTCGAGAGATTTCATTGAACTGGAGAAGCACGTTCAGGATTTTGCCAGCAAAAGTGGACTTCAGGCAAATTTAGTAGGTCGTATCGCCAACAACTTCCGAATTGGGCATCAAGTTGGAGTAGACAACCTTTACGGAGTGTTACTTGGTTTGGGTCTGATCTTTGTAGTTTTTATTTTCATGCTCAAATCACTAACGCTGTCTCTGATTGGAGTGCTGGTAAACGGACTACCTGTTATGGCGTGTCTTGGTAGTATGGCACTCTTGGGGATTCCACTTGATCTCGGAAGTTCCATCGTGGCCTCGATCTGCCTGGGCATAGCGGTAGATGATACCAGCCATTATTTAATGCGATATCAAATGACAAAAACTACGAATAACTGTGATTCACAATCAGCAGCCCGACAGACTTCAGCGGAACTGAATCGCCCCATCATTACCACTACACTGGCTATTGTAATCGGGTTCCTGTGGATGAATATGGCCGACCTGGTGCCATTGCAAACATTTTCCCGTATTCTGTCAATTGCACTGCTAGTCGCGCTTGCTGCCGACCTATGGATTTTACCTGCCCTTGTCGCCCGATTTGACAGATCCTCTCCCTAAATCACAAAAAATCACAAAAAAATACATTTTTTAGCTACAACAAGTTGCATGAATAAGACACTATCCTGAGATTCGAAACAGCACGTTTGTGATAGCAAGGATCTTTTGAGAAAGCTACTATGCCAACAAAATTACCCAGTTTTGAGGTAATGGCCCACCTGGCCAAAACCGATCCTCCAGCGTTTGAAGCTATGCGGAAAAAACTCACACAGGACGCAATTGCCAGAGTGCGCAATGACGTACGTCGACGTAGATTGCAGGGGCTACAGTTTCAGATTGACATGGAACGCCGAAAATCGGCTAACCCTTTAGCAGGGTGTATCCGCATATCACAAATGATGAGTGAATCACTACTGGAGTTACACCAGGCCTTAAACGGGCATTTAAAAGACAGTAGCCGGCCATTGCTAACTGACGCTACAGCTCCCAGTGCAAAGGTTCTGAAGTTTCCTGGATAATGGCAGAAAAGCTATATGGAAGAGCCCTGCGACAGAAAATCGCGTATTATGGTTACACTTCTGTTGGTTAGACTACGATAAATAAAAGATGAAATATTGCCCTGCCTGCGGTAACAACGTGTCCAGTCGGATTCCCGACGGGGATAATCGTAAACGGTTTATTTGCGATAGCTGTGATGAGATTCACTATCAAAACCCCAAAATAATTACTGGTTGTCTACCCATTCACGCAGACAAGGTACTATTGTGTCGCCGAGCGATTTTCCCCCGCCAGAATTACTGGACTCTGCCGGCCGGGTTCATGGAAAACGGAGAAACATCCGAACAGGGGGCCAGTAGAGAAACTACAGAAGAAGCACAGGCAAACGTCTCTATTAAGTCTCTCTACACCTTGTTTAATCTACCGCATATCTCTCAGGTTTATATGTTTTACCGTGCTGAACTGATAGATCTCAATTTTTCCCCGGGAATTGAAAGTACCGATGTACGTCTGTTTACAGAATCTGAAATCCCCTGGGATACATTGGCCTTCCCGGTAATTCGAAATACACTTTTACATTATTTTAGAGATAGAAAAACAGGCATCTACCCCATTCATATTGAAGACATTCTTATACAGCGATAATAATCAATGAAAAAAATACTTAGTGTAATATTTGTTGCAATCACCCTGGTCTGCTTGTTGGTGGGAATTAGAACGCTTTTACATGTACCCGCCGAGCACCAGTATGAAAGTAGTAAGTCAAGCGCTTCAATAAGGAAAGTAGACGCTAACGTTATAGCAAACCATCTGTCAAAGGCTATCCGGTTTCCAACCATCTCAAATCAGGACAGCAATCTTTTTAAAGCCGATGTATTTGAAGAATTTATTCAATGGGTATTGTTAACTTACCCGAATATGGCAGAGCAGATGCAGGTAAAACGTCTGGGGACATATAGCCTTTTGTTTAAATGGCAGGGTAGCCAGAAAAACCTTAAACCGATACTTCTAACAGCGCACTACGATGTGGTGCCTGTTATTCCAGGAAGCGAAAATTTATGGGAGCACCCACCTTTCGCCGGCATTATAGCAAACGATATTATTTGGGGGCGTGGCGCACTGGATGACAAAAGTGCTGTTATCAGTATGCTGGAAGCTGGCGAAATGTTACTTACCGATGGATTTAAACCTGAGCGCACCGTCTATTTCAGCTTTGGCCATGACGAAGAACTGGGTGGACCAAAGGGTGCAGCAAGCGTAACGAACCATCTAAAAAATCAGGGGGTACAGCTATTGTGGTCTCTCGATGAGGGCTCATTTGTCACGCAAAACATTATGGCGGGTATTAGCGAGCCAGTAGCTACCATTAATGTAGCGGAAAAAGGCAGTGTCACTCTGCAAATCGTCGCTAAAGCTGCCGGTGGCCATTCGTCCATGCCACCACGCAACCATGCAATCGGGGTATTGGCAGAAGCAATCACAAAGTTACAGGACAATCCCGTCCCCGGTGGGTTAGAGGGACTGTCAGCTGAAATGCTCGACCAGCTCAGCCGTCACATGCCGTTCACCGAACGCATGATCTTCGCTAATTTATGGCTGTTTGGCGGACTACTTGAATCAACGCTATCTGAGTCACAAATAACCAACGCAATGCTCAGAACTACTACTGCACCCACGATGTTATCCGGCAGCGTTAAAGTTAATGTACTACCCATAGAGGCGATAGCCACAGTGAATTTTCGCTTGCACCCTCGTGACAGTATTGAAGACCTCGAAAAATACGTGAGTCGACTTGTAGCTCACCAGCAGATTGAGGTACGCAGACCGGGTAACAACGGAATCGCAGCATCGGAAGTATCAGACTGGCATTCTGAAGGTTTTCAGACCATCGCTCATTCCCTGCGTATGGTCTATGGTGATATCGCTGTAGCTCCAGGGTTAATGGTTGCCGGGTCTGATTCCAGACACTACGCCGAGGTCGCAGACAATGCCTTTCGCTTTAACCCTATGCTGGTTGGCCCGTCAGATTTGGCAGGTTTTCATGGAACCAATGAAAAAATCAGTATAGAAAACCTTGTTAAAGCCACTCAGGTTTATGCATTAATTATTGAGAACTCGAACTAGTAATATGCGCGGGCATTGAGAAAAAGCTGTAGCCAGGCACCATCTTCCCCGGTAAAAGAATCCTCGCAAACATTTGTGCTATTCCTGAACACACGTTCCGGGTGTGGCATCATTATTAATACTTTTCCAGACTCGTTTGTGAACCCGGCGCAGCCCTCTTTCGCACCGTTAGGATTATAGGGGTATCGCTCAGTCACCTGATGTTCGTTATCTACATACTGCAATACGGTTTTTGTTTTCTGCAGATCTTCCGGGGCATCAAATTCGATACGCCCCTCACCGTGCGCCACAGGCACACTTAAGACGCTACCATCCATACCTTGCAACCACGGAGATGTCGACCCATCAACACGCACAAGTGTGGTACGTGCTTCAAACTGCTCGGAATGATTGCGAACAAACCTGGGCCAGTTATACGCGCCGGGAATAAGGCTCTTTATTCCGGAAAACATCTGACACCCGTTGCAGATACCCAATACCAGCACATCCCGTTCAAAAAATTCCAGAAACTCCTGCCTTACATTTTCGTGAAACAGAATGGATTTGCTCCAACCACCTCCCCCTCCAAGCACATCTCCGTATGAAAACCCACCACAGGCTACCAGAGATTGAAAACCTGAAAGACTGACCTCCCCGTTCAACAAATCACTCATGTGTACATCTACCGCTTCAAACCCACTTCGATCAAACGCGGCTGCCATTTCTACATGGCCATTAACTCCCTGTTCTCTCAGGATGGCAATACGCGGACGAGCCCCCTTGAGTACTACTGGCACGGTGACTGTTTTAAAGGTGTAATGTGTACACTGCCCCCGATCCTGCGGGGTAAATATATTGTCAAATTCCTGCTTCGCACAAACTGGGTTATCCCGAATTTTTTGCAGTTGATAACTCGTGTTAGCCCAAACCCCCTGCAGTTTAAGAACGCTTTCCTCGTAAATTAATTCACTAAAAGCAGAAACCTGAAATTTATTGGAAGTATCCAGTTCTTGTTTTTCCGGGCGGCCTATTTCATAAACAGAGTCAGGCAGAACCGCCAGAATTTCCTTAACTTTTTCGACATTTACACTCGGCACCTGAATGACTGCACCCAGTTCTTCAGCAAACATCACCGCTAGAACTTCATCCGGTGTAAAGTTGTCCGAAAGCAATTCGCTAAGATCAATTGCTAGGCCACAGCGGCTGGTGAATGCCATCTCCAGGAGTGTGCTAAGCAGACCACCATCCGATCTATCGTGATAGGCAAGAATTAGACCCTGTGCTATACATATTTGCATTGCCTCAAAAAAACTACCAAGTAGTACCACGTCGTCCACGTCGGGTACCACACTCCCCAGCTGGGCGTATACTTGCGCAAGCGCACTTCCACCCAGCCTGTTTTTACTTTGACCCAGATCAATAAGTAACAGGCGTGTATCGCCTTTATCCATCTTCATCCACGGTGTAAGTGTCTGCCGCACGTCCTTCACCGGTGCAAATGCTGTGATGTTAAGCGAAACAGGGGAAGTGACGGAGTTTTCTCTGTCTGCTTCAACCCATGCTGTATGCATGGACAAACTATCCTTACCTACGGGTATAGCAATTCCCAATGCCGGGCACATTTCCATGCCAATAGCCTGTACCGCATCAAACAAATCCTGATCCTGACTGGGTTGACCGGCAGCCGCCATCCAGTTTGCCGAAAGTACCACTCGGTTTAACCCGGTTATTGATGCCGCCACCAAATTTGTTAAGGCTTCACCCACCGCCATCCGCGCCGCTGCTGCCGAGTTAACCAATGCCAGAACAGGACGTTCACCAATAGCCATAGCCTCCCCGGCAAACGTGTCGTAACCCGCAAGTGTCACCGCCACATCTGCAACGGGTACCTGCCACGGACCTACCAACTGTTGTTGGGCTACCAGGCCTGTGATGGAACGGTCGCCAATGGTAATCAGAAACTGTTTACTGCCAACACAAGGGAACGTCAGCACCCTGACCACTGCGTCATTCAGTTTAATGGCAGCCAGGTTCAGAGCCGGTTGTTCACGTTTTTCACGCAATACGTCCCGCGTCATTCGAGGCGCTTTACCAAATAAAACTGACAAAGGTATGTCCACCGGCATGTTCTGGTGGTATGTATCTGTTACTTTTAACTCCGGCTCAGTCTCAGCAGTACCTACAATGGCATAGGGACATCGCTCCCGGTCGCAAATAGCTTCAAACAATTTCACGCTCGCGTCATCTATCGACAGGACATAGCGTTCCTGGGACTCGTTGCTCCAGATTTCCAGTGGTGACATACTTTCGTCTGCCAATGGAATAGCGCGCAGAGAAAAACTTCCTCCAACCTTGCCGTCCATAACCAGTTCGGGCAATGCATTGGACAACCCACCGGCACCCACATCATGAATAAGCAATATTGGATTAGCAGATCCCAAAGCACAGCAGGCATCTATTACTTCCTGACAACGTCGCTCAATCTCGGCATTATCGCGTTGCACCGAAGCAAAATCCAGATCCGAACTACTGGCACCCGAAGCCATAGAAGAGGCCGCACTTCCACCTAAACCAATCAGCATGGAAGGACCACCCAACACAACCAGTTTGTTACCCGGAGACATGGTCGCTGCATGCACATGATCACGTCGTATTGAACCCACGCCTCCTGCCAGCATTATTGGTTTGTGGTAACCATAACTTTGACCAGGTGTGTCCGAGGGATATTCAAATGTACGAAAATAACCCAGGATAGCGGGCCGCCCAAATTCGTTGTTATAACTGGCAGCGCCGATTGGCCCTTCAAGCATGATGTCCAATGCAGAAACTATTCGCTCGGGCTTGCCAGTGTTGAGTTCCCAGGGTTGCTTCAAGCCAGGAATGTTAAGGTGCGAAGTGGTAAAGCCGCTTAATCCCGCTTTAGGTTTTGAACCTCGCCCTACAGCCCCCTCATCTCGAATTTCTCCACCCGAACCCGTCGCGGCACCCGCAAATGGTGCTATAGCAGTTGGATGATTATGCGTTTCCACCTTCATTAAAATGTCTATCGCATTTTGCATATAAGAGTAAACGTGAGATTCGGTACTGGCACAGAATCGGGATTGGCTAACACCCTCTATAACTGCAGCATTATCGGAATATGCACTCAGTATACCGGCTCCACTTATTGAAGCATGGGTATTTCGAATCATATTGAATAGCGAAAGCCTCTTTTTTTTCCCATCAATTGTCCAGTCCGCATTAAATATTTTGTGCCGGCAATGCTCAGAATTGGCCTGGGCGAACATCATAAGTTCGACGTCTGTAGGATTGCGCTCGAGTTGCTTATACGCCTCATGCAAATAGCGAATTTCATTGGAACTTAGGGCAAGGCCAAGCGTATTATTCGCATCCTCCAAGCTGGTTACCCCCCCACCAATCAGGTCTATAAGCGAAAGCTCTCGCGGAGGCAAACTGTTAAACAGTACCGACAGAACTTGCTCATCATCCGTCTCCCGACACACTGATTCGGTCATCCGGTCATGCAAAAAGACCGCGACATCCTCAAAAGAAACGGCATCTGGAGCGTCCACAAACCATCGCACACCACGTTCAACCCGACGAATAGAAGACAGGCCACAATTTGAAAAAATGTCACTGGCTTTGCTGGACCAGGGTGAAATAGTGCCAAGCCGCGGAAGCACAGTTAAGAAAGGCGCCCCAGGATTCTTTAGCTGTACAGGCACCGGATCCTGTTGTGGACCGTATTGCAATAGTGCACTAATTTTTTTTCGAGTCTCTGCGGAATGAGTACTTGCCTGTACGCCTTTATGTAGAAGCAAAACATGTACAAATTGAGCACAAATGCCACGTACTTCAGGAATCTGTTGCTGAATGCGGGCCAAATGCTGGCTCAGCTTAAGCCCGGATAAGGCC
>Ga0256847_1000813_pt1 | contig 17800 bp, 19 predicted proteins | sample TeddybearmetaG_FD_189099 | JGI IMG/M metagenome (GOLD analysis project Ga0256847, IMG submission 189099) | Hydrothermal vent microbial communities from East Pacific Rise, Pacific Ocean - Teddybear | ecosystem: Environmental > Aquatic > Marine > Hydrothermal vents | place: Pacific Ocean: East... | reverse complement strand
TCTGTTTTTCATTTAAATGTGGCAGTATAATATTGTATTTCTCCGCAAGTTTTTCGCCTTTCTCAACCATGAGAGCAAAGATACATTACAATTAATTAATATATGTTATTTTGTTACAGTTCCTTAGTATGATTGCATTGATGTAGTTCATTTGAAATTTACCCTCCTTTTACTATAATTTACAATCGATTAATCTTGATAGAATCACTTTTGTAGTTATTTGAAGAAATTAATAAAATGACTAAATCAAATTTCTTGGGATACAGTTCTTTATTGCTTTTCATTATGGTATTTATATCATCCTGCTTTGGGCAAAATCAGCCAAAATCAAACATTGGTGAAGCTAATACTCCTTCTTCTGAGCTATTAAAACTAAGGAAAATAACTCTATAACCTTTGGCAATGGAGTTTACTGTAGTTTTCTAGATAGAGAAGGTGTCTTGTGGTTTGGAAGCAACGGTGAAGGAGTCAATCGATATGATCCCGCCGCTGAGGGTGGGACAGGGGGGAAATCTTTTACTCAGTTGACCGAAGACGATGGATTGTGTAATAATAAAGTTTGCACAATCATGGAGGATGATAAAGGCAACTTATGGTTTGGGACAGCTAAAGGTCTGTGCCGTTATGATAGAAAAACATTTACTACCATTGCGATTCCTCAGAGTGATACTTCGAGTGTTTGGCTTGACAAAGTCTATCCAACAGTCAATCCTAATCAAGTGATGTCATTATTACAAGATAAGCGTGGAGATTTTTGGATAGGCACAAATGGAGCAGGAGTTTACCATTATGATGGCAAGAATTTCACCCAATATTTATCTAATGTAGGTAAGGTGTATGAAGATGGTCTGAAACATAATGTTGTGCTTAGTATAACAGAAGACTTAATGGGAAATATTTGGTTCACTTCATTGAGTCATGCAAGAGTAAGTCGTTATGATGGCAAAATCTTCACTCATTATAAAACTGAAGATGGACTGAGTGATAATTTTGTTCGGACAAGCTTTTGCGATAGAGCTGGAAATATTTGGATTGGTACACATGGAAATAGAGATGGAGGTCTTGATCGTTATGATCCCGCCTCAGGGGGTGGGAAAGGTGGACAGACATTTACTAATTTTCGCAAAACTGATGATGGTATAGCCCAAAATAATATTGGATGTATCTTCGAAGATAAATCAGGCAATTTATGGTTGGGAAGTGGTAGGGGCAATATGGCTATTTTTGATGGTAAGAACTTTAAAGAATTCATCACAAAAGATGGTCAGAAATTTAAAATTATATTAAATATAGTGGAGGATGCAAATGGCAATATTTGGTTTGGTGGCAAATATGGTTTGTGGAAATATGATGGAGATGAAGTAACTGATATGACTCCAAAATGAAATGGTGAAATGGGCTAAGGAATGATTCAATAATAAAGTAACATTTTCTACTTGTTATTTTATTTTTCTACAGCGTTAAAAATCCTCGCCAATGCCTGCATTGTCTACGTTTTTTGCCTTGTTGAAAAAAAAAATACCTGCGTATAAAAGCGAACTTTATTAATGTATCATTCCTAAGCATTATTTTAAAGAGCTAAGAATATATAAAAATCAAAAACAAACTTAGTGTTTCCCTTTGTGTTACTATAGTGGTCTACTTTGTGGTTAAAAAGAATATATCTATTGTCAGAAATCAAGTATATACATTTTACAATACGTATCAAAGATCTTTTATGGTTTAGTAACTTTGCTAAAGTGAGATTCCTATTATCTTGGTATAAATCGTTTCACAAGAACAAGCAAATGAAATATTTTAAAGTAGGATAAGAAAAATGATTGAAGTAAAGAAATATTCTGAATTACTTGAACAAACCAAAGTCAAACTTAATTCTTTTATCAATGAAGAGTTTGGTCATATTCCAATTGTACAAGAAACAGAATGGGCGAATCCCGATTGGACAATTATCTACTATGAGAATGACAAAATAGCTACTTTCTACAATGTTGTTGAAACAGAAATTAGAATTGACAATAAGAAATATAAAGTTGGTGGAATAAATAACGTAATAACCCCAAAAGAATTTCGTGGAAAAGGATATGCATCAAAATCCCTCAAAAAAGCGGATCAAATAATTTTTGGTGATTTAAATTGTGACATAGGCCTTTTGCTGTGTGCCGATGACTTGGTCCTATTCTACGAGCGACTAGACTGGTATAAAGTGGATTGCCCTGTCTATTTTGAACAATCCACTGGTGTAAAATTGTGGACAGCTAATACAATGCTCTTAACAATGAATGAGAAAATGAATCCACAAAAAATTGAATTGAAAGGTTTACCATGGTAGAGAAATAAAACAATAACTTTAGATAAACACAGAATGCTTCTGGACAATCAAAAAAGACTAATTAGATATGGATGAATTCAGCGAATATTACAAAACTGTTGAAAGTTTAAGGATAGTCTCCATATTACGAAATCAGTCTGACTATAATCTGGAATCAATAAAAGCAGCCAAATTAGAATTGGAAAGTCGAAATTTAAGCGATAATGAGCTCCAAGAAATAAACTCTGTGTTAGATGGAAGGAGAGAAAATGAAACAGAAATAAAAACTCGTAATAAGGCCATAAAAGAATCTATTCAAAAGAAAATAGAAACTTCATTAGAAATAGCTAATCCTAAAGAAAGCAGTTCCAATAACCTTAAAATTAAATCTTTTTCTGCATTATTAGTGGCAAATGGATTACTAGTTATTTATTCGCAATGGAGCTATCTTAATTTTGTATTTACAGATGAAATGTCGAATGGGGTTGGCTCATTTGAATTATTGATATTTGTAAGTATTATCGTTCCAATAATTTCAGGTGTACTTTTATGGAGAAAAACGAAGATTGGATATTATTTAGCATTTGGTATTGCAATTTTCGTCTTATTATTGTACGGAGCAATGACTATTTTTGAAATCATGAATAATGAAGTTGATTTAGGATCAAAAATATTATCAATAATATTTCAACTGACCATAATTTCAATATCAGTTTATGGAATTAGATTTTTACTTAAAGATGAAATCAAAGAAATATACTTTGGAAGTTCCGCAATTTAAAAGAATTAAGTCTACACATTAATTAGGTGAAAGAGGTTAGCAAGATAAATAAAGGTTTAGAGTTGTTTTGATTTGCTCAGAATCTTATAAAACCCACGAATATCTTAGTGTTTCCTTAGAGAACTTAGAGGTTAAAAAATAAGTAGGGCAAACGCATCAAATATCATTTATAGTAACATATTTCATATGGCTCATTTTGATTTAGAGGAATAACAAAAATGAATTGAATCGTTTGCCCTAATAATCGCAGAGCGATTATACTATTTTAGAAACTATTATATTACAAACCTGACCTCAGCGAGGTCATAAAACCAGCTAATTGCAGAAGATGAATATGCAATTGATTTTATATCCGATTATCATGTATGACCTCTCTGAGGTCAGGTGTAGTATTATACGTATGCGCTAAATTAGTAAGACCTCTCTGAGGTCTAGAATAAATATTAGAAATATATATATATACTGACACAGTGGCAATTAGCCGTTATTGCAAACACATCTAATTATATTTATCGTAATATATTGCATATAGTTCCAATTGATTTAGAAAAAAACAAAATTTGATGCGTTTGCCCTAAAATATAAGTGTTTTACAAAAATTAGCTTTGTATTTACATTAATTTACACTTTTTATTCTTATGAACTTGACGAACTATCTTATCTTGATTATAGTTTTAAAAATATAATACGTTGCTAAAGCAATAAATTGAAAATGGATACTATGAAAAACTTTCAGAACAGACTTTTTGTGATTTTTTTAATTGCGATATCTTTTTCTTTCCTTGGGTATTCACAAGATAATACCACTAAAGAACTGACATTTGATGTGGAAAGGACATATACTCCACTTTCAATTTCAAAAGCAAAATTGGATAATGCTAATACTCTGGAAGATCTTAATAGACATTATGAAACTTCATGGGTGAAAGAATACATATCAGTTCAGATTTTGACAATTCATAATGGAGAAACTAAAAAAGCTATGAGTAAAAGTGATATTCTTACAGAAGAACAAAAGGAACTCATGGCAATAGCTGATGTGAATACGGAGATTACTGTGAATGTGCAGTACTTACCCGATAATATATTAGAAGATAAAGATATAAAGAAAAATGATTTTTCATTTCTAGTCTATCCTGAAAGCGAGGCAACATATTTAGATGGGAAGGAACAATTGAAACTTTATTTGAAGGAAAAAGCCATTGATAAAATTCCTGAAGGCATATTTATTAATTATGGTATGGCAGCTATAAAGTTTACTGTAAATGAAGACGGTGAAATAAACAATGTCCATATATTCGAGTCATCTAAAGATGAGAAGGTGGATAAATTATTAGTACATACAATAGAAAACATGCCTTGCTGGAAGCCTGCAGAATATGCAAATGGAGTCAAAGTGAAACAGGAATTTGCATTGATTGTAGGGAATATGGAAAACTGTATGATCAACCTTTTGAATATCAATAAAGGTGTATTGGCAAGAAATGATTAGTTTCTTATTTTCTTGAGCGAACTATCTTTATATTAGTGTTTGCACAAGCAGATAAGACGAAAATGGAAGAAAAAGATAAACCAAGAATTTCGAGATTAACTGCAATAATAACCCAGCTTCAATCCAAAAGAATTGTCACTGCGAAATATCTTGCTGAAAGACATAAAGTAAGTGTAAGGACAATTTATCGAGATATTCGCACACTCGAAAAATCAGGAATCCCCATTATAACCGAAGAAGGTAAAGGATATTCTATAATGGAGGGATATCACCTTCCGCCCGTTCTTTTTACAGAAGATGAAGCCAATGCCTTAATTACTGTAGAACAGCTAGTAATTAAAAACAAAGATCAATCATTTAGCGAAAATGTTACTAGCGCTATAGAAAAAATAAAATCTATCTTAAGATATTCTCAAAAAGGAAATATAGATTTATTGGCAGACAGAATCTACTTTGGTGGCAATCATAAAGGAGAGAAGTCCAGTAACAACCTAATGCAGATTCAATCGGCTATTATCCATTTTCAGATTTTAAAGATCGAATACCGATCTTCCGAAAAAAAGCGGACTAATCGAAATATTGAACCTTTTGCCGTTTACAGCATAAATGAAAATTTTCTTCTTATTGCCTTTTGTAGGTTGAGAAAAGATTTTCGAGCCTTTAGAATAGATTTCATAGAAACTCTTGTTCCGCAAAACGAAAGGTTTACCCCACATAATATGACCTTACAAAAGTATTTTAAAAATTATGTACAATAATACCCTTGACACACCTATGTCGTAATTCCGTTTGATGTTTGCACCATTAATAATCTAAAAACAATATAAAATGGAAATTTACGAAATTATTATCTTATCCCTGTCAGGCCTTTTGTTACTCTTTGTAGGTGCAATGAGGTTAAGCAATCCCATGAAAACATATTTAAAAAATTCTGGAGTTAAGTTAGAAAACGATGTCAATTTATTGAACGAAATGAGAGGAGTAAGCTCTGTTATGTTGTTCGGAGGTATCATTATTTTACTAGGAACAATTATTCCTAAATTGTCCTTTGCATCATTTGTCGTTGCAGTTTTGATTTTTCTTGGATTTGCAATAGGAAGATTGCTCAGCTTTGTTTTAGATGGAAAACCAAATAAACTCATCGTTCAAGGATTAATTTCCGAACTAGTTTTGGGTGCAGCAAATGTATTTTGTTTAATCAATACCTTGGTTTATAAATTTTGAGATGCAAGTATCTGAGTTAATCTGCGCAGTATATTCTAAGGTATAGTTGAGTGAAATATAATATCAAAATTTATTTTGGAACTTTGGTTGTCAAATATGATGTTTGTATAAGCGTAAATTAATCACACATTTTCAAGTGTCTTCATGATAAATAAATTACAATTAATGAAATTAGCAATCGTTACACTAATTTTCTTTTTCATCAATTTGGTAGGCCAAAATTCTAATTCATATGATGGTAAATTATACAAGTTTAGAGATGTCAAAACATTGCTTTATGGCGTAGAGGATTCATTGAGAAATGTCGTTGTACCAGCCAAATATGATAGAGTATGGATTGGTTATAAAGAGAATGGTGTACGAGTTAAGCTCAATGGTAAGTGGGGAATGATTAATTTAGATGGGAAAGAGGTTATTCCAATAAAGTACAAGGCATTTAAAGGAGTCAATTTTAAGAATATAAATGTGACTCTAGATTTTAATAATAAATATGGTGTTATTGACAATTCGGGAAATATCATTATTCCTTTTGATTATGACGATCTAACTTTTACGCTGAAGCTGAATTACGTTTTTTCAAAGAACTCAAATTTGGTTGGTCTAATTAATGATAAGAATGAGGTCTTAATTAAAAACGAATACGAAAAATTAAAAAGAAAAGTAGGTTATTATGGAGGTCTCAAGAATGGAAAATGGAGTCTAGTGACAAGATCAGGGAAATTAATTTTTAAGGATCAATATGAATCAATCACTACCATTTCCAATACTTTGTTAAAAATACAAAAGGATGGAAAATTTGGTTTGTATAATAGTGTAAGCCAAGATGAGATTGTCCCTCCAATTTATGATGAACTTGACAAATATAAGGACGGACATCTAATAGCTACCTTGAATAATCAATATGGAATAATTGATACATTAAATAATGTGGTTATTGAAATGCAAAATTTAAAAATAACAATCATTCCAAGGGAATAGCAAGGGTTAAAATGAAAGAATCTAAAAATGGACATAATCGTACAAAGTATAATTTATTAGATAAAAATGGTTTAATGCTTGATTCATATATAGGGTTTTCAGAAATAATGGATCATGAAAAGTGGCCCTCATACCAAAAGCTTGATAAAAAGAAAGATCTATCTAAAATTAACAGTACCTATGATTATGATTATAAGTATGATTGGAAATCAGATAGTTTAACTCTTTATCAAAAGGGCAAGGCAGTAGCATTTGAATCTGATGTAGATGGGTATAGTAAAATTGGTAATTACGGTCAAGAGGGGATAATATTTAAAAAAGGAGACAAAAAAGGTCTGTATTTTAATCGAAAGAATTCCCCGAGGCTCTTCCTCGGGTGTTTGAAAACAATTAGGCAGTAAAGCCAAGGCAGCTCTTGTGGGATGAGGGAGCAGCCATGCGTGCTGCATTTGAGCTGCCTAGAATTTCCTGCCTGCCGGCAGGCAGGTTGGTTTCGTTTTTTTTCAATGAAAAAAGGAAAATCCAGCTGATAAGCGAATAATAAATTGAAATACTGATTCTTGTAAATCACCAAATTATGTTTGGAAGATAAAGTATTTACTGTCTAGAGAAAAAGCTATTTTGGGCCTGTTGAAAAGAGGTGATACCCCGTCTGCTTGCGGCGGGGTAGTTCATTTTCAAAGAAAATTTTCGACCCTATCTATGATGAAATAAAACTTTCCCATAGCCTATATAATCACAAAAAAGAAACCATTGGAAACTTTAAAGTAAAAGTGAGTAACAAGTATGGAGTAATCAATAAAAAGAAAGAAATAATATTACCAATAGTTTATGAGGAAATATATTTTCGCGATTATGGATGGATAATTAAAAAGAATGACAAGTTTGGATTTCAATTGATGGACAGAATCGAACTAAGTGTTCCAATAGCATACGATAGTATGAGACAGATCAACGATAGATTAGTATGCGGAAAATCTGGTAAGGTTGGAGTGATTGATTTTTTTAATGAAGTGATTATTCCTTTTGAATATGATTCAATAGATAAAATAAAAATAGGCCATAAAGAAGGTTTTAAAGCAATTAGAAATGGCAAAATTGGATTATTGGATTGGAAATATAGAAGACTCACAGAAGATAAATATATCGATGTTAAAGTACTTGAAGATGATCTCGTAGAGCTCAAAACAGATGGGTCTATTAAAGTTGTATCATGGGAAGAACTATTTCAATCTCAATTTGAGGAATGACTTTTTTTATAAAAATAGATTTATAACACTTAAATTGAAATTCAGAAAAGCCATTTATGAAAATTAGAGTTTTATTTATTTTATTATGTTTATCACAGTTGTTAATTGCACAAAGCAATATTAATTCCAATTATCCCCCCAATTTTAAAAACGTGTATTCTAGACAGTATTGGTCAAGATGAGGTAGACTGTACAGATGAGTATATTTTGAGTACTATATTAAATGAACTTAGTAAACTTGAATCTAAACCCAACCTGCCTCCACAATATTATTCTCTTGAGCTCAATGTGAATAAGCAAAATATCGTTGATTCTGTTTTGATTACTTGCATTTATGAAGAGAAATCGGTACTTAGTCAGTTGAATGTGATTGCAAAAATCCAGTTCTTGAATTCTACTAAATTTCAAAGAAAAAGGCGTTTCTATCCCAAAAAGTATTTAAGGTTTAAATATCCAATTTTATCTGATTTAGAGAATTTCAAGTATCCAAGGAAATTTCCGAAAGACCTAGATATTGATATTCCACCTACTCCAACCAAAAGCTTTTTAGATTTAGGAAACAGTGAGGATAAAAGGAAATATACTTTGAATAGATGGATTAAAAATCTTGATTCTAAAATAGTTGAAATTGATTCTATACTTATAAATGGATTAGATAATTACGAAATAGATATCCTAGTAAAAGTCTCGAAATTAGGTTATATAAATGATTGTATAATTCAGCAAAAAATAGGCTTTAAGCTTAAGAGGATTATATTAAAAATGATATATGCTTGGAATAGGAAAAAACCTCCATTTGTGGGCGGAAAACATAATAACAAATTGGTAGATTCTGAGCTTGCTTTTTCAATAAACTTAGACCCTGAAATAAAAAGATATATTACACACAAGAGGAGATATAAATAGTCTAAAAGTTCTATTTTGGGTTAGCGTTCTTAATATCTTTTGAAGTTTTCATAAATAAGACTAATTTCATGTTAAACTAATTATACCTATTCTAATATGTGGTTTGAACGATTAACTGGATTTAAAGAAAAAAGCCCTGAATATGTAAGAGCAAACCTTACAGTAGATGGTGATGACTTTATCTCAATGGTCAATAAAAAGAGATTTACATTTGGACAACTGGAGATATCATCTTTGAAGCAAATAAAGCAATATTGCCCTTCCTTAGAAAACTTTGATGAGAGTATTAAAGTGACTGAAGTAGTAGCTAATGTACAAGATTTACACAGTGAAGCAGCTAATGCAAATGCTCTTTTTCAAGCTGCTTCTCAATTCAATTTACTAGAAATGGTAGGGCCAGATGTAAGTCCTGAACAAGGAATTGACGGATATGAACATGACAATACTCAAGGGCCTGCTTGTGCTATAGCTTGTGGCGCCGGTACAATCTATAGAAACTATTTTGTCGATGTAAATGGGCAAATAGGACAAACCTACAAACATCAAATAGATTGCCTGGATCTAATTGGCCAAGAATTAAACAACACGGAATTAAAATTGTGGTCAATGAAAAATGGCTATGCCCTTGCCAACCAGAACGGGCTGTTAACTATTAATAAAAAGCTAGCCCAATTAACTGATTCTCAACGTGAAATATTGAAAGGGAAATTGAAATTAGGTATTCAATGGAATACTGAAGTTACGATTTCTACAAGCAGACAAAAGGTGTCTCAAATTTACTGTTCCGCATTGCCTGTAGCATACTGTAATGTCGAATCTATATATTGGGAAAGTTTCTCAAGACTAATATTAGAAGCAACGTATGAGGCTACTCTTTATGCTGCCGTAATTAATATGGAAAAGAATGGATCTAATATTATTTACCTGACCTTAGTAGGAGGAGGCGCTTTTGGAAATGAAGGGTATTGGATATTTGAATCTCTTCAAAAAGCAATTAGAAAATTTAGAAATGTGCCTTTAGACATTAGAATTGTTAGTTATGGCAGTAGTAATAGTGCATTGTTGAATTGTATTGAAGAAATATAGGATTAGATGAACCAAGAAGAAAAACTATTATGGGATAAAATATTGGATTTCAATATCGATGACCCAGCTTCTTCTTTCACTTTTACGAATCGGTTATGCAGAGAGAATGACTGGTCAATGGAATATAGCATAAGAGCAATTTTAGAATACAAAAAATTCATCTTCCTAGTTTGTATTTCTAATGTGCCTCAGACACCATCTGATCAGGTCGATCAAGTTTGGCATTTGCATCTTCTTTATACGCAATCATACTGGATTGAGTTTTGTAGAGACTTACTAAAAAGAGAAATACATCACGGTCCGACAAAAGGTGAGGAAGAGCGAGGGATGTTTAAAGAGCAATATGAATCGACATTGAAATTGTATCATACGACCTTTAATGAAGATCCTCCAACTGACATCTGGCCTGGACCTGATGAGCGAATCTCCCAAATTCACTTCACAAGAATAAACCGCCACAAAATGTGGATAATTCCAAAACTAATATTTAAAAAGTGAAGCTATTATCGATACTTACACCAGCAGAAACCATGCTATTGACAGATTCATCTTTCGGTCTGAAACAATTGATGAAATATACTTTTATGGATTTATTATTGAAAAAAGTAATTGAAATAAAAGTAGAAAAAAGAAGAGTTTTAGAAGAGGATGAAAACGGTACGAGAATAGAGGTTATTAGATCATACGACTATGTAATTTGTGGAAAAAACTTTGGAAAGTATACACCTAAAAAACATGAAGTATTCTTTTTACCTCTTTTTAATAATCCAAAGAGTTTTAAAATATTATTCCTGCATTTTGTAATAATGGCATACGAAAATATTGATAGCTTAACTTCCTTTAAGAAAGCAGTTCTTAAGTCAGAAAACCTGAAAGGGCTGCTAAAAGCAAATATTTTTCAGAAACTATTTGGATGGTTTTCGTTGACAAAAGCTGGTAAAGAGGCTGCTCGAGATATTCTTATCCATCTTAATCCAGTTGATGATGATATTCAAGAATTGATTTCTAATGACCAGAAAAAGGCTTTGAGCCTGCTCTTAGGTCTAGGCGGTAATATTTTACTTTTAAGAAACTTAGACTTCGAGCTGATGAACAAAATTGACCCTCAATTATGGAAGGAACATAAATCTACAATTATCTCGTCATATGGTAGTGGTGATAGAGACTATGATCATGATGTGGATTCTGATTGGCAATTTTATTTTGACTATTATGATGACAATAGCGGAGTTGAGGCTAATTTTGATGAGTTTGAGAGTATAATTGACACGTTGGAGATACAAGCAGCCAATTCATCATCATATGAAAGTGATTGCGATAGTGGATGCAGCAGTTGTGGCGGATGTGGAGGTTGTGATTAAAGCACTTGATTAGGAATGGTACATTAATAAAGTTCGCTTTTATACGCAGGTATTATATTTTTCAACAAGGCAAAAAACCTGCCTACCGGCAGGCAGGCGTAGACAATGCAGAGCATTGGCGAGGCTTTTTAACGCTGTAGAAAGATAAAATAACAAGTAGAAAATGTTACTTTATTATTGAATCATTCCTTAGTCTAAATGTATTTGTCGTATAGCTGTTAGCTTCCACCGAACCCAACCAAAAAAAAGAAATCTAACGTCTTAATAATCAAAATATAATAACATGAGGCGCTTACTAATTTTACTAATTTTATTCATATCTACATCTGGTTTTTCTCAACATGAAAAGGAATCATCAAAGATATTTATAGAAATAAACGTAGCACGATATTCTGAAATTCCAGGTCTCTTTAAAAATCACAACTATGAAAATAAATTAGATTTATTAAACGGTTTCAAATTTGGTTTTAAGAAGGATGAGAAGACTGAAACGTATGTCAGCTTAATGAAATACACTTCTTCATTTGATAAACAATATGGATATACTGGTGAAATATATTCTTCAACAGGATATCAAATAGGAATTGGATTAAGTAAAATGCTATTCCTTAGAAATCGTCTATCTGGTCAAATTGGTGGTGAAATCTTGTTTCAATACGGCAAATTTGTTGGTGATTATTTGACAGACTATAGCCCATTTACATTTAGCGTTGATGGTATAAAAATGTTTGGGCCAGGAATTGCCTCGCTATTGCAACTAAACTATAAAGTAAGTGACATATTCTCAATTTCAGCAAATACACGATTTGGTTTATACTATCGTTTCAAAACCTCTAATGCTGATTTTAAATCTGACTCTTATTTTAATTTTTTATATGAACCAATTAATAGTCTTTCATTAAGAGTAAATATAAAATAATTAAATGGTGAGAAGCTAACACGATATATCATTCCAGTCCTCCTTCGTCAGACCATCAAATATAATTATCCGTTAAATAATCTCAAAATGAGATGGCATCATGATTTTTATATAGCTTAGCTGACAAGAGGAATATTCGCCTCAACTAGCTGACTTGATAATAGAATCTCATGTTTAATAAATTATATTCCCTGCTCCTAAATTTAAAATATGTTTAAGAATTTAATACTGTTTCTAACCTTTTTTGTGATCAGTAACTCTATGATTTTATGTCAAGAAGAGCAAAATTTACTCAGTGCTCCCGATGATTGGAAGAGTGAGCGTTTAGATTTTCCGCTATCATTCGCCCCTTCAATTGATTTGGTTGGATTTGAAGATTTGCGATTTGCTCCAGATTGGTCAGATTCTACTGGTCAGAATTTTTGGACCTACAAATTTGTCTGGTTCACCGAGAAAGAATTTCAACTTACAGAAAGCAGTCTTTCAGCAAGTTTGGAATCTTATTTTAATGGATTAATGGGAGTCAATACAAAAGGAGAAAAGAGTGCAAATGGACCCAATAAAACACTATGTATCTTTATTAAAACTGATGAAGGTTTTAGAGGAAGAGTACGAGTTCATGATGCCTTTTTTACCAAGAAAGAGATGACACTTCACGTAAAAGTGAAAGATTTAGTGTGCCCAAAATCCAAAAAGCAATATGTCTTATTTGAACTTTCTACAAAAGATTTTGATCATGTCACCTGGAAGATATTTGAAGATGTTAAGCTGGTTACAGAATGTAAATAAAAGTGAATGAACAACATGCTGAACGAAAAGATCAGAAAATCAATCAACAGTAGCGTTTTATGCTGGCTTGCTACATCATCTTCTGACAATATTCCAAATGTATCTCCTAAAGAAATATTTATGGCTTACAGAGAGGATAGTATCATAATTGCAAATATAGCTTCGCCACAAAGTGTAAAGAACATCAAAGAGAATCAACAAGTTTGTATTAGCTTCATTGATATATTTGTTCAAAAAGGATTTCAGATTAAGGGAATTGCGGAGATTGTTGACCGTAAGAATGACGATTTTGAAAATATACAAAAATGTCTTGAAGAAATGACTCAAGGCAAATATCCTTTTGAAAGTATTACAAAAATAAAAATTGAAAAAGTAAAGGAAATAATAGCCCCGAGTTATATATTTTATCCTGAGATCTCAGAAGAAAATAAGATAGCTGAGGCGAAAAAGACCTACTTGGAATTGGCGGAAAATAAAAGTTAAGTTTTGAAGATTAATTGATAAAATATAATGAACGAAATAAGAAAGGATACATATAACATTAACAATTCAAGGTGCTAGAGGAAATAATCGGCTTTATAATAAATGGACTTGTAACAATTTATAAAGTGTGCTTAGAGATTTCCATTGAGGTTGGATTCTATATCTACTCTAAATTTTCTAAGATCGATAAGGAAACCTATTTAGCGAATACAGTTTTTAGGATAATAGGGACAGTTGTGAGTGTTATACTTTTATCAATACTTTTATTGGTGTTATTTATATTAATTATGTCCTTCCTTTGATTGATTCAGTTCATCTTATAATCCTAAACAATTCATGATATCCTTTGCGAACTTAGCGACTTAGCGGTTAAAAATAGCCTTCAAATGTGTTCCATATGATAAGCGCATATATTCATGCATAGCATCCATAGATTCTGAAAACTTTGATTTGATTGTAAAATTATTTACCTTAAACGTTTGACAAATCAAAAATCATGTTGAAAATTTCAATTACATTCTTTTTAATTATATATCTTTTTTCTAACCCTATTTTAGGGCAAGGCAATGACTATGCTAAAGTAAAAGTTGCACTCGAAACTCAACAAGACATTTCCATCTTGAACCAGTTAAATATAGATGTGGAGGAATATCAAATCTCGGAAGGGAATCAAATTGAATTTATAATCAATAAAGATGATTTCGCAACATTAGAATCATCAGGTTTTCAATATGACGTCATCATTCAAGATTATAGAACTTTTTACAAAAAACGCAGAATCAAGGATAAGACAAATTTGGAAAATGTGTCGAGGTCTTCAAACGTAGCCGATCATTTTGATTATGGAAGTATGGGTGGATTCTTTACACTATCTGAAATTGAAGGCAAATTGGATGAAATGAGTGAAGATTTTCCTGAATTAGCAACGCCTAAATATAGTATTGGCATGTCTACAGAGGGTAGGAATATATGGGCAGTCAAAATCTCTGATAATCCAATGTTGGATGAGGATGAAGAAAGTGTATATTTTGACGCCATACATCATGCAAGAGAGCCACTATCAATGGCAGTTACTATCAATTATGCATTTTGGCTATTGGAAAATTATGAATCAGATGATAAGGTGAAATACATAGTTGATAACCGAGAAATCTACATTGTGCCCTGCGTCAATCCTGATGGATACGAATATAATAGAGAAACTGACCCAAACGGAGGAGGACTTTGGAGAAAAAATAGAGGAATAATTAATGAATCGTGCGTTGGAGTAGATCTCAATCGAAACTATAGTTTTGGATATGCTCATGATGAGAATTGTGCAAGCACTTCACCGTGTTCAAACACATACAGAGGATCAGAAGCATTTTCAGAAACGGAAACAATTGCTGTTAAAGACTTTTTAGCTGATATCAAACCCAATACTGCTTTTTCAATTCATTCTACTGTAGGTACATGCTTGATGCCTTATGGATATGATACATCACCACCAGCATATCCTATTTACTCTGAATGGGCATCAGATTTTTTAAGTCAGAACAACTATACTTATGGGGTTACAGCACAAATGCTAGGATATACTTCTTGTGGCACTACAAGATCATATCTTCATTCTGAAGGTATTTATGCTTGGACACTTGAAATAGGAGGGTCAGGATTCTGGCCTATTGAAAGCACTATTTTTGAATTGGTAGCTGAAAATGTATATCCACTTTTTTACCAGACTTGGATAGCAGGTCAATATACAGATGTGCAAAGTCATGAGATAATCGGTTCTGCTATACCATCAGAAAGTTTTGAAGTTAATGTCGAAGTCAAAAATAAAGGACTGGGTTCTACTCCCTCAGATGTAGAAGTTGTCATTGAATCTAATGAGGAAAATGTAACTATTACTGGTAATGGATTTTTAGGAAAAGTACCTGAAAGAGAAAAAGCTGTGAGTCAAAATTTTGATATCTATTTGGACTCATTATTCGATAAGGAGGATCTGGACTTGACTTTTATAATTTATCAAGATGGAACTGAGACGAATAGAGAAAATGTAACCATACTAATAGGAAATAAAACAGTGTTGTTTGAGGACGATGCCGAAAATGGTGAAGGAAGTTGGAAGAATTCAGGAGAAGGAATTGAATGGGGAATATCTTCAGATGATTCGTACGATGGGGCATTTTCTTTTGGAGATTCTGACAATAGCAATTCGCTAAATATGACAAACAATGCATTCACGTTACAGGAATATATAGACTTAGGCGAGGCTAATATGCCGTACTTAGAGTTTTACACTAAATGGTCGCTAGAAGAGGGAGATTCCACTTTCTTAGAGATATCTGAGGATCTAGGCACTACTTGGTCCATCTTGAAAACCTATGTAGGTAATGAGTCTTGGCACCAGGAGCTTTTTGATTTAAGTGAATTTATTGATTCTGAGGTATTAATTAGATTTGCGTTAACAACTGATTTTAGTAAGCCTGGAGATGGATTTTATTTTGACAAAATTAGCATTACTGATTACGGATCTGAAGATGAAACAGCAGTAAAACTTGAACTAAGTAATTTTCTCTATAGTATATTTCCCAACCCAGTTACTGGTTTCTTGAATATAGAATTAAAGGAAAATATTCCAGTGAATGTTGAAATTTTTGATACTAAAGGCACTTTATATATGAGTTCGACCATATCAAAAAGTGAGCAAATAGACCTTAATTTTTTGAAACCTAATATTTATATAATTCAATTGTACAATTTAAAAACAGGTTTGCCAATAATCAAAAAAGTAGTAAAGATTTAGTATGGGTATAATACAATGGAAAGGCATAATACATGAGACATTCTTTGTTCTTATCTTACTCTGCTGTTGTTTATCGTGTAACTCAGAAAAAGATAAATCTCCTGCACCAGCTACCCCAGTAAATGAGACGGAAATCGCTTTTGATAAAGTAAAATGGAAAGCTAAAAAGGGCTTAAATTATCTATTTCGAGAACAGATGCTTAATGGTATTTTATATAGTGATGATTTCAGAAAACTGAAAGAAGGTGAAGTTTTAGAACAACTAGGAGAACCTGATAGGATCAATGAGAACTTTCTTTATTATGAAATTTCTAGAAATCGTCTGGGCCTTTGGACATTAAACACAAGGACAATGGTGGTGAAATTTGCAGATGACAAAACTATAGAGTGGATTAAGCTAAGTGAATGATAATTTCTAAAAACGTATAATATGAGAATGCTAGTTGGACTGATACTTTTCTTTTCGGGAACATTGACTTCATGTCAAAATGCAAATCAACAAAATTGTTTGTCTGATGAACCTGAACTAAAACAACTTGATATTGACTTTAGAAATGTTTTAAAAAATCACTTCAAAATAGATGGAGAATTGCAGAATGAAGACTACAAAAATTATCTTGCTGGAATAATCAATGAAAAAATATCTAGAGATTTTTTTACGAATTATAAGAGTGTCAAAAAAGCTCAAATATTAAAAGAGAAATCTTCTTTCAATTTAATATGGAATAAGATGTCCTTGATTGAAAAGGAAACAAATAAAAATAACGAGATTGTTGAAATCGAACCACCAGTGACGGCATCAGGAAAAACAGATAATGAAAAACGGGATTTTTATTCGATTGACATCCATTCAGATTTTTTTAATTGTCTAATTGAAAATGCAAGTGATAAAGATGTGAAAATTTTATTTCAAAAAGTACAAAATACTGGTAGTTGGCATGCCTTGATGATAGGCGGAAAGCTTATAGAAATAGATAATTTCGAAGACTCAGCAGTTAGGGCATATATCGGAATACAATTCTATTATGACTTTATATTCATGATGAATGGAAATGAAGTGGATTAAATAGAAATCGTCATCGTTGAGAGAAATCAACAGGGTGCATTTCAAATTGACGCATTTTACTATTTGATATTCAAAAGGAGATTTATTGAAGGAAATTTAAGAAGTCAACATCATAAGGCGATTTAGCGATTTAGCAAAAAGTCAATTAGGACAATTTAAAATAGAATTAATAAAACGTCATTTTGAAATGCACCCAATCAACATTAGGAAGATTTAAAAGGTTTCTTTTTTTTATTATAAACTAACCTCAAATCCGCAAGCGCAATTTTAGGTAATGAATTTTAGTTTTCGTATGGCTTATAATCACTAAAAGAAATGGGAAAAAGCAATTTTTAGCTGAATTCTAAATTTTCAACTCCTTGATATTAC
>Ga0256847_1000812_pt1 | contig 17834 bp, 12 predicted proteins | sample TeddybearmetaG_FD_189099 | JGI IMG/M metagenome (GOLD analysis project Ga0256847, IMG submission 189099) | Hydrothermal vent microbial communities from East Pacific Rise, Pacific Ocean - Teddybear | ecosystem: Environmental > Aquatic > Marine > Hydrothermal vents | place: Pacific Ocean: East... | reverse complement strand
AGAGAAAAACAACAGAATATCGAAACTATATTAATTTAACAATGCCTTCCATTGATCCTTTCCTATTTGATATGCGGGTTTATTTTTTACCTTCTTCAAGAATCCGAAATGCATCTTCCAGAAACTGCCATAATTTTTCTGACTTTTCAAAACTCGCCAGATTCGGGTCACTCAGTATTTTTTTAACCGCTAAATATTTGTCATCAAAATCAACCGCCATTAACCAGGCACCCACTATAAAAGGTGCTATATCTGTTTCCAGTATCAGACCATAATGCGTTTGTGCTCGCTCAGTTAATTTGAGAATGGTCTCATCCATTTTTTCTATGGGCATCTCTTCAGATTCTGGAAACATATCGTATAGATAACGACGCATACGGTCGACATATACATTTTGTCCCAGGTTATTAATCCTTTCACGGCTAAATTTAAACATTAACAGTTGCTAATGGTCAATTATCTTTCATAGTTAAACATCAATTTTAGATTACATTTGCTTTGTGTATACCTCTGTTTATCAAGTGCTACTTTTTATTGTAACTTCCTCTATAACCTGAAGTAATCGGATAGCGTCTATCCCGACCAAATGCTCTGGGTGTAATTCTAATACCTGGAGGGGCCTGCCGGCGTTTATATTCATTCCTGTCAACCAGCGAGATGGCTCTATTAATATCTTCCAACTGATAGCCAGCCGCGTGTATTTCTTCAGCAGACTTGTCCTGCTCTACATACATTTCCAGTATCGGATCTAAAATAGAATACGGCGGTAACGAGTCTTCATCTATTTGGTCAGGTGCCAGTTCTGCTGATGGGGGGCGTGTTATCACCCGTTGAGGTATGACCTGTGACACACTGTTTCGGTATTCAGCCAATTGATAAGCCAGCAATTTGGGTACATCTTTTATCGGTGCGAAACCGCCTGCCATGTCACCATACAAGGTGGCATAGCCTACACTCATTTCACTTTTATTACCTGTTGTGAGTAATAATTTCCCTTGTTTATTAGACATTGCCATAAGTAACACGCCTCGACATCGTGCTTGGATATTTTCTTCCGTGGTATCTTTTTTTGTGCCTGCAAAAACTTCACTTAACATTCCGGTAAATGCTGTGACCGCGGGTTCTATTGCTATGGTATGGTGTTTTACAGCCAATGCTTCTGCTTCCAGAATAGCGTCTTCATTACTCATATCCTGAGTATATTTTGAAGGCATCAACACTGCTTCCACCTGATCAGCACCCAATGCATCAACTGCAATCGCCAAAACCAACGCAGAATCTATTCCACCTGACAATCCTAACAGTGCGCCTTGAAAACCATTTTTATGCACATAATCCCTAACACCCAAAACCAGCGCTTTGTATTCACTGGAAATTTCATTATATAAAGGTGCACAAGTATTTTTTACCGGTTTGTTATTCTCAAATTCCACAACGGAAACCTGCTCATCAAACTCTTTGGCTCTAAATACCACTTCCCCCTGAGCATTAACCACAAAAGATGCACCATCAAATATCAATTCATCCTGACCGCCTACAGCATTGACATAAACCAGAGGAATATCAACATTCTTAGCCTGCTGACAAACGATTTCTTCTCGCTGATGAATTTTCCCCGCATGGAATGGCGAGGCATTCAGCGTCACTATCAGGTCTGCACCTGCCTGTTTGTTTTTTTCTACCAGCCCTTTTTGCCAGATATCTTCACAAATAGTAATTGCAATAGAATGCCCTTTTGCTGAAAACAGACAGGTTTGATCCGCTGATTTAAAATAACGCTGTTCATCAAACACTCCAAAATTCGGTAAGGCATTTTTTCTATAGTGCGTTAGTATTTGCCCGTTTCTTAAAACAGCTGCACTATTGTATAAGTCGTTATCAAACTGTTCTGGATAACCTAAAATAATGTCTATTCCATGCACTGCCTGTGCAATCTCAACTACTGCCTGATTTGCCTGTTTGATAAAATCAGGGCGTAGTAACAAGTCTTCTGGAGGATAGCCAGTGACGCTCAGTTCTGGAAACACGATAACATCAGTCCCCTTGTGATCTCGTGCGTGTTCTGCCGTTTCAATGATTTTAGTTTTGTTGGCGTTAATTCCACCAACCAGTAGATTTATTTGGGCTAGAGCTATTTTTAGCATTAAGTTATCTTCTTGTCTCTTCGCTGTACCTCACAGGTATTTTGTTTAGAAAGAGTTTTACTCCACTCGGTCACGGATGCGGATTTCTATTGGTCGATTTTTGCCAATAGACTTCGTTGCTGAAATGGTTGCGTAGCTTGCTATGCGTCCATTCCAGCGTCTTGCTATTGACAAAAATCAACTCGTTATAAATTCCGCATCCGTGACCGCACGAAGTATAATAGGATGTGCTGAGGTACGAAGCGCATCTTTCGTAGTGATGCGCTTCCTATAGTCAGCACATCCTATATATTATATCCTTATCCTTTTGAATAGGACACAGCCTTATAAACTGGCTTTCATTGCTACACCTAGCTGCGTAGGTGTATCTACCACTTCAACACCCGCTGCTTTAAGCGCAGCAACTTTACCTTCTGCTGTCCCTTTGCCACCGGTAATAATCGCGCCAGCATGTCCCATTCTTTTTCCTGGAGGTGCTGTTCGTCCCGCTATATAAGATACAACGGGTTTAGTGACATGCTGTTTTATGTAATCAGCCGCTTCTTCCTCTTCTCCTCCACCAATTTCACCCACCATAATAATCCCTTTAGTTTGTTCATCTTGCTGAAAACGGCTGATCACATCAATAAATGTCATGCCATGAATGGGATCACCGCCAATACCAACACAGGTACTTTGCCCCAATCCTTCATGCGTTGTTTGATGGACTGCCTCGTAGGTTAATGTGCCTGAGCGTGATACCACCCCTATAGAACCAGGCAAATGAATCATTCCCGGCATAATGCCGATTTTGCATTCTCCAGGTGTAATCACACCTGGGCAGTTGGGTCCGACTAATAATGCGTCTGTACCCGCCATTGCTGCTTTCACTTTTAGCATTTGTAACACAGGAATACCTTCTGTAATACAAATAATCAGGCCTATGCCTGCATCAACTGCTTCCAGAATGGCATCAGCTGCAAAAAACGGCGGTACGTAAATCATAGTTGCTGTCGCGCCCGTCTGTTTTACTGCCTCTTGTACGGTATTAAAAACTGGCAGCCCCAAGTGTGTCTGTCCCCCACGACCCGGCGTTACACCACCGACTAATTGGGTACCATAGGCAATTCCCTGTTCGGAATGAAAGGTACCTTGTTTACCAGTAAAACCCTGACATATCAGCTTAGTTTGTTTATCAATTAAAATACTCATGCGACCTCCTTTGCCAAAGCAACAACCTGTTCGGCTGCACTGGCCAAATTGTCTGCGGCTACTACGCCAAAATCTGAATTATTCAGTAACTCCCTGCCTTTTTCTGCATTGGTCCCCTCCAATCTGACTACCACAGGTATGCTGACATGTACTTCATCCACTGCAGTTAAAATACCTTGAGCGATCACATCACATTGAACAATACCACCAAAAATATTGACTAATACTGCTTTTACGCTTTTGTCTGACAATATAAGTTTAAAGGCTTCGCATACCTTTTCTGTGTTTGTACCGCCACCGACATCGAGAAAATTAGCCGGTGAGCCTCCTTTGAGTTTAACCAGATCCATAGTCGCCATAGCCAGACCAGCGCCATTGACCATACAACCAATAGTACCATCCAGGGTGATATAATTCAGATCATACAGCTTGGCCTTATTTTCCTTTTCATCTTCCTGGCCTTGATCCCGGTATGCCAAAATGTCTGGATGCAGTGCAACTGCATTATCATCAAAATTTATTTTGGCATCCAAAGCCATTATTTCACCCTCTTCAGTTTCTATTAACGGGTTTATTTCTATCTGGCTGGCATCTTTTTCCAGCAGCAACTGATACATGCCTCGCATGATTTTTTCAAGTGCTCTGACTTGAACGCCCTGTAAGGATAAATCAAAAGCGACTTGCCGACATTGATAAGACTGCAGACCTGCTGCAGGATCAACCATTAAAGACACTATTTTCTCTGGCGTTTCTTCAGCAACAGCTTCAATATCCATTCCTCCCGCAATTGATGAAATAAACATCACCCTTTCACTGGCTCTATCGACCAGTACACTGATATAAAATTCTCGTTTGATAGCAGAGGTTTGTTCTATTAATACTGATTCTATAGGCAAACCTTCTGCACCAGTCTGTTTGGTAACCAACCGCGTCCCTAGCATTTCAGAGGCAAACTGTTTAACTTCATCAGTATTTTTAGCCACTTTCACGCCACCAACCTTACCTCGTCCACCCGCATGTACCTGAGCTTTCACTACCCAGGCATCACCAGGAACTTGTTTAGTCGCCAAAACAGCTGCATCCGCAGTTATCGCTATTTGACCTTGAGGTACAGATATACCATACGCCTTAAAAAGCTGTTTGGCCTGATACTCGTGGATATTCATTTTTTTCTCCAACTGCACTGAAATAACTAACAGTGCTATGATTAATTAACAGATGATTTTTTCTTTGCCCACATTCTATCGAATTTTTAGTAAAACACCATTCTTTATGTCTTCAAATAAAGCCAGTACAATTTACCCTTGCCCTTTTTCTAAAGGCTATGGCATTCCTGTCGAACAAGCATGGTCCTCATTAAAAATTTTCTTTATTTACCGTTTTATCCTGTCATCCCTGTTTATTATATTATTTTATAGCAACTTCGGGCCTTCTTTGCTCGGATTCTATAATGCCCAGCTATACTCTTATAGTAGTCTAAGCTACTGGTTACTGTCGTTAATTTCAGGTGTTTTTATTTTCTGGCGGATACTTAATTATACTTCACAAGCTCAAATTATTATTTTTACTGACATTATATTTATATCTTTAATAATGCATGCCAGTGGTGGAATTAGTAGTGGTATAGGTATACTACTCGCCGTATCAATTGCAGCAGGAGGTTTACTTATTGGGGGACGTTGTGCACTGTTATTTGCAGCACTCGCGAGCTTATCCATATTAACCGAACAACTCTACGCAGTTCAGTCACATGCCTTTGATAAGACTTCATTTACCTATGCCGGCATGTTGGGAGCGTCATTCTTCACCATTGCCTATTTATCTTACGTTCTTGCCAAACGGGCAGAACAATCAGAAATATTGGCTTCCCTACATCAACAAACCATTTCTAATCTTGAAGAGCTCAATCGATACATTATTCAACACTTACAATCTGGCATTATTATCAGCAATTCTCAACAGCAGATTAGAATGTACAATGAAGCCGCATTAAACATTCTGTCAGGTAATGATAATACAACCCAGCCACAGAATCTTTCAGAGATTTCGACACAATTAAGCAAGGGATTCCAGTTATGGCTGGACGATTTTTCACAAGATATTTCCCTCATCCGATTACCTAATCAAAGTGAAGTTCATATTAGGTTCTCCTTGCTCAAGACTCAGCAGCAAACCTTTCATATGATTATCATAGAAGATATATCACTTTATAATCAAAGATTACAACAGAACAAGCTGGCTTCATTAGGTCGTCTGACTGCAAGTATTGCTCATGAAATACGCAATCCCCTAGGCGCTATTAGTCACGCAGGCCAGCTTTTGTCTGAGGCACCTGAGTTATCTGATGAAGATCAACGACTGACTGAAATCATACAATCTCATTGCCTAAGGGTAAATAAAATCATTGAAGATGTACTTCAACTTTCTCGTAGACATCCTTCCAAAAGAGAAAAAATAAATCTTACTCAGTGGATTCATAGCTATCTACAGAACTTCATCCTTGCTAGTGGTTGTACGCCTGATTGTTTTGAAATTGTGGTTAAAGAGAAAAGTTTATGGGTTTATATGGATATGGGCCACCTTAAACAAATCTTAGACAACTTATGCTCTAATGCCCTAAAATATGGTGATTTATCAGATGATAAAATCATTATTGAACTCAGTCTGTTAGATCATTCTCCCTACATTAGAATAGTGGATAATGGTCCAAAAATTGATCCTGAAACGGCCAGCCACCTTTTCGAACCGTTTTTCACCACATCTCCTACAGGAACAGGATTAGGCTTATATATTTCCAGAGAATTAGCTGAACTCAATCAAGCAAAATTAAGTTATGCTATAACCCCCGATAACAAAAGTAATTTCATGCTCTGTTTACCCAGTGCAAATAATTCTAAAATTGAAATATGAATCGCCCATTAACACTTGTTATTGATGATGAACCCGACATCAGGGAATTATTGGATATCACCCTGAACAGGATGAATATTCGAACAATATGCGCAGAAAACATAGCTTCTGCAAAGCTTTTATTAGCACAAAATAAGTTTGACCTCTGCCTCACCGATATGAAATTACCTGATGGTAATGGTCTAGACCTGGTTGATTACATACAGAAAAGTGCTACACCAATACCTGTTGCTGTTATTACTGCCCACGGTAATATGGATATAGCAATAAAAGCGATGAAAACAGGCGCTTTTGATTTTTTATCAAAACCAGTGGACCTCACTGTACTTAGACAACTGGTCAATAACGCACTTAAACTTTCCGAGCAATCGCATCAAAACAAAGATCGGAGAACTCGTCACACACTCCTGGGCGAGTCTCAATTAATGAGAGATATCCGTACCAAGATTGAAAAGGTAGCTCGCAGCCAGGCACCTGTTTATATAAGTGGTGAATCCGGATCAGGAAAAGAGTTAGTCGCTAAATTAATACATAAACAAAGCCCACGACATGACGCTCCCTTTATCGCAGTTAACTGCGGTGCCATTCCTCATGAATTAATGGAAAGTGAGTTTTTTGGTCATAAAAAAGGCAGCTTTACCGGAGCTACTGCCGATAAAAAAGGCCTGTTTCAGGCCGCGGACGGCGGTACTTTATTTTTAGATGAAGTAGCCGATTTACCTTTAGCTCTACAAGTAAAGTTACTTCGGGCGATACAAGAGAAAAAAATCCGAGTACTGGGAGAACAACAAGAGACCGCTATAAATGTTCGATTATTAAGTGCCACCCATAAAAACCTTAATCAAATGGTTGAAAATGGAGAGTTCAGGCAGGATTTATATTATCGCATAAATGTCATTGAACTTATCACTCCACCGTTACGTGACAGAGCAACAGACATTCCAGAACTGGCGGAACATTTATTATCCAAATTATCAACAAATAACAATCAACAGCAACCCACCTTAAGCGAACACGCTATTTCTGCTTTAAAGCATTACCACTTTCCAGGTAATGTCCGTGAACTTGAGAATATACTAGAACGTGCATTGGCATTGTACGATGGAAATATTATTGAGCAGGAGGATTTAAATCTTTCTGTAAATACTGACCTGCCTAATGCGGAAAAATTTGACCCTTCTAAAACATCATTAGAAGACTATTTAGAAAAAATTGAGAAAGAAGCACTCAGCCGGGCATTAGAAGAAAACCGTTGGAATAAAACTGCTACTGCCAAACACTTAGGACTTTCATTCAGATCCTTACGTTACCGATTGAAGAAACTAGGACTGGATTGATTTAGGAACGCGTACAGAATAACTTGAACAATTGGCTTTGTATATTGTCAGGCTTCTTTGTTGTAGAAATGTTTGCGTAGCTTGCTACACGACCATTGCTGATAGTTATTGATATTTATCCATTTTAGCAAGCTTAACTAGAGCCTTATCAATCTTTACTTTTGCAGCATCATCAATTTCATTAGTTTTATACACTTTCTGCAATAAACCTTCGGTAACCAGTGCGTCTTTAATCCAGCGCTTAGTCATTCGGTACTGGCTGGCTATTTTTGCCACTTCCCCTGTTTCTGGGTTACGCAAACTCCCCGCAGGGAGCCTAGTCTTAGTTTTGACTTTTGATTTAGCTACCGGTGCTTTTTTGGCTGCTGATTTCTTTTCGACTATCGTCTTTTTTTCAACGACTTCCTTTTTCTCAGCAACTGTCTTTTTTGGTTCTTTTTTGACTGCTATTTCGGCAACTGAAACCTGTGCTTTCGTAGTAACCTCTTCTGCTTTATTACTTTGCTTACAGGTAACAACGGAATGCACCACATAAACAACATACACAGTGACCAAAATAAATAATACTTCTGCCATAGCCTTTCCTCAACTATTTATTACAACACCAAAATCAATTCTAACAGCCAAAATACCAGATATAAAGAAAAATGGTATTATCATAGTAAGCAGTATAGTTAGTTTTTCAGATTTATTATGCTATTAATGCTTTTGAAAATCAAAGAAAATAAAGGGCCATACAAACAAATTAACAATACGTTTATATATCGATTAACAAGTAACAGGTTGTAAGTTGCTTCTCAAGACTGCTGACAGCAGGGCAGATAAAAGTTCCTTGCGATATCTGAATTTCCACCGTCCCTGGCGGTCAGATGCTGTTTCCAAAGCTACAGGAATGTATTCATACCGTATCTTAAAAGACAGAGTGAAAGTACCTGTGTATGTACATACCCAGGTATGATCTCAGCTCAGAAAGAAAAGGCAGCTTGCAATCAGTTCATAATTATAGAATACAATCGATCAAGTTATTTATCAGTTGCTCTGATACAATCCAATATCCCCGTTAAACTTGGATAACACAATATGAACAAAATATTACTCTCATGTGCCTCATTAATTGGTATTTTTTCGTCTATTATCCATGCTGAGGAAATTGGTTGCATCACCACCTCATGGAAACTAATTGGTGCAAACCACAAAGTCTGTATCCAGGCATTTGATGACCCAAAAGTACAAGGTATCAGCTGTCATATAAGCCAGGCAAAGAAAGGCGGTATTAAAGGTGCATTAGGGTTGGCTGAAGACCCTTCCCAATTCTCTATTGCCTGCCGCCAGGTCGGCCCAATCATTATTAAAGACAAGTTACCGAAACAAGAAACCGCATTTAGTGCAGACACCTCTATTTTTTTTAAAGAAACCCGGGTAACTCGACTGTTTGACTCCCAACGTAACACACTTATTTATGTTGCTATCAGCCGTAAGTTAATAGATGGTGCTCCAGCCAATAGCATATCAACAGTACCCATAATGCCCTGGAAATAAGCGAGTCAAGCTTGATGTCTGTTTACTCATGTTAGTACATAGAAATTATGTACCCCATCTTTGCATGAAGCATATTTTTATTATCCCGCCATCAAAGAACTGCATATTCTTTGCATTTAACACTAAATAACTGGCCCCTAAACCTCAATAGGTTGAATTAGTAATTTAACTTTCAACTTAACAGGAAAGGTTGAATTCACTGGTTTGTATAATTCATCATCTACAGTAAGGTCAATCCATTTTTCTGTTGGCGCAGGGACTAATTCAACAGCTTGGGAAAGATCGGTGAAGAGCATTGCTTGTAATATGAGGAGTAGAGCAATTAAGGCATTTATAATTTTATCTGTGATTTTCATTTTTTTTCCTTCTCTGTATGCAGTGGACTAAAAACTGAACTCTGGAAAATTAAAACAAGATGATGTATATATTATTTCCTAGGTTATGAATAACATAGCATTTTAAATGCCAACCTATAAATATTCCAAAAGGGAATGAATGACGAGCTATTTTCTAAGGCTCAGAGAATATATAACGTTCCCTAACTATTCGGTTAAATACGTAGGAATAAAACAAGTGAGATTTTAATAAGGATATTTTTACTCAAAAATGAGAGGTAATTGACTAATTCCTATTTATCTTTATAACGCACCCAAAACTCATGTTAGAGATCCGAAGAAAAAATTTTTCATCAAGAATTGTTCGTTAAAGGGCTAAATACCTTCTTCGTTTATAGCTATAAAAAATCCACTTAGAGCTTAAGGATGTATTTAATTAATCTGGTTATTTTAATAAGGTCTATTTTTTTTGATCCCTATAACACTTGAAATCCAGCATGCCAGGCGATTAATCTAATGGTTTTATTCAGAGATCTCTTAACTCCTTTAAAAACTTATTGATTGACAGAAAATAACAGTTCTTATAGTCTTGGAGATTACGATGTCAAATCATGAAAATTGAGTTAGCCAATTATGAAAAAATACTTTGTTCGTCTCGTGTTTTTTTGTGTAATTTCCCTATGCACAGCATGTTCAACCGCGCCCGTTTTCAACATCATGCAATCGGGATTTTCAGCACCGGAAGGGAGATCTAACCAAGATGTGCAACAGGCAATAATTAAAGGCGCTGAACACGCCGGGTGGACTGCCACGGTAAAATCACCTACTGAGATTTTGGCCGCCTATACTTCACCCATAAAACAGGGGCAGGGAGCCAGAGTATCTATTACTTATGATTTAGATTCATACAGAATTTATTATCAAAGCAGCCTAAATTTAAATTACAAACCCTTGTCTTCTTCAGGAATTAATTATCCTATAACAACCAAGAACAAGGTTATTCGAATTCAGCAAAGTGCAACTATTGAAAAAGTTTATAACCAATGGGTGACAGCATTAAATGAAAGTATTATTAACGAATTAAATGCCATAAAAATTGCGTCTAAAGCTGCAGTCATCGTTGAGACCGGTTCGAAAAATAGAATTTGTAATCATAAGCCAGATAAATTATTTTCAAAACAAGCGACAGTAATTGTATCCAGAGTAAACATTCGGGATGGCGCTGGAATGAAATGCAGGATTGTTGGCGACCTTAAAAAAGGTAATAAGGTTAGCTTGTTAGGCCGAAAAAGAAATTGGTATTACTTGAATACAGGCAAAAAACTCGCCTGGATACATAAAAATTTGATCTCTATTGATCAATAATGGAAACCGTATTCGTTTAATTCGTTGATACTCACCCGTTTTCATATTGTCAGCTCATCGATTTATCGAGGCAGACTACGAAGTATGTACTTGGCTAAAGCAATTGATCTTTTCATTTTAAAAAATGTTTCCGGTCATTAAGAATATGATGTTCCATTTGTAAGACATATTGGTCACATTACTTAATTCCTTTAAAAGACATATCGAATGCAGTAGCCATTTATCATGACTTTCTAAGATAGGGACTGAAATTCAAAATTCTGATTATACCCTCCTTGAAATACGGGTAATTTATTAAGGTTTCTCTCCACCATTTTCTGTAATGTTAAGGTAAAGTTTTTTATATAATCAATAGTATGTTTAACATGATTTTGAGGCGTAAGAAAATCTTCTATTGCATATTTTCCTGTATAACCCGATTGATCTAATATTGTAATCAATTCACCCCAATCAACCACTCCCCGTTCTAATGATTTCCAGCAACGAGTCATTCCTTCATCTGATTGTTTCCAAAGAACATTTTTAACATGTACATTGGCAATATGATTGCCTATTAAGCTGAGTCCAAATTTCCAGTCTTCTTTCATATTCACATGCATGTTTGCTGGATTAAAGGTAATACCTATCCACTTTGGGTTCAAATCCATTACCAGAAAATAGGCACTGCTAAAACTACTCATCACTGTGCCTCGACGCAACTCCAATAGAATTTGCACACCTGCGCGTTCGGCCTTTACTTCTAATTTTTTTAAACATACTTTCAGTCGATCAATAATCTCTATCGGTTGATTTTGATTTTCATATAACACAACACCTTCATTGGTTCTGGTCTGAAATGCTACAGTTCTATGAGTAGCACGTGGAAGAACGACACGAACTTGTGATGTACGCATTATTTTTGCTACTTTAAGTAGTTGATCCACTGCATCTGTATCTTCTACCGAGATATCGGAATTCAACACCGATAACTCCAGGTTTTTTGCCTTAACAGTCCTGTATATACTATAGCCATTTCTCAGTGCCTGTTGCAGACTTACATGGTATTCATCAGATATTCGAAGTTCTATACCCTGGCAGCCTGATAGCTGTGCTATTTCTATTGCCTGATCAAAATCATATCTTGATAGAGTTGATGTGCATAAGTTCATATAATCACCGTGTATTTAATTAATCCCTGTTTCAGGTACTTGAGCAAAAAAAATTCACCTCGAAATTCAGCTCTTCATTTATATTCTGTTGACTGGATATAGCAATATTTTCTCTGCTAGCGAATACCCTAATTACCATCTTCATATCATCAAAATTAGTGCTTTAAAACGGTTATTGACCGTCCAATGCAAGTTGATAACCATATTGGCTTCTGTTAATTGTTAAGGGTAATGATCACAGAATGAGATTTTTTAAAGTATTAACTATTATCATTAAATATGTGGAAAATTCCCTTTACAATGGCTGCATTTTGTATATTTAATAATTTCAAATAGCAGCAGGCAAAGCAAAGTTATTCCAGACAACAGTTTTCACATAATTTTAATGACTACGAACAACCTCTGTTCAACGCTGCCTCTAAAAACTCAACGTAAATAGATCCTCATAGCATTGGAAGTTGTTTCCATGCTATCAACGATATTAAATAACAAAAATTAAAAAAGACTGGAAATCAGCTGCTCCCCTCTGTGTCAGGATAGTTGAATTTTTATAGCTTATTCTGAATAAATCTCCTGCTCTTCTGTCTTTAAAATCCATTTTCAGTTTTTTTTCTAATTTATTTAAAATAAATTTAAAACTGTATAAACACTTTTTATAAAATAGGTCTTTTTTTTAATTACCTTTCTTTCTATAAGCCTATTATCATAAAACCCTTAATTTCAATAGTGAATATTTCACTTTTTCAAGTTGAAATAGTACCTCGTAAATAATGCTCTAAAGCATATAGTTTACCGCGAGGGAATTATCATTTTTGTTAATAATTCCTGACTTGCAAGGGTCAATTCAGCTCCATATAAATGTTAAACAACCTGAGCATTACTACCTACAGCAAACAAATTTAGATTTTGAGGAAGATTAGGGAATTGTTAATTAATATCAAGACCACCAGTAGCCAGCCCGGTAAGTATCTTCATTCAATAACTTTATTGTTTGTAAATTTGAGAGATTGAGGATTAATCATGAAAACTAGAAGAAAAGTATTAAATAAGAAAACTGTTTCTATTTCCAGGACAGTTGCAATATTTGGTGAGCACCGAAGATTGGATGCTGGTATCAAGCATCGTGTTGTTTCACAGGATTATCAGCATCAAAACATTTCACTCATTCAAGGCTTATAGGAGTTCTGCAATGACAACTTTAAATCGACCCGATATGATTGACAAGTCCTTGTTATTTCTAAGAACAACAGGGCTTGCACTACTAACAACATGTTTTATTTCTACAACTACATACGCTCATGACAATCCCTCCAGTTCTACAGATGATGCCCAATCACATTTAAGTGAGCTTGTCACCGGCGATTCAGACGACGATTATGTTGAAGCCAATGATGGACTCACACATAATTATGACAGCCCATCCATCCCTGCCGATGATGATCCATCACATTTTGGCGAGCTTATCATCGGTGATTTAGCTGATGATCCTGCAGAAGTCAATATTGGATCTTTTGAAGGTGGCGTTACTGGAACAGGTGTTGATGCCGTAGCAGAAAATGTATTGCAACAACTTGAACAGCGCGATGATGGTATTTTTAACGTGCCTACTAATGGCGCTCCAAGTCCGTTATATGATGCTAAACCATTCTCTCAGAAAATGTTACGTTTTGAAGAGTTTGGTACTAGTCGTCTAAAATTCAAAAAAAAACAACCTAAACACTGGAAATCTTTACCTATGCCTTCCGATGCACAAAGTGTACCTGAAGGTGAAAACCTAGATAACTTTCTTGCCCAACGAATATGGCCTAACCCGACCAAGTTTGCGAATGATCATGACATGAACCCTTGGCAACCATTAATTGAATCGTTTATTGGCCGTCAACTGGATGATCCGCCTGCTGAGGGACGTCCACCAGGTTTGGGATGGTCCCATCAACGCTGGGAAGAGTTTACACCCGAAGTATACTTCCAGACAGCTCAATCAGGAGCTCGTATGAATGGTGGTCTTCGAGATAAAAAACAAAGACATAAATACAAAAAGGGAGAGTTTGGTAAAAAAGGACTCTATTACAAAACAACAGACTCTAAAAAGTCAAAAGGAACTACAAAAGGCATTGAAGTTAAATTCCACCCAAATATGCCAGTACAAAAGGACACATCATTATGGACATTTGATGGCACCCTGCCACCAAAACTGCTTAACGTCCGTTATGGTGAATCTGTGTTGATGCGTCACTATAATACATTGCCTGTGGACGTAGCTGCAAACAATGGCTTTGGCGTACATACCATCACTACTCACGAACATAACGGACATACACCTGCTGAAAGTGACGGCTATGCTAATTCTTTTTTCTTCCCGGGACAATATTATGATTATCGCTGGCCTATTCAACTTGCGGGTCGTGATTCAGTCAACACCGATGCCGAGGATCCTAGGTCGGGTACTCCAGATGGCAAGGGCGGTATAAAAAAGATTGCTGGAGACTGGCGAGAAACTATGAGTACGCATTGGTTCCACGATCACATGCTGGATTTCACTGCGCAAAATGTCTATAAGGGCAATGCTGCAATGATGAATTACTACAGTGCACTCGACCGGGGTAATGAAGCCATAGACGATGGTGTTAACTTGCGGCTACCGAGTGGTACAGCATTAGACTGGGGCAACCGTGATTATGATGTCAATCTTCTATTAGCTGAAAAAGCCTGGGATAGTGATGGTCAACTCTGGTTTAACCCGTTTAATCTAAAAGGGTTTATCGGTGATGTGATGACTGTGAATTGGTTATACAAACCTTATCTGGATGTTCGTGCACGTAGATATCGTTTTCGTATATTGAACGGCTCAGTGTCACGTTATTTCAAAGTGGCTCTAATGGATCAAGCTGGAAACCCTGTGCCTTTTCATATGGTTGCTAATGATGGTAACTTAATGGAGCATACTGTCTATTTCGAGAACGGTGAATTACCCACTCAAGGTATTGCCGAGCGCTACGATATTGTTGTTGATTTCAGTAAGTTCAAAAAAGGTGACAAGCTTTATATGGTCAATCTATTACAACATAAGAATGGTCAATCCACTGACAAACCAATTGCTCTTGCTGATATTGCAAATGGCTCCTATGCTGCATCTACTGTTGATGAAGATGGCGACGGTACAGCTGACCGCTGGGTAAACGGTGACCCGGTAGTCGGAAAATTCATGGAATTTCGTGTTCACGATTACGAAGGCAAAGATCTTAGTATGGACCCTGCTATGTATGTAGCAGGCAAGAAAACCATGATTCCTTTACGCAGACCTACTGAAGAAGAACTGGCTAATGCTGTTCACCGGTCTTTTGCGTTTGAAAGAGAACCCACAGACGAAAAACCCTGGGTAATCCAATCCGATGGAGGAAAAGGCTATGGTATGGATCCACGTCGTGTTTCAGCAGCGCCATCTAAAAACTCAGGTGGTCTAGAAGTCTGGCGTTTGATTAATAGTGGTACCTGGAGCCATCCCGTACATATTCACTTTGAAGAAGGTATTATCCTAAGAAGGGATGGTAAAGAACCACCTGAATGGGAAAAATGGGCGCGTAAAGATGTTTATCGCCTTGGGCCGCAACCAGACAGTGGTGATTTGATTGAGATAGCACTGCGCTTTAGAGAGTTCGCTGGAACTTATATGGAACATTGCCATAATACTCAACATGAAGATCACGCCATGCTCTTACGATGGGACATAGAACATCCTGGTCAGGTCAAGTTAATGCCAACACCCATTCCTTCCTGGGATGGAGTCAGCTATGTTGATACTGTTGCATTACCTACTTTCAGAACGGGTGATGCGATAGGACAATTTGGTCCTGAACTAGATCCCGTCTCTGTTTGGGTCAAAGGCGCAGTTATCGGTGAACTTGATCATATTCGTGATACCCCTCTTGGCGATGCCCTATCAGACCCAGAACCTGATAATGAACGCGGTACAATAACGTACCCACTCACCAAGGGTATTAATATCGATGAAAATGGTGTAGAAACCGAAGTTTGGTATGTTCTGCATGATGTCAGTGATTTGGAATTATCTGAAAAATTAGGCTTATCTTGGGCAGGTGGCTTAGTGGGTGCACCTGAAGCTGCTACAGCTGTAGCTAAAGTGGATAAGTCAGGTAACTGGACCTTTTACGGTGATTTACCTAATCCAGTTTGGTCAAATACTGACTTGATACTTCCTCTTGAACCTCAACGAGTGGGTATACCACCAGTAGACCCAAACAACACCTATTCACCATTACGTCGTGTCAATTACGAAGGTAAGGATGTAATATTCAATGCAATTATCTTCAAATGGGGAGATAAAGACTGGGAACATAACCGGATAGATGAAAGTTGTACCAGCTTTCCTGATCTTCCAGCAAATACCAGCTGTATGTACAATGGTAATGCATGGGGTGCATTACATGAATCAGGACATATAGTAGCGATGAACACTGATGGCCCGAATCCTTTTGTGACTGTTAAACTTCATAAATCCTGGTCTGACCGTGGTGATTATCTGCCTTACTATGTGGTATTGGATACCTGGCCTGATGGCCCTGCAAGAGCAATGGGTGTACCTTCTGTGCCCAAGCATCAATTCTTGGGCAGCACAGCAGTTCCACTGGTTCAGTTCGTACCCCCCGCGCGGATACGTCCAAGCTATCCACCTATGCCAGCTAATGGTGCTGTAGAAGGTGATGGTAATGGCATACTTGGTGGTGGTCCATTTGGTAGTCAGGTGGGTCTTCCTTCTTACTTCATGCCCGAACAACGTTACAGTCCAATGTGGCACATTGGTTTTGCTCACTGGCTAGTACCAGCGGTCGAAAATGGTGGTGTAGTTAAAGGTCTGGGGCAACTTAAAGAGTTACGTGCTGCAGGTAAAATTGAAATTCTAGAATTCCCGGCACCACCTAGAATTAATCAAGGTGACACTACTGGCGTTCGCGTCGATGACTATGATTTTAACAACCTAAACGCACCACATGTTGTTAACTGTCCAACACCAATGACTATAGATGCGGTGATTCACAGAGTACGCCAATTAGAAACTCAAATCTTACAATAGGCGATAAATTAAGATTGTAGTAAACACATAGATCGTAGTGAGTAAAAAATACTTACTACGATCTCATTTTCTATTTATTAATTTCTAGTAGGAAACCTTATGCACAAGTATCTTTGGGTAGTGGCCTTCGCCTTGTTTATTACAGGGAATAGTTCAACTTTATATGCTGCCTCACCTTGGGGTTCAAACTATTTTCCAAATGTGCCGTTAGTTACACACAATGGAGAAACTGTACATTTTTTTGATGATCTTATCAAAGACAAAGTCGTGGTAATTAACTTTATCTACACTCATTGCCCTGACTCCTGTCCACTGGAAACTGCACAACTGGCTAAAGTGCAAAAAATCATGGGACACCGCTTAGGTAAAGATGTATTTTTTTATTCTATTACTGTAGACCCTGAAAACGACACACCACAAGTTCTTAAAGAATATAGAAACCGATTTAAAGCACGCTGGACATTTCTAACGGGTAAAAAGGCAGATATTATTCAGCTGCGCAAGAAGCTTGGTTTATACATCGAGGAAATACAGAATGGGTCAAATAATCACAATGTCAGCTTGATCATTGGAAACCAGGCTACGGGTCGGTGGATGAAACGTTCTCCCTTCGAAAACCCTTATGTTTTAGCCGATCAGATTGGTAATTGGCTTACAGGATGGAAGACAGCAACGCCTCAAAAGGATTTTTCCAATGCGCCAAAATTAAGGAACATACCCAGAGGAGAACAGATTTTCCGTACCCGCTGCATTACATGTCATTCCTTGACGGG
>Ga0256847_1000811_pt1 | contig 17842 bp, 17 predicted proteins | sample TeddybearmetaG_FD_189099 | JGI IMG/M metagenome (GOLD analysis project Ga0256847, IMG submission 189099) | Hydrothermal vent microbial communities from East Pacific Rise, Pacific Ocean - Teddybear | ecosystem: Environmental > Aquatic > Marine > Hydrothermal vents | place: Pacific Ocean: East... | reverse complement strand
GCCCATCCGCGACTACGATGTGTATGTTGGAAAAACAATGGAATTCAAAGTTGTGAAAATCAACCATGAATTCAAAAACGTTGTGGTTTCTCACAAAGCACTTATCGAAGCGGATATCGAAGAGCAGAAAAAAGAAATTATTAGTCAGCTTGAAAAAGGTCAAGTACTCGAAGGTGTTGTTAAAAACATTACTTCATACGGTGTATTTGTGGATCTTGGAGGTGTTGATGGATTGGTACACATTACAGACCTTTCTTGGTCTCGTATCAACCACCCGAACGAGATTGTAGAGCTAGATCAAAAATTAAATGTTGTAATCCTTGATTTTGATGAAGATAAAACAAGAATTCAATTAGGTCTTAAGCAATTGAACGCTCACCCATGGGATGCCCTTGGAGAAGAGTTGAAAGTTGGAGATCATGTTGAAGGAAAAGTAGTTGTTATTGCAGACTACGGTGCGTTTATTGAAGTTGCTGAAGGTGTAGAAGGACTTATTCACGTGAGTGAAATGTCATGGTCTACGCACTTACGTAGCGCTCAAGACTTCGTTAATGTTGGAGATAAAGTAAACGCTCAAATCCTTACATTGGATAGAGAAGAACGTAAAATGAGTTTAGGTATCAAGCAATTGACGCCAGACCCATGGACCGATATTACTACTAAATACCCTGTGGGAACCAAGCATTCTGGAATTGTGAGAAACTTCACAAACTTCGGTGTGTTTGTTGAACTAGAAGAAGGTATTGACGGTTTAATTTACATCAGCGATCTTTCTTGGACTAAGAAAGTGAAGCACCCAAGTGAGTTTACTAACATCAGTGATACATTAGAGGTAATTGTTCTTGAATTAGATGTTGAAGGACGTAAATTGAGCTTAGGTCATAAGCAAACTACGGAAAATCCTTGGGATAAGTATTCTGAAGAATTTGCCTTAGGAAGCAAGCATACTGCTAGCGTTGACGAAATGGTAGACAAAGGAGCTGTGATTAACTTCAATGAAGATATCACTGCATTTGTACCAAAACGTCATTTAGAGAAGGAAGATGGTTCTGAACTTAAGAAAGGTGAAGAAGCTGAATTCCAAATCATTGAATTCAACAAAGAATTCAAGAAAGTAGTAGCATCTCACATGGCCATTCATAAGGAAGAAGAAGCTAAGATTGTAAAGCAGGCTACTCGTAAAGCGAAGCAGCAAGCAGACGAAGCAAAACCTACTTTAGGGGATGCTAACTCAGCACTTCAAGCACTTAAAGACAAAATGGACGGGAAATAAGATTCTCTAACATTTTAAGATACGAAAGCCCTTCCAATTGGAAGGGCTTTTTTTTTGTCTCACTATTTCCTAATGATTTGAGTTTTTCGTAGATTTTCTAATTACTTTCATAGAGCATATGAGAAAGAAGATCATTTTAATTTTCGTCGCCACTATACTGTATGGCATTAGTTTTTCCTGTAAAAGTAAAAGTTCGACACAAATCGAAGAAGCTAAAACCGTATTGGTACAGGTGTATAATTCGGGTTCTGTAGCGCTTTTAGAGGGAGATTATAGCGAGTACGAGTTGCGTAAGGAAAAGGTGGTAAGCCGGCCCATGCATATCTATCTCTTTACTTATAATGCAAATAAAATTATTGAAACAGAGCTTATCAAGAAATTAAAGACTTCAGACCTAGTGAAGGAAGCTCAGTCTAATAAAAATGTTCAATCAAGAAATTAGTTAAAAAATGAAAAAGATAATACCCCTTTTAATAGTAATGATTGCTTTCAATAGTAAAGCACAAGAACTTAATCATGTTCCCAACGAAGTGTTAGTACAGCTGGGCGCAAATGTTAGTGCTGATATGCTAGCACAAGAGACGTCCGCATTTGTAATTGAAAATGCCAAGTTAATATCACGCCCATTGAATATCTGGAGGTTGCAACTCGAATCATCTTCCATGACCGAAAATCAAGCAATTATCGAACTGTATCGAAACCCAAATGTTCTGGTAGCTCAAAAGAATCATAAAATTCGATTACGAGCAACAACACCTGACGACCCCCTTTTTGGCAGCCAATGGCAATATTTTCAAGCCAACGATAGAGACATCGATGCCGATGATGCCTGGGACATCACTACAGGTGGAACTACTTTAAATGGAGATGTGATTGTTGCTGCTGTCTTGGACGATGGAATTGATTTAACTCATGAGGATTTTGATGATAACCTATGGACCAATGAAGCTGAAATCCCGGACAATGGTATCGATGATGACAATAACAATTATATAGACGACTACAAAGGCTGGAGTATCGTGACAAATAGTGATAATATCGCTGGTGGAAGTCATGGAACTCCTGTGTCAGGTATTGTTGGCGCTCAAGGTGATAATGGGGTTGGGGTTGCCGGCGTTAATTGGGATGTGAAGGTTATGGTCATCAAAAACAACTTCAACACCAATGAAGCAAAAGTGATCGAGGCCTATAGTTATGCATTGGAAGCAAGAATGTTATACAACTCAAGCGGAGGTGCAGAGGGAGCTTTTGTAGTTTCGACCAACGCATCTTGGGGTGTGGATTTTGGCGACCCAAATGATGCTCCTTTGTGGTGTTCATTATATGATACACTTGGTGAAAATGGAATTTTAAGCTGTGGAGCTACTATTAATGGCGATTTTGATGTAGATGTTGTTGGAGATCTTCCCACTGCCTGTCCAAGTGAATATCTTATCACTGTGACCAACACAAATATTACAGATAATAAGGTAACCCAAGCTGGTTACGGATTAGTGACTATTGATTTGGGAGCACCTGGTGCAGGGGCTTATACAACGGCTGTGGGCAACGGATATGGCGGTTTTGGTGGAACTTCAGGTGCAACACCTCATGTAACGGGTACCATCGCACTACTTTATTCGGCTCCATGTCAAAGTTTAGCAGATCTGGCAATGAGCGACCCAGCAGCAGCAGCAAGAGCTGTAAGAGATCTTATTTTAGAAGGAGTAGACCCTAACCCTTCTTTGGATGGAATAACAACCACAGGAGGAAGACTGAACGTTAATAATGCCATGCAGAGCCTAATGGCCAATTGCGCGGTGCTTGGAACAAATGAGATTCAAAAGGATGCGAATTCAATTAAATTATATCCTAATCCATCGCAAGGACTTGTTACCATTTCAGGCCCTAACAATGACCTTCTAGGGTCCGTTTCTGTCTATAGGATTGATGGTGTTTTGGTAAAAGAATTCATTACTATTTCAGCCAACAGTATTGATGTTAGTTCCTTGGCTCAAGGTATGTATGTGGTCCGCTTTTCTTTTGAAGGTGACGAAACCGTTTACAATAAAATAGTATTAAAAGAATAAAAGTAATCTTTCAAGAAGTAAGCCTTCCTTCATAGGAGGGCTTTTTTTTTGGACGTTACCCTACTTCATAAAACCTGCCTGCCAGTAGACAGGGCTTTGTAGGGTCGGGCTTTCGCTACTCGCTTTTTTGGTGACTCCCTGAGCGCAGTCCAAGGGTTTGGACATCAAAAAGAGCTCAAACAGGCCGCTCAATCCCTAACGCATTTTACTTTCAAGTATAAATACCGTCTTATTTCAACAAAAACCACTAAATTTACCCCCTGAATGATAATTCAGAACCTTCTATGAGCCAGAAAGTGTTATTAAACGCTACCGAAATTCAAATCGCACTTCACCGTTTGGCTTGTCAATTGATTGAAAATCACGACAATTTTGAAAATACCGTACTTATTGGCATCCAGCCAAGAGGTATTTATTTGGCCGAACGTCTCAAAAAATTGCTCGAAACCGAATATAAGATCAAGAACATCCAGTACGGACTCCTTGATATTACCTTTTACCGAGACGATTTCAGAAGAAGTGGAAAAACCTTAGAAGCGAACACCACCAAAATCGATTTCATTGTAGAGGACAAAAAAGTAGTCTTCATAGATGATGTGCTGTATACCGGAAGGAGCATTCGCTCAGCGCTTACAGCCATTCAATCTTTTGGTAGACCCCTAGAAATTGAATTACTCACACTTATAGATAGAAGATTTAGCAGACATCTGCCCATTCAACCCGATTATCGTGGAAGACAGGTAGATGCCATTAATGAAGAGAAAGTCAAGGTGTGCTGGCTAGAGAACGATGGAGAAGACGCTGTATACCTAGTAAATAATTAATCGATGATTTTGAGAGCCTCAGTCATCGGTGGCTGAGGCTCCCGAAGCCACAATTAAAATAATATGAAGGAACTAAGTGTAAATCACTTACTTGGCATCAAATACATTACCGAAGATGACATTCAACTCATTTTCGAGACCGCGGATCATTTTAAAGAAGTGATCAATCGACCTATTAAAAAAGTACCCTCCCTTCGTGATATTACGATTGCCAACCTCTTTTTCGAAAATAGCACGCGTACCCGCTTGTCCTTCGAATTAGCCGAAAAGCGATTATCGGCAGATGTCATCAACTTCACAGCATCTTCTTCTTCAGTTAAAAAAGGAGAAACACTCATAGATACTGTCAATAATATTCTATCCATGAAAGTGGACTTAGTAGTGATGCGCCATCCAAATCCCGGAGCAGGAGTCTTTCTTTCTAAACATATTGGAGCTAGTATTGTAAACGCTGGTGACGGAGCGCATGAACATCCTACACAAGCACTCCTTGATGCGTACTCTATTCGAGAACGTTTGGGTGATGTGGCAGGTAAAAACGTATTAATTGTTGGTGATATACTGCATTCCAGAGTTGCACTGAGTAATATTTTCGCGCTACAGAAGCTTGGAGCAACAGTTAAGGTGTGTGGTCCTAAAACGCTTATCCCTAAATATATAGAGAAATTAGGAATTACCGTGGAAACGGATTTTATTAAAGCACTCAACTGGTGTGATGTAGCGAATATGCTGAGAGTTCAAAACGAACGGATGGACATTAGTTATTTCCCAACAACAAGAGAGTATACGCAACAATTTGGTCTCAATATGGAGATTCTCAACTCCTTGAATAAAGAGATTGTGGTCATGCATCCCGGCCCAATTAATAGAGGAGTTGAAATAACGACTCAAGTAGCAGACAGCGGACAAGCAATCATTTTAGACCAAGTGCAAAATGGAGTGGCTATTCGAATGGCTGTTTTGTATTTACTGGCTTCAAAAATCTCACATAATGAAGACTAAGGTAACCGATAGATATACCGTACTTATTGATGAACGTGATAATGCCTCCAATTTTGCCCAGTTCCTAGAACGCATCGTGCCAGAAAAATTTGAGCATTGCAATCTAATTGTAAATTTAGATAAATATAGCACCCTGGAATTACCGCAATTGCTAGAATTCCTGAAATTATCCAACTACCACCGTTCAACCAAACATTCCTTTGTGATTGTAAATAATGCCGTAAACATCGATGATGTTCCTTACGAAATGACCGTCGTTCCTACCTTGCAAGAAGCTTTCGATATAGTTGAAATGGAGGAAATTGAACGTGACCTTGGATTTTAAGTGAACATAAGAAACTGTGCAGAACAATGCAACTGGCCCTCACTATTTTCAAAACATAAGCCTAAGTGCCTACTGCTACTGAATACTGATTACTGTATACTAAAAAAACTATGAAACTCACCATACTAGGATGTCATTCCGCTACACCGCGCTGGGACGCCAATCCAACGGCTCAGGTATTGAGTGTAAAAGGGCATTTGTTTTTAATTGACTGCGGGGAAGGAACCCAAATACAGCTTCGCAGATTTAAAGTAAAGTTTGTGCGAATTAAGCATATATTCATTTCTCATCTTCATGGCGACCATTTTTTCGGACTCGTAGGACTTATTTCAACCTTTAGGCTCTTAGGAAGAGAGGCCGAACTTCACATTTACGGCCCGAAAGGGATTAAGGAAGCGATCACTTTACAATTAAAATTGAGCAATAGCTGGACAAATTACCCATTGTTATTTCATGAACTAAATAGTAAAGAACCCGTGTTATTGTACGAGGACGATAAAATAACAGTAACAACCATCCCACTAGACCATAGGGTGTATACCAATGGGTTTTTATTTCAAGAAAAGCCCGGACAGCGTATCTTAAACATTGACAAGGCGAAAGAGCTAAAAGTAGAAATGAGCTATTTCAGAAAAATAAAAGAAGGGGAAGATGGAGTAACAGAGGATGGTAAAGTAATTCCCAATGACCAAATTACCTTGCCACCTGAACCCGCTAAATCGTATGCTTTTTGTAGTGATACCGCTTACTTTCCGCAAATCGTCCCGCAAATAAAAAAGGTTTCAACACTATACCACGAGGCTACTTTTCTTGAGGAACATCATCAACTTGCTGTGAAGACTCGTCATAGCACGGCAAAAGAGGCCGCTAGTATCGCTAAAGAAGCCCAGGTAGGGAAACTTATCCTTGGGCATTATTCAGGACGTTATGCCAACACGGAACCCTTTCAACTAGAGGCTCAAGAAATTTTTGAGAGCGTAGCATTGGCAGAAGATGGGGCTTCTTTTGAAATATAACGAAAAGAAGAAAAACCTAATTCTATTTTTTTAGTACCTTTAAGTATGTAATCTTAAAGGTACAACAATGAAAAATATTTGGCTCATTATTCTTTTTAGCTCAATTTTCACCGTTACGATCGGTCAATCTAGCTCGTTTTCCATTGCGGAAAATGCGCCATGCTCCTTTGAGAATCCATATAATATATTTGAGAATGGGCTGCAGTCTTCTTCAGAGCACACGCAAGTAGTGGCCAATGATTTTGTTGTGAATGCGGGGAATGTTTTTATTTTAGAAGAAATGATTTTTAATTTTTTTACATCTGATAATATCACTTTTGTGGATGTTCGCTATTACATGGACGAAGGAGGGATTCCAGGTACTCAGATTGGTAATGAAGAAGATATCGTTCCCACTTCCTGTATTGATATTGGTGATTTTGGGCTGATAGTTCACAGAGTCACTTTGGATGTGCAAGATTTCGATTTCACTGCCCAGTCCGATGCGGATACCACCTTCTGGGTTTCCATAGTATGCACGAACGCGGCTGGAGACGACCTATGCTTTTGGGAGATTACAACCGCCACGCAAGAAGGAAATCCAAGCGCAGTAAACGATAATAATATGGGTTGGGAGTCATACGACCCTGGTAATGGCAGCGTTTGGGATGGCGTATATGAATTTATGGGAGAATGTACCTTAAGTACCAATGATTATAGGCTATCAACGCTTGTGGCCTATCCAAACCCGACCTCAGATAAAATTAATTTAGTGATTCCCAATTCCTTAGGGATCACTAGCATTGGACTTTATGACATTACTGGCAAACAAATGGACCTTACCATTGCTAACAATGTTTTGGATGTCTCCAACTTGCCTAATGGCCTCTATATCCTTAAAGTTGCTACAGATGATGGGGTGGCTAGCCACAAAGTCGTTAAAAGATAGCTTTAATGTAATCTGAAGTAATTTAACCAAAACTTAACCCACCAACCTTTTCCAAAAATTAATCAAAACTCGTAACTTGCATTATATAACTATTGCTTATATCGATGATCGGATTCATCAAAAATGAACAAGTAATAAGGAATATCATACGAGATGCGAGATAACTTACATGACTATCGTAAAAACTATGAAAAAGGTGCCTTGAACAAGGACACTGTGGATTCCAATCCTATGCAGCAATTTCAATCTTGGTTTTATGAAGTGAAAGAGAGTGGCGGTGTGGATGAAGTAAATGCCATGACGCTTACAACCATGGGTTTGGATGGATTCCCAAAGGGTAGGGTAGTCCTTTTAAAAAAATACGATGCATATGGGTTTTACTTTTACACCAATTATTCAAGTGAAAAAAGTGAATCCATAGCAAATAATAATCAGGTGTCTTTGGCATTTTTCTGGCCGAACATGGAACGGCAAATTTTGATTAAAGGAATTGCCGAGAAAACAAGTGAAGCCGATTCACAAAACTATTTTGCCGCTCGGCCCAAGGGAAGTCAATTGGGTGCTATGGTTTCCAATCAGAGTTCAGTGGTGCTGAACCGGCAAGTGTTGGAAGATGAATTGAAGGATTTAGAAGCACATTTTGAAGATAAGGAAGTTCCCAAACCAGCAGATTGGGGTGGGTTTCGGATAAAACCAATTGAATTTGAGTTCTGGCAAGGAAGGCCCAACCGTCTTCACGATAGAATTCGATACCAACAAAACGGATTGGATTGGACCATAGAACGATTGGCGCCTTAAAAGTGTATAAGCGCTTGCTTTCAATAATAAGGGAAGGCCAATCAATGATGGGCTTCCAAAATATAGGAAATGGTTTATTTGATTCCGAAGAAATAAAATACGAACACTTAGAAAGGTTTGTGAGAAATAATTAACTAACTAACTCAACGGGAAGATTAAGGTGTGTAACCTTGACTTCCAAATTCAATTTATGAAAACACTTTATTTGGTTCGACATGCTAAATCGTCATGGAAGCACGATGTAATCGACCACAAACGCCCGCTAAAGGGCCGAGGAAAAAAAGATGGTACATTGGTCTCTAATTACCTCAAAGACCAGGTAGAAGTACCACAAAAGATAATTACGAGTGACGCCAAAAGGGCTTTAGATACTGCCATCTTCTTTAAAAATGCCTTTGCTATTAAAGATTTAGATTTTGAGACCAATCACAGCCTCTATGATTTTAGTGGTCAACAGGTAATCGATCTGATTAAAAATTTACCTAAATCTGCCAATAGAGTAATGATTGTTGGGCATAATCATGCATTCACATCCATTGCAAATATGCTTGGAAACACTTATATTGACAATGTTCCCACCTGTGGTTTTGTGCATCTTCAGTTTGAAGAAGAGCATTGGAATGATGTTACCACTGGAAAAACGATACGCACCCTATTTCCTAGAGATTTAAAACAGTAGATGATTAAAAAAACAGATTCAGTTAATCCACCCAATGTTTACCTCAATAGAGAGTTAAGCTGGTTACAATTCAATGCTCGCGTCCTTCAGGAAGCAGAAGACGATACAGTTCCTTTAATTGAAAGACTTCGTTTTTTGGGGATATTTTCAAACAACCTTGACGAATTCTTTAAAGTACGCTATGCCACCATTAAACGTATTGTAGAAGCCGGTAAGGGAGGAAGAAGTGAGTTAGGTGGAATTTCAGCAGCCGTTCTGCTAGAAGAAATTACACAGATCGTTATTCGACAACAGGCGCACAGTTTGAAAATATTAAAGGATATTGGGTTTGAACTCGAGAAAGAGAACATTTTTATTATTGATGAAACTGAAATTTCAGAAGCGCAAAGTGAATTTATTTCAGAATATTTCCTTCAGAAGGTGAGTCCCGCCTTGATGACGATCATGATCTCAGAGATCGATAAATTTCCAGAGTTAAAGGACAATGCAGCGTATTTGGTTGTTAAAATGGTCACAGGAAACTCGACGGATGCTTCCGAAGATAAAACGAACTATGCATTAATTGAGATTCCAAGAATTATAGATCGTTTTGTGGTTCTTCCTGAAGAAGATGGAAAACAATATATCATCATTTTGGATGACCTGATACGTCACTCCATGCAGAATATTTTTGGGATCTTTAATTACAAGAGCATCACTTCTCACATGATTAAAATTACACGAGATGCCGAATTGGACATCGACAGTGATTTAAGTAGAAGTTTCCTTGAAAAAATATCCAAAAGTGTAGACGAGCGTAGTTCTGGTGACCCAGTACGATTTGTATACGATAAGAATATAGACGCCGAAACCCTTCAGTTTTTATTAGATAAAATGGGTATTGACACCACGGATAGTCTCATTCCAGGAGGGCGCTACCACAACAGGAGAGACTATATAAAGTTTCCCAGTTTGGGACGCAAAGACTTATTGTATGAGCGTATCCGTCCACTGCCAATTCCTGGGTTAAGCCTAAAGGGAAGTCTTATGGACAAAGTGGCGAAGAAGGATTACTTACTATTCGCTCCGTATCAAACCTTCTCTTATGTAGTTAAGTTTTTACGAGAGGCAGCCTTGGATACCAAAGTACAATCTATTAAAATTACCATTTACCGTCTTGCTGAAATATCCCACATCGCGAGTTCACTAATTAATGCAGCTAAAAATGGAAAAGACGTCACTGTACAGATTGAACTTCAGGCACGTTTTGATGAAGCAGCTAACATACGTTATGCTGAGGATATGCAAAAAGAAGGGGTGAAGCTCATTTTTGGAGTCACCGGACTAAAAGTTCATTGCAAAGCCTGTGTTGTGGAAAGGGCAGAAGGTGGTAAAGTGAAACGTTATTCCTTTATTAGTACGGGTAATTTTAACGAATCCAGTGCCCGTATTTACACAGATTACACGCTATTCACAGCCAACAATAAAATTGGTAAGGAAATAAATAAGGTTTTCGATTTCTTTGAAGTAAACTACCGTATCAAACAATATAATCATTTGATCGTTTCACCTCATTATACGAGAAATGCACTGTATCACCTGATTGAAACGGAAATAGAAAATCACCAAAACGGACTTCCAAGTTCTATCAAACTTAAATTAAATAGCCTTTCTGATTTCCCGCTCATTAACAAGCTATACGACGCAAGCCGGGCTGGTATTAAAGTGCAGCTCATTATACGAGGTATTTGCTGTCTTATTCCCGGAGTTGACGGAATGAGTGAAAATATTGAAGTAATAAGTATCGTGGATAAGTTTTTAGAACATCCCCGACTGTATATATTTGGGAACGGAGGCGACACGAAATACTATATTTCTTCGGCAGATTGGATGAGTAGAAATATGGATAATAGAGTTGAAATAGCCTGTCCTATCTACGATGATGAAATAAAACAACAGTTGTCGGAGACTTTTGAAATTTGCTGGGATGATAATGTAAAGGCGCGCATTATTTCAGAAAAACAAGACAACGCCTACCGCAGGAACGATAAGCCCAAAGTACGGTCGCAGTTCAAGTTGTATGAGTATTATCAAGAAAAACTGAAGTAATTTGTTGAAAATTGAAAAATATGCGGCGATTGATATTGGTTCCAACGCCATTCGTTTGTTGATTGCCATGGTGATTGAAAAGGACAATAGCCCCCCTCAATTTAAGAAGACAAGCTTGGTTAGAGTACCTATTCGATTGGGAGCTGATGTATTTTTAAATGATAAAATTTCAGAAGAGAATTACTTGCGCATGTTGGATGCCATGAATGCCTATCGGCTTTTGATGAAGACACATGGAGTGGTAAAATATAGAGCCTGTGCAACTTCTGCTATGCGAGAGGCGACCAACGGTGTCGAGATTGCCAAAAGGATAAAAAAGGAAACGAAAATTGACATTGAAATTATCGACGGTAGTGATGAAGCAGCGATCATCGCTTCGACCGACCTTAAAGACTTGATTGAAACGGACAAAACCTTTCTATATGTTGATGTAGGGGGTGGAAGTACTGAATTCACAGTCTTTGCGAATAGAAAAATTGTCGCTTCAAAATCATTTAGGTTGGGAACAGTTCGTATTTTAAATGATATGGTCCGCGAATCTAAGTGGGATGAAGTTGAGGATTGGGTGAAGAAGAACACCGAATCATATGAGAAAGTAAGCCTTATTGGCTCTGGAGGTAATATTAATAGTATTTATAAGAATAGTGCCGCGAAATTTGGGACGCCTCTCAGCTACTTTTATCTGACCAATTATTTTGAAAAATTAAAATCTTTTACGTATCACGAACGTATTTTTGAATTGCAAATGAACCCAGATAGGGCCGATGTAATTATTCCTGCAACCAAGATCTATTTATCCGCAATGAAATGGAGCAAGGCCAAAAACATCTACGTTCCAAAAATTGGACTTACCGACGGTATTATTAAAAGCCTTTACAATGAAGAGCAAGCTAATGGGATGGATGTTATACTTTGATATTTTCATTCCCATTGAATAAAATGCAGCCGTACTTGCTTAAATCACAAAAGCAAATCTCTTATTTCCAACCAGTTATTTACTCTTTCATGCCCATTATCACTGCGATTCATATTATGAGGCTGTGTGAAAAGTAAGGTTCGGTTTTCGAAGGGATCCAAGTTCTTATAATGATCGTCAATTAATAAATCCCCTTGAACGACCGTTTTGGAACCACAGAGAACAATTTTATTCCAGGGTAGGAAGGGAAAATGTTCCTCCAGCCAATAGTACTTTTCTTCAAGGCTATTTGGAAATTCCATTGCTGCAGACACTATAAATATGTCATACTGCTCATTGAGTTGTTCCATAACTTCAAAAGCATTTGGGATTAATGGCGCTGTTCTAAAAAATCCGGTTTGCCTTACGTGTTTGGCCGCATTGGGAAAGGCCACAATTTCATCTTCTCCCACCACATCCTTTAATTGAATAAGTCTTCCACTTTCTTTATACTCGAAGTTGATGGCTTGTTGATAAATATCGGCAAGGACGCCATCCATGTCGACCAATAATCGTTTTTTCATAAGAGTTGTTCTGAAATTAATAGACCCAAGCGTATCAATTTGGTTGCTTCTTTTGCCAACGAAATTTTATCAAAGGAAAGTGATCAAGATGTTATTTATCCATGTATACTGTCACTAGTGCTCAAATCCAGCATAACTTCTGCCTCGTAAGTTAAAAGATCTTCCCATTTTTTGTCGACCATAGGTCGGTCGCCATATTCCCGCGCAAAGCTTAAAAACATGGTATAATGTCCAGCCTCACTAATCATTAATTTTCTATAGAATTTAGCTAGCTTTTTATCCTCGAGTTGTTCACTTAGGAGTCGGAAACGTTCACAGCTACGAGCTTCAATCAACGCAGCGTATAACAATCGATGTACCAATTGATCGGTACGACTTCCTCCTTTTGGAAAAAACTTCAAGATGGCGATGACATAGTTGTCTTTGCGATCACGGCCCATAATCCAGCCTCTTTCGATAATTTTATCATGAACCATTTTAAAGTGGCTCATCTCTTCTTGAGCTAAATCCACCATTTCTTTCACCAATTCGGTATATTCTGGAAAGGAAACAATAAGGGAGATGGCTGTAGATGCAGCTTTTTGCTCACAATAGGCATGATCTGTAAGAATCTCTTCCACATTTTTCTCAACGATATTCACCCACCGCGGGTCGGTCGGAAGCTTAAGCCCTAGCATTTTAATATCGCCTGTAGTTTCAGTCTTCATGGGGTTTAGAATTTCTAGACATCAAGGTCAAACTCTTGTCGCAATTTATCAATGAGAGGATTCTTCTCCATCAACTTTTCAAAGCGCTCCCGTGCCGTGTAGGCATATCGTTTTACTTCTTCTTCATTTACCTCGATAGAAAGGTCGATGTTATAATTTTTAAGCGTAGATCGTAAATGGATTAGTAATTCATATTTGGCCCGTTCAACTTCCACTTTAATAGTGGAATTAGGAAATACCAAATGAATCAAGGTTCCTTCTAACTTTGGAATTCCCATGGTGAGATGGGAGAGGAGGTTAAATTTTCCTTCTTTCTCTATTTTTTGAGTGTAAGCTTCCCAAGCTTCTTTCATGGCCTCTTCGGTGAACGCTTCAACGGGTAGATTTTTCTCATCGGGTTGTCTGGCGACCAATTCCTTTTTGAGCTCGTGTTTTTTCTGAATACTTTTAAGCGACAATGCAGAAACCTTTTTGGCGTTTCGTTCGGCCAAAATTTGAGGGCGTTCTATTACTTTTTCTTCTGCAATGGAGGGAGACATCGTTTCCACCACCACTTTATTTACAACTTCCGAGGGTTCAGCAACTGAGACAACTAATTCTTCTTCTTGGGCAGATACGTTGGCCACTTCCGCTACTATTTGAACCGTAGGTTGCTCAATAGGTGGTGTAGTTTCCGTTGATTTCTTCGGAAGTGAAACTTTCTTGAAATAAGAAGGAGGTATTACGAACCGCTTACCGTTGGCGCTAGGCTTTTTTTTTTCGCCTTCGAAGGTGATCGAGGCGAGTTGAAGTAAACATAATTCCACTAATAAGCGCTGGTTTCGACTATTCTTGTATTTCAGGTCGCAACTATTGGCCAAATCGATAGCGGTCACTAAAAAGGAATGGGAAGCCCCTTTAGATTGCTCCAGATACATTTGTTTTACCTGACTACCTACTTCCAATAATGCTATGGTAACTTCATTTTTACAAACCAATAAGTCTCTGAAGTGAGAAGCTAGGCCAGAAACAAAATGATGACCATCAAATCCTTTCGATAAAATTTCGTCATATTTAACTAGGGCTTCTGGAATTTGATTATTCAGCAATAGGTCTGTAATTCCAAAGTAATAGGTGTAATCTAGAACATTTAAGTTTTCAGTTACTGCTTCACGCGTGAGGTTTTTACCTGAAAAGCTAACCACTCTGTCAAAAATAGAAAGAGCATCACGCATGGCGCCGTCTGCCTTTTGTGCAATAATGTGTAGGGCATCATCATCGGCTTCAATTTGCTCCGCTTTGGCAACTTCAGCCAGCTGACCTTTAATATCGGTAACCGTAATTCTTTTGAAGTCAAATATTTGACAGCGTGAAAGAATGGTTGGGATGATTTTATGCTTTTCGGTAGTGGCTAAAATAAAAATAGCATGCTTTGGTGGTTCCTCCAATGTTTTCAAAAATGCGTTGAAAGCAGCTGAGGATAGCATATGTACTTCATCAATAATATAGACTTTGTAATTCCCAACCTGAGGTGGGATACGAACTTGATCAATTAAGCTTCGGATATCGTCCACCGAATTATTAGAAGCGGCATCTAATTCGAATATATTGAAGGCAAAGTCTTCATCCTCATGTTGGGTGCCATCGTCATTGATTTTCTTAGCTAATATACGCGCACAGGTAGTCTTACCAACTCCTCTAGGCCCAGTAAATAGAAGGGCTTGAGCTAGGTGGTTGTTTTCTATGGCATTCATTAGGGTATTGGTAATAGCCTGTTGTCCGACCACATCTTTAAAATGGGTAGGTCTATACTTTCTGGCAGATACAATAAAGTGTTCCATAGCTATCAAACAAATATAAAAAGCTAAGTGTAATTATTGAAAAATAGTCATTCCTATTTTACGCTAGTTATTAACATTTGAGCTACTTTTGCGCCGCAGGCCGCCTTATCGATCTCGCTTCGGTGAGTTAGGAAAGTCCGGACACCAAAGGGAAGCATAGCGGCTAACGGCCGTCGTCTTTTTATGCTTAGGTATAGATGGATAGGACTAGTGCAACAGAAAGTATGTACAGGTAATGCTGTAGTGAAACCAGGTAAACTCTATGCGGTGCAATGCCACGTATACTCAGGCTTGAGGGTTCCCGCCCGATCTGGGAGGGTAGGCAGATAGAATGTTTTGGTAACAAAACGTCAAGATAAATGATAAGGCCCCAATGAATTTTGGGGACAGAATCCGGCTTATAGGCCTGCTTTTTTTAATAATATTTGAATCCATTCAACACACTCATCCATCGTATAAAAAGCTTGGTGAGGCCAATCAAAGAAATGTTCAGCGAAAGTGGCATTTTGAAAAGTGACATCGGAATAGCACAAGGTTGCAATACCAACAATTTTTGAATCGTATTTTTTCGTTTCAATGTAGCAAGTCGGATTGATGGTGTAGTCGTTTAAGCGATTGGATATATACCCAAAAGGCCGGTCCTTATAATACGTATCGAATATCTCGTGAAATTTCTGTAAATGAGGAGTGTCAAAAATTACGCCTTCATGAATGGTGGCTACCAAATAATGTTTATATAGCTCAAATCGAGCAATATCTATGTCTATGGTAAGTTTGGCTGAGGGAAAGGACATGATACGCTTTACGAAATGGATAAGATTAAATGTACTTTTTTTTATTTAAACCTGATAAAAATTTAAATAGTATATTTTTCAACAACTCGACTGGTTTGGCCAGCCGTCTATCTAAACTATTCAAAAAAACTAAATACCGATCCTCCATATTTCCTAGCCTCTTGAAAGCCAGAAAGAGCAGATAAGTCTGTTTGTTTTGGATGCTCTATGATAAGTACTCCTTCCGGTTTTAGCAACTTATTCGATGCTATTTTCGTGATTATTTCTTCAAATTGTTCCACTTCAAAGGCATAGGGAGGGTCAGCAAAAATAAGGTCAAATGGACCGTGTGAGGCTTCTAAATATTTAAATACATCTTTCTTTATGGTTTCGATGGGAAAGGCTAACTCCTCTGCCGTTTGATGTATAAATTTAACACAAGCCCAATATGAGTCGACGCAGGTGATTTTCTGGCTCCCTCGCGAGGCAAACTCATAGCTTATATTTCCAGTTCCAGCGAATAGATCCAGGATTTCGAGTTCATCAAAATGAAAGCGATTATTTAGAATATTGAAAAGTGCCTCTTTGGCGTTATCCGTTGTAGGCCGTACGGGTAAGTTTTTTGGAGCAGTAATTCGGCGTCCTTTATGGTTTCCTGAAATAATACGCATTAAAGGGTAGATTTTAGTAGATAGTTTTGCTGCATTGGTTCGTCTGCAAGTTTTGGAAAGGCGTGTTCTAGAAAGCTAATTTCACGCACATAGGTGTATAAAATAGTGTAGATTTCACTTTCTTCGGAAATAGCTCCACATAACACCGCCTTGATTGTTTCAGGGTTCAATTTTAATTGTTCAAAACAAAAGAGAACATAGTAAATAAAATCTTCCGGAGTTTTATAGGTGTATGAATTACACAGCGCCAATTTTCCATTATTTATAATAATACAATCCACTTGTTCTTGCAAAATGTGTAAGTACACTTTAATCTCCTGAGCGTGTTTTTCAGTATTGAGAAAATTTTGAACCAATAAGGTGCTGGAGTGATAATACTCAAACGACCCGTACTGTTCAAACATAAAGTTATTAATATTTACCAATGGCACATAGACGACAACAGTATTCTGTCCTTCAATTTCATCATAACTGATAAAGTCGTTGCTCAGAATTTTTGTATTGAATTTTAGGTATTCGCTAGCCTTATTTTCATCAAATAGGGAAGAGGGAACCAAGGAGTAATTGAGCGTGGTATAGATGAGACTCACGGTTTCAAAGTTTTCCCTGAGTGCTTCATTGTCGGCAATCATGGATTTTAATTCAAACAGCAGTTCTTCAGGAGTATGTGTAGTGTCAAAGTTCTGCTCTGTAAAAAACAACACAGCACCATCTATGGATGCTATTAAAAAAGAAAGTCCGGTCAATGTTATTTGAACGGACAATCTTTTAGGTTGGTTGGTGGTTATATTATTGGTCTTTAATTTTGTCATATAGTTTAGGCCAGTTACCACTTGTGTTGATTTCTGTCATGGAACCTAATTTAATAGTGGGGCCATTCACACCATCTACAGAGTTCACTTGCGCTTCCTGTATGATTAAGTCTTTATTAAGACCTTCCAAGACAACAGTTTTCGCAACTTTCGCTTCGAATACTGAATATTTAATTCCGCTTTTGTCCACCTTTCCAGCTTTCAAATCAAATTTTACTTCGGTGTTGGGAACGTTCATCATGGTTTTATAACGACCTCCTTTAAACAAAGAATCTTTCACCGATTGAAAACTCAAGGTATCTACCACAATAACGTCAATGAAATAACCAGAATCAATACCGTAAGCCGCATTTTTTTCTTTATCTGCATAACTACTATCGCGTCTTGCTGTAATAGCAAATTCTGCGGTGTCGATGAATCGGACTAAACTATCCCAGTTTCCAGAAAAGCTTCCAGTGATTTCTTGATGAGCTAATTGCGCTTTTTTAACATCTTTGAGGTTTGCAATAACTTTTTCATATCGTTCCACTTTTGATTTGTTGAATTGTACTGGCCCAAGAATCGAATTGTACAACTTC
>Ga0256847_1000810_pt1 | contig 17842 bp, 15 predicted proteins | sample TeddybearmetaG_FD_189099 | JGI IMG/M metagenome (GOLD analysis project Ga0256847, IMG submission 189099) | Hydrothermal vent microbial communities from East Pacific Rise, Pacific Ocean - Teddybear | ecosystem: Environmental > Aquatic > Marine > Hydrothermal vents | place: Pacific Ocean: East... | reverse complement strand
CAACGATGGTCAAAAAAAGGATTGCAGAGATTAATCAATATTCGTGTTTTGAATAAAAGTGGGCACTGGAGTAGAATTAGGCAGAAACTTAAAATCGCTGCTTAGCGTCAATCTGAAATGCACCCTAATAATTACTGTTGCTACAAGAAAGAATACTATTGTATATGATAAAACTTGTTTCATTCAAAACAAGAAGGAAGACGGTAATAACAAATGGAAGATAGATCAAGACCAACTTTATCTTTTAAAAAACTTCCCTTCATTCAAAGGGACAAAGGGTATTTTTAATCAGAGCTTTAAAGGAAAAAAAATCTCATATAAGAACTCATATAAAACACTTGGAACTTATGGTTTATTTCAGAATCCAGGAGAAATGATACTCCTTAGTGCGGAAAACGTATACAAATATCAGAATGGGACTTCTATTGATTTGGATACGATTAAGAAAATCCCAACTACTCCAGAAAGTGGAATTGGATTACCATTTGGTTACGACCCGATGATATTGGAAGAATATTTCTATATTCTGATGAAGAAATTCCCAAAATATGGGTTTCCAAATATGAGTATGCCATTTTTAGGAAATACAAATATTTGTTTAGATTTATATGAGTTCATAAGAAACTGGACATTGTTCAATATTGGAGAACCAGCCACAATATTTCAAAATACTGTAGATGAACAGCTTTCTAATTTAAATAAATTGATTTACAGAGAATTTCAGGAAATGAATTTGGATATTAACATAGAAGGAGGCGAATTTCAAAATAATCTTGTAGTATTTATAGTAAGGTATGAATTAGAATAGCCACCATATAACACCAGATATCAGATCAGACTTCCTTCGGTAGTCCGCTCTATATCCAAACAGTTCAATGAAAAAATATATAAAAACCTCATTTACGTAAAAGCCACAAAGTCTTGCGTAGAATTACGGAATATTGATTTTTGGGGTGTTAAATTTTGAAGGTTTATCAGAAAGTTTTTGTTTTGATTGTATATTTAAGCTAGATCGGTCGGTGTGGAGATTATTAAGTGGATGTAAAATTGATTATCCGTGTATACCCGTTTATTATTCGGATATATATGGATAAAACTTAAAAATGGCATTTTGCTGATTGTCAACTATTAAGGGAATTAAATAATTAAGTACATAGAAGATATATCCGTAGTTATCCTTAATAAGTTCGGATATACAAATGTTCGCTTCCACTAAAAAGAAAAAATCAATGAAGATAAATGACTTTCCAAACCAGATAAGGAATTATGTTGGAAATGATGAATTAGACGAAGCATTGAAAATGTTAATTGAATTGACTGTTAATTCAAGAAAACATGACGAGGCAATTCTTTTATCTTCTCGATTACGTGAAATAAGTAGAGGGGAAAGATTAGGTACAAATCATTACCAAGAAATATCAGTCGAAAGAAACCGAATTAGACTTTCAATTTTAGATTTGGTAAGATTAATGGAAGCAGACAACAGGATAATAACAAGATTCGAAATTAACGAAAAAGACAAACGCAAAATCGCTCCAAAAATATCCTTAAATGGGAGGTGGTTAGATAAAGCAGATGATGATGTAGTTTTTTTCCAACAGAGAGAAGATAAAGTTGTTGGTATTTATGACTATGGAAGAAGAGAAAAAGTTGGTTATTATCTTGGACAGATAAATGGGGATGTACTCGAATATAAATGGGAATGGTTCAACAGAGACCTTATCGGTTATGGACAGATGATAATCACTAAAAACAAATTATCAGGAAGTTGGTGGTACAATAACTATGAAGATGAACTCGAACATGTAGAATATGAATATTTAGACGATAAGATGCCAAAGTGGTTGGATTACATGGACTTCAAAGAAATTTGGTATAAAAAATTAAGAGAATAAAAAAAAAGTGAGAAGCGAATCGAGTAGAGTGAGGTAGTCAATATTAACTACCTCAGCCCTCTCACACCACTGTACATACGAACCTCGTATACAGTGGTTCGTAAAACAACTATATCATTTACTTCTTACCTTGTGATAATAACTACTGAAGGATGATAGCCCCGCATTTGAAGTTTAGCCGCTGTCACCGTTGTTCCCATGATTGGACTACAGGCAATTCGCCAACCTCCTATTCAAGAATAGCAAAACTGTCTTGCTTTGGTGTGATTCAACCACAATTGTCTAAAGGCTCGGTATTGGCGTTTTTAGGTTCTTGTCTTACCCTCCCGCATGCGGTTCCTTCTCTTGGATGTCCACTGGACATCCATCTGCTTTAGCAGAATCGATCAGTCATAAATACAATATCGCAAGCGACATCGCACCCAGCTATCACCCGTTCAATGAAAAAAATAAATAAGAATCTCATTTGCGTAAAAGCCGCAAAGTCTTGCGTAGAATTACGTAATATTATTTTTTTGGGTGTTAAATTTTGAATGGATTTCAGAAAGTTTTTATTTTGATTGTATATTTAAGCTGGATAGGTGTGGAGATTATTAGGTGGATGTAAAATTGATTATCCGTGTATACCCGTTTATTACTCGGATATATATGGATAAAACTTGAAAATGACATTTTGCTGATTATCAACTATTTAGGGAATTGAATAATTAAGTGCGTAGTTGATATATCTGTACTTATTCATAAAAACTACGGATATACAAATGTTCGCTTCCATTAGAAAAAATAAAATCATGACCAAAAAAGAATTTGTCGAAGAAATAAAGAATAGAATTGCAAAAGGCAATGTTTAAAAGAAGAAAATAAAAGCGGGAGAGAAAAGTTCCTTAAATTAAAAACAATAAAATGAGTATTGAACAAATTAAATCAAACATTATTGGAAAATGGAAATATCAAGATGGAAGGGTTTTAGAATTTACATCTGTGGAAGATTTTACATTAACCTCAAGAGACGGTAATACAAAAACTCCTACCCAAAAGATATTTTTCAAAGAACAGCAAAATGGAATTGTAACGCTTTCAATGCCCTCGATAATGGAAGCAATGGGTGTAATTAAATCGGTCAGTCAAGATAAAATAGTTTATAATAGTATGAATCTTGACGGAACAAAAAATGAGATGGTTCTAACCCGAAGCTGAATGTTAAAAAAAAGAAAAACGAGAAGCGAACAATGTACATATCGATCATAGCTGGCAGAAGCCAGCTACACCGTATGTACTCACGTTAGTGACAAAATTAAAAATCAAATCAGAAAAATACAAACACCTTAAAATAATGAGTAAAAACTGGGAAGTATTTGAAAACAATGTTCTTGAATTAATTAAGCTTCAAGGTTGGGATGTCAAACCAGAATATTTATTAGGACATAAACAAATTGACATTTACGCAGAAAAAAACGGAGACTTTAATAAAAGAAAGAAGGTAGCAATTGAATGTAAGGAATATTCGAAAAAGCTAACTCGTAAACAAGTAGTTACAATCTTCACCGACTATTTACCTCTTTGTGAATCAAAAAAGATTGACTACCTCCTTCTTGTTACAAGTAATGGATTAGTGCCTTCAGCTTTAAATTACGAAGATCAAACTGATAAGCTTATACATATTACATATGATGAACTTATGAATTCGATATTGGACTTTTCGAATTATATTCAAGGAATTAAGGATATTTTCTTAGAAAATTCTTTGTATAAATTATATACTCCACAATACATTGAAAAAACTGAAACATTAATAGAAAGCTATATAAGGGAATGGATAAAAGAAGAAAAGACTAATCCATTAGCAATATTAGGTGGTTATGGACTTGGAAAATCAACTCTAGCAAAAAGAATTACCTATTTACTCTGCCTTGACTATTTAGAAACTAACACAGCAAGAATTCCAATCCTTATTAAGCTAGAACATATTTCAACACAACAGGACCTAGAAGGCTTATTGGGTTCTCAATTCACATCCCATTCAATAGTTAAAAATTACAATTTTAGACTTTTTATGAGGTTAAATGAGCTAGGAAGATTCGTTTTCCTTTTGGATGGATTCGATGAAATGAAAAAAACAATGTCTTGGGATTCATTAAATTACAATTTGGGTCAACTCAAAAGGTTGGTAAACAAAAATTCTAAAGTAATTCTTTTAGGCCGTCCAACTGCTTTTCTAAATGATGCTGAACATAAAGAGGCCCTGAATGGAGTTAGAAGAATTTTAGGAGTAGAAAAGAAAATCCCTAATTCACCTAATTTTGAAGAATTATATATTAGAGCATTTAATCGAACTCAAGTCAAGAATTTTATACTAAAGTATCTTGAATTTAAAAAAGATGATAATGAAACCAATACAAGGAATATTGAAAAATATTTAGAAAGAATTGAAGATTCTGAAGGCAAAAGATTAGTCGATTTAGCCAGTAGGCCTGTTCAATTAAAAATGCTTCTAGAAATACTTCCTGATTATGATGGTGTAATTAATAAATTAACAGTAGCCGTACTATACTCAGAATTCATTGATTTAGTAATCAGAAGAGAAGTCGATAAAAATACAAGAGAAGGCTACTCATTAAAAGAGAGAAGAAGTTTTGCAATGAAATTAGCATATTGGATGTGGAAAAATGAAATAGGGTCTGAAGTTGATGGCACTAAAATTCCAAATCATTTATTTGAACCATTTGTCAAGGCAAAACAAGATATTGTTCAGGTGCGAAGAGATTTACTATTGGGTTGTTTTTTAGAAAGAAAGCCCCCCGTTGGGTTTTACTTTCCACATCGAACATTTCAAGAATACCTTATAGCTGAACAACTATTCAATTTTATCTCATATAAAGACCCCGAAATTCAAAATTGTCCTTTCCTTACATCGGAAGTAATTAGTTTTTTCGTAGAATTAGTGGGGCAAAAGGAAGTTATAGCCTGGAGAAAGTTTTTAGAAAAATCATCTAGTCCAATAAATGAAAACTGTCTAGAATTGTTTGACATTACATGCCAACATTATAATGTGCAAAATTCTCTAAAACAGGAAACTGATAATTTAGAAACACAAAATATTTCAAAAGTAAGCGAGAGAAAAAGAAGATTACTTGTCGATGCAATTATTTCAAATGATAAAATCGAAAAGCCAACTTCGAATAAAAAAGATAAAAAAGGACAGAAGAAACTCCAACGAAAGCCGAAGGGAACAATTAGAAAAAAGAGTTTTAAAAAATGAACTGTCACTAGTAAATAAGGCTTCAAGTGGTCGGCACGACCCAGCTTGAAGCCCGTGTTGAACCGTATCGCCTAAGACAGGGCTAGGAAAAAGCTTCAATTATATTGTTGGATTGAAAGGTCGAGATTAGGCTCTTTGCTCAGAAATGGTTATTGAGAAGCTATTAGGATTGTATAATTCCATTGTGTTTTTCAAAATTTCCATGTTATCTAGACTTGATTTCTTCATTTTTGATATTCTAGACATAGGGATAGCTGGCCTGATAATTCTTCAAGCTGGGAAGATCAAAAATGACAAGTTTTTTCTTTTCTGATTGGAGGTCCTCGTTTTGGTAATTCTCGGATGTGGATCAATTTTCCTTTTTTGCAGTTTGGACATTTATTCACATCTAAGCCCTTGGCCTTCCAAAATGCTTCCCAAGTTGACCTAATTAGAGGAGGATTGATCCCTAGCAATTTGGATTTGAGTCTCCCAGAAAGGATGCCATAGTGTCGTATTCTTGGGAATCCTTTAGGCAAAATATGAAGTGTAAACCGTCTGATAAATTCCGACTTGGATATGTACACTCGCTTGTTTTGTTATTCTGGCCTTTTTTACTGCTTCCCGAATTGGCCACTGCACTCCGTTATCTGAAAGTTGTGAGCCAATTGACTTGCCATTAAATATCCATTTTACAGGATGATACGCCTCGGATACTTTCTAAGTCCTCTAGCCATCATCGGACTTAATAGTATATCTATCCTTATTATACTTAGTCTTACGGATATGTAATTCCATACGGTCAAAATCAATATCTGCTTGATTTAGATTCCGCACTTCTTTAAGTCGCAATCCTGCCGAATAAATTAGACTGGTTAAAACTTTATGTTTCAGTATTCAAGCAGAACTAATAAGTCTTTTCACTTCTTGATGAGATAAGACTACAGTAAGTGCGGCATTCCGTTTGATACTCGGTAATTTGATCGCTTTATCTGGCAGTTCATACGGTCGAAATAGAAATCGCAGTCTATAAACGGTATGCTTGAAATAGCTAATGGAACGTTTTTTGCCTTGTTTAAGTTGGAAGAGGTAGCCATTAATTTGCTCTTCTTCCAAATCAATAGCTGCTTGATAAAAATGAAGTGATATTCTGGCAATGCACCTACCGTAATTGGTCAAAGTACTATTTGACATGCCACCTAAAACTACATTTTGCTCAAGCTTTTGATACATATCGGCAAAACCAGTGATTTGTAATTTTGCCCGATCAATAATAGAGTTTTTTTTCTTTTCCATTGGAGTAAGATTTTATGTGTTAATAATTCTTACTCTAATGGAAATTTTGTGCTAGTTTTATTTGTGATTAGATTTGGCTATCGCGGTAGCGATTTAGTTCAACAAGCTGTGATCACATCATAGGCTATCGCCTAAGCTGGATACAGCCTATTCGTTAGGTCTTATAAAATAGGAAAATTCAAAGTCATGAAACTTATTAAAATAAAAGAACTAATTTCTAAAAGTGAAACTGAAAATGCCTTGAAGGAATTGATTAAATATTGTTCCTCTAAAAATGAGTATTCAACCTTTTTGAATGACTTAATTATTTTATCAGGTGAATTTGAAAAGTATACTAGAGAAGTAAAGTGGCTTGGAATAAAGGAAGATGACAGCACATTTAATAAAACTAATTATTCCATATTGCAGATAATTGATAAATTATCAACCTTAAACAGAGATGGTAAATTAAAAAGTAACTCACTTTCAGTAATAAATGCATCCTTAGATTCATCAAACCATTTTTCTTCAAATAATGGGGAAATTACTCTAATAGATTACAAAATTAGATATGATTTTCCTGTAATTGATTTTAAGTTAAGAAATAATTCCAAAAAAAAGATTTATTTGCATAAGTTCAATATTAATATTGAAAGCTATGCATTGAATCCAAACCCAGAATTAGAGTTTTTCTTCGAATTACAATCAGAGGTCTTTTCTAAACAGAAAGATATTGAGTTAGATTATTCATATAGAAGATTTCCTAATAGCTATAACCATAAAGACACTTATAAACAATTAGCTGTTAAGGTGAAAAATAATGGGTGGGGAGAAGCTCAAGAATGCGATATAATATTGGAGGATAGCATCCTTAATGATAATTTTTCGAATAACAAATTTAGCTGGAGTGGTTCTATAAAAAGTGGAGAAACTCTATCAATAGCGGAATTTGAGTATAATAAAAATCAAGAATATCCCGATGAGAAAAAAGAACTTAAAAATATTGGACTAAATTACACCTGTTACAATGAAATCGGAGAAAAGATTTCCAGAAAAAGAAGTGCTTACTTTAGGTCAACATCAGGCAAGTATTATGATTCAAGTATTAATTGTTATCTAACAAGTAATGGTATTCTTGTTGAATCCTTTGATAGGGGTACAAGAGAATGTTATGCAGAAAGTGAGGCAATGTATATTGCTATAATAAATCAAAACCAAGTCTACAAAGAATATTCAATATCCCATATCATTAATTCAGAAGATTTTGCAAGATTTCACGTCATGATAGGCACTGAAAAATCATGCAAGGCTAAAATATCGTTCTCTTTTGAAATTGACAATGGAGAGAGAATTAGTTCTAATCCTTTATCTATAAGCATCAGGAACCCTTTAAATGCATTGTATCATAAGGCATATTCAGACGGAAGTAGATTAGTAAAAAAAGATGACTTGTGGATTCTGAAAGGTAACAAGATTGATAGAAGAGGTAGATTTAATAACTTCTTTTTACAATAAAATACGAGACCTAACATAGGTGGCTGTTGAAAAACAAATGATAATTTTTTGTATGTGTTTGAGATATTTTGTATCTTAAGATATGCAAGGTGATAAGATTTTTACTCCCAAAATGTTCGTCAATTTCTGTTTGGCTGATCATATTCCTGCTGACAACTTCTATAGAGTTCTTAAAGAAATATTAGACCTCCGTTTCATAAAAAAGAAAACTCAATTTCTCTATTCTAAAACTGGTAGGCCAAGTATCGACCCTGTGGTGTTTTTCAAATGTATGCTTATTGGTTATTTTGAAAATATATGTTCTGATAGAGCACTGGAAAGGCAAATCAATATGAGATTGGACCTTCGATTCTTTATTGGGCGTCCGTTCAAAGCTTAATAGTAAACACTGTCCCCTTCCAAAACTGACTACTCACATTAATACTCCCATGATGCAATAGAATAATCTGACGACCCAGACTTAATCCGATGCCAGACCCTTCTTTCTTTGTAGTAAAGAAAGGCACAAATATTTGATCTAGCATAGTCTCTTCAATCCCATCGCCATTTCCAGAAACTTGGCCCACTATTTTTTATGCAATCAATGCAAAGATTAAGCTCAAATGATGGAGTCAAACGCCAGAAATTAATTTTTTATAAAATTCTATCGAGTCAATTATTCATAGAGTTTAATAATCTAGTATCTTAGTGAATACAAAAGGCATTAAGGTGTGTAGGGATTAACAATTACTTTCCATTAATAATAATCAGCGACTTAGTTCAACTTGGATGTATGTATCACATCAACATCTTTTCTTTGTTGAATTATTGTGCTGTGAGATGCATACATTCCTTTGTGTTGTGTAAATAAAGTTGAATCATTAAACAATGAGGCCCTTTTTATACAAATATTTTGAGTACAATGAAAACTTCAAAAGCAGTTTACGAAAAGGAAACTTGTGGTTCTCCGATCCTTCCAAGTTTAATGATCCTTTTGAATTTAGACTGCAAGTAGACAAAAACTTAAATGAGGAGGATATTTTAGAATATTTCGAATTGTATAAAAAGCTATCAGTTAATCCATCGGAATCAGTTGTATTAGATTTCAACAATGTTTTGTACAAGTATCGAACAAGTCCTCAAAAATTCATCCAGTTATACTTAACTCCTTTTGTAGAACATATAAGAAATTTTGGTGTATGTTGTTTTAGCACAGCAAAGAATAATATTTTAATGTGGTCACACTATGCTGACAAACATTCTGGAATAGTTGTGGAGTATGATCGTCAACTTTTAGATGAAACTATAATTAAAAAAAACAATTTAGTCCAAATGACGGCTATTGATCAAATTACCTATTCTAATGAATTTCCATTAATTAAAATTTCTTCCTCTCACAGAAAAGTCTCGGACGAAATAAAGAAGGTGCTATTTACTAAATCGGTTGAATGGAAATATGAAAAAGAAGTTAGAATAATTTCGAATTTGATAGGAGAACATCGTATTTTAAGGAAATGCATTAGGAGAGTTTTTTTGGGACATAAGTTTTCTGATAAGAATAAATTTGAAATTCAAAATTTGCTAAATGATTTTTTCCCTAATCAAGATATCTCGATAGTAGAAATGACAATTGATGAAAGATCTTACTCTTTAAAAGAAAAAAACACATAACATTAGATATCAGAGAATCTTCCCTTTGATCAGACTCTTGATATCATTATCCGTTAAACGAAATCAAAATAATCTAACTCAATATAACCTCTTTTTTTACTCAAACTCTTCGTGTACCTTTTTAATAAAAAATCTTTTATATTAGTGCTCTAAAGCCCTAAACTAGATGACTATTAAAGTTGTTACATTTTGTAGAACCAGATTAATTAATGAACCAAAATTTTAACATACGATTTGCTAATTATTCTGATCTAGCAGACATAGTTGTGATTTTCAATCAAGCTGTTCGTGCACGTGTTAATGGCTCACTAAAAGAAGGAACTGTTGAAAGTCGCTCTAAATGGTTTAGTGAATTTAACCAAAAAGAATATCCTATTTATGTAGCTGAACAAAATAATAGGGTTGTTGGTTATTGTTATTTATCCCAATATAGATCTGGAAGACAAGCAATGAATAAAACTGCCGAAATAAGCTATTATATCGATTACAATCACCACAAACAAGGCATAGCATCAGCACTAATTAAACATACAATTAATGATTGCAAACGTGTTAACAAAAACAGTTTGTTAGCCATTCTTTTAGACAAAAACAAACCAAGTATCTCTATTCTTGAAAAATTTGGCTTTAAAAAATGGGGATATTACCCAGATATTGTTGATCTCGATGGTGAGATTTGTAGCCAACTAATTTATGGGTTAAAACTAGGTTAATAATTATCAGAAAGAATCATTTGTTTTTCTTGTTAAAAAAACTTTGAAGGTTTACTTTTACACTTCAACTAACATTACATATAATTTACAAAGCATGTCTATATTTGTTCCTTTTAAAGCATTCCGTCCTACCCAAGAAAACGCAAAATCTGTTGCCAGCAAACCGTATGATGTATTAAATGCAAAAGAAGCTAAGCTAGAAGCTGAAGGTAATCCAGTTTCATTTTACAATGTTATAAAACCTGAAATTAACTTTCCAGAAGATTCTAATTATTATGCTCCTGAAGTGTATTTAAAAGGAAAGGAAAAATTTGATGCACTTGTGAATGGAAACATCATAAAACAAGATACTTCTAATAGTTATTATGTTTACGAATTAACTATGGATGGTCATGTACAAACAGGATTGGTTGGCTGCTGTGCAATAGATGATTATTTTAATAATGCTATTAAAAAGCATGAGTTAACACGACCTGACAAAGAAGAAGATAGAAAAAATCATATTCGTTACAGTAAACTCAATTACGAAGCTGTATTTCTTTCATATCCACAAGTAGATGCCATTGACAATTTGGTTAATGATGTTAAGAATAATGATGTTATTTATGATTTTGTTGCAGATGATGGTATCAGGCATCGCCTTTGGTCTATTGACAAAAAAAATACACTTGAACAGATTGAATCTCTTTTTCAATCAGATGTTCCAAGTATATATATCGCAGACGGTCATCATCGTACTGCAGCAGGAGCATTAATCGGTCAAGAATTAAGAGATTCTAGAAATGGTAACTCAAACGACAATGGAAGAGACAATTACTTTATGGCCGTTGTTTTCCCAGATAATCAATTAAAGGTTTTAGATTATAATCGTGTTGTAAAAGATCTTAATGGTTTATCAGAGGATGAACTCATGGGGAAATTACAAGAGAGTTTTAATATAGAACAAAAAGAAAGTGAGTATCGTCCTGAAACAATGCATACCTTTGGAATGTATATGAATAACAAATGGTACAAGCTCACATCAAAACAAGGAACATATAATGATGAGGACCCTGTTGGGCAACTAGATGTAACTATTTTATCTTCTAACATTCTTGAACCAATTTTTAATATTGTTGATCTTAGAAAAGATAAAAGAATTGATTTTGTAGGTGGAATGCGTGGTCTTGGTGAATTAGAAAAACGTGTTAATAGTGGCGAAATGAAAGTTGCTTTTTCTATGTATCCTGTAAGTATGAAACAATTAATAAGTATTTCTAATAACGACCTTATTATGCCTCCTAAAGTAACTTGGTTTGAACCTAAGCTTAGAAGCGGTTTGTTTGTTCATAATCTAGATGAGTAATTTCCTTTAATCTAGCCAACCTTATTGTCAGAAAAATACGTGATATTACATATTGATTTTCTCTCTAAAACCAACTAACTTCGTTTAACTTTGAATATAAATCATTAAAACAATTCATATTCGAATTGTTAGATTCAAAGCAATAAAATAATTATCTCACATCCGCTCGTACTGCGTCTCCACAAGCCGTTCAAAGCTTAATAGTAAAAACCGTCCCTTTCCCCAACTGACTACTCACATTAATGCTTCCATGATGCAATAGAATAATTTGACGACCCAGACTTAATCCGATGCCAGACCCTTCTTTCTTAGTTGTAAAGAAGGGCACAAATATTTGATCTAACATAGTCTCTTCAATACCATCGCCATTATCTGCAATCTGAACCACTATTTTTGACGTGTCTAAAACAAAGAGTTTCCGCATATTCTGAGATTTTACATATAGTAAAAAAATATTTAATATGAAATTATATATGAACTTATTGGAGGTTTTTTTTAAATAACTTTTTTGTGTTGTGATTCTTTTTGGGTAAAAGAATGGGTTTATGGTTTCATAATTCAATGAAAAAGTAAATGAAAATATCATTTGCGTAAAAGTCGCAATGTCTTGCGTAGAATTACGTAATATTGATGTTTTGGGTGTTAAATTTTGAATGGATATCAGAAGGTTTCTGTTTTGATTGTATATTTAAGTTGGATCGATGTGGAGACTAATAGGAGGAAATAAATTGTATATCCGAGTATACTCGGATAAAACCTGAAAATAGCATTTTACTGATTATCAACTATTTAGGGAATTGAATAATTAAGTAGATAGCAGATATATCCGTACTTTTCCATAAAAACTGCGGATATATAAATGTTAGCCTTCATTTAGGAAATATTTTTAAAACTGAATTTAAAGCATAAAATATGAATGGTTTTGCAATAACACGTTACTTGCCAACAGGTGAACTTGATATAACGTTTGGCGAAGAAGGAATAGTCATTGTTGATATGGGGTTACGTACTTCGGGTGTTTCTGTAAAGATTCGTAATGATAATAGCCTAATTGTCTGCGGTAAAGGAGGTATAGAGAAAGTACTTATTGCTCACATACGCTCCAACGGTGATATTGATCTTAATAGTAATGGATCTGAAGCTAAATCTATAAGTTCATTTATGAATGATCAAGAAAGACCAATATTAAGAAATGTAATGTTTACGCAAGCTAACCAAGTTTTTTCTCAAGGATTCATTGCAAGTAAAACGAGGACGCAAAAACCTTCCCTGTTTATTAGAGTATCTATAATTATTACGAGAATTTTGAAGTTTTTTCGACTATTACCAAGTAGTATTCCTTCATTGAGGGTATTAGCTGTAGGAGATATTGGCGAGCTCGTATCTCCGAGACTTATTGCTCTAAGTGGTTACAAAATCAATGGTGATGTAGATCAATCTTTTAGTAACAATGGAGTGAATATTCAACACTCAGGTAGCGATTTAATAGAGGTCGCTGCTTCCGATTATAATTCTTCTCAAGGCCGAACTATTGTGATCACTCATAAGCATGATAATAATTTACCAGTACTCCGTGCTGCTAAATTTCTAGATAATGGAACTTTAGATGGCTTTATATTTTATCACGCTTGGCTTACAGGGAATAATACTCCTCCTTGGAACATCATACCTCAAGATGTGATGTTCAGAAACGGTATTTTTATTGTAGGTAGGGCATTTCAACAAAATGTGAGGGATGCTCTAATTATTGTGAGGATTAAAGAGAATGGCTCTACTGATTTAAATTTTGGCAATAATGATGGCGTAGGTTTCATTCCTGTTGATGATAGTCGTGCGGAATTTAATTCTGTAGAATCTGATGCTCGTTCACGAATTATTGTTGCTGGGAAAGTTTTAAATAATTTTTGCTTGGCTCGATTTAACCCTAATGGAAAATTTGATGAAGATTTCAATCAAAACGAAATCGCAACTGCACACTTTGACGGAATTTTTAGCTGTGCGAAAGTGGCGAAAATTGATTCAGTGATTAGTGAGCGGATTGTGGTAGCTGGAGAGGCGGGATTTCAATTTGCCTTGGCAAGATATCTTGAAAATGGTTCTATTGATACTACCTTTGGTACAAATGGTAAAGTTCTTACCACTATACTAAGTGGACATGACTCCGAAATTTCGGATATAGCTTTTGATAATCAGCAACGGATTGTTGCAGTTGGAGGTGTAAATTTAAAAATTATTATTGATTGATCTTTTTAATAAAAACTGATCCCCAATCTAAAAGGATTGAACAGAGTGATACACATTTAAAGAACTTAGAAACAACGAACGGCTATTGTGTATGGTGTAAATAGCTGCTAAACACAGCTACTCCACATACACCAAACGTTAGCTACAACTAAAAAAAAGAACCATAATGTCAAGACCAAAAAGTAATAAAGCCCAATTAATTTTAGCATTTTGTGCTTTGTTAACTTTATGCTTTTCAATCTTCGTATATTTTTTTAATGGCGATACGAAAGATAATAAAGAAGAAAAGGAAATCAATATTGATGGCAACAACAATATTATTGGAAATAATAATGAAATTTATTTACAAGATAATTCCCCTAAAGAAATAGATTACAGAAGTCTAACATCAGAAAATGTTTTCGAATTAGCTGGTAAAGTAACAGGTAGGTCTTTGGATGAGGAGTTCGTTACGTTTATTGATGAACCTAACTCTAATCCTTATTTTTCAGTAATATATAGCAATGATGACGATAATGAAAAAGATGTTTTTGAATGCTATAAATATGATAGTAAAAAATGGGTTATTCATTTTACTGATACAATACCAAGTAAGTATTTTAAAACTAAGAGAACGTGTAGATTATATAGCTATCTAAATGAAGTAAAAGAGTTTAAAGAAGATGACAAACTTAAGTGTGTCATTTATAGTGGTTGTATGCAATATTCATGTGGGACATCTTTAGGATTTTACACCTATTATCCAGATATAAACAAAGGGTATATTATTAAAGCTGATAGAGGTGGATTAGTACATATTCCAAATGGTCTTGGATATGGAAATGAAAGAAGACACCAATTACAATATGCCTTTATGGAAATTCAAGATGGGTTTAGTTCCTTAGTTTATGAACTTTTTTCGGGTTTCCCCAAACAATATATCAGTATAACTAAGGGATTTTATACACATGGTTATTATCCAAACTATATTCCATTAATTAAGAAAAAATATGTATTAAAATATGCCTCACATCTGAAGAAGGAAACAGGTATTGAGTTCGATGAAATTGTAGGAATTCACTTAGGAGACTTTCGGAGAAATAGAAATAGCCAATTTGGTTTTCAATTGGTTAAGTATAAACAAGGTTTATTATCGAAGTCATCAGAAATTGAACGATTCTATTTTGTCATGGTCGAATATGGAAAAAATAATAAAATAACAAATTTTTTTGAGTCAAACGATAAAGGTTATGAGAATATAAAAGGAAGTGAAATTATAATCGTTAGGGAAATTGTAGATGACGAAGTTTATATTGAATTCATAGGATTGACCAAGCAGAATGATAAAATTTCATTTAACTGCCATCTGTTCACTCTCAGCAAATCAAAATTTATAAAAGTGAATAATAGAGAAATAGCCGAGGAAATACTACTAACTTATTTCCCTAACGCTGAAAATGTAATATTTTGAAAAAGGGAAAGCAGTAGCTAATCGAGTAGAGTGAGGTAGTCAATATTAACTACCTCAGCCCTCTCACACCACTGTACATACGGACCTCGTATACAGCGGTTTCCAAGACATCAACATCATCCCTCTTTACACGAATGACACCTTGCTTCATCTGATTGTCCGAAACAGTCTCATCATCTATCTTCACAGAGACCAGACTTCAAAACTGTTGGAGTAACCTCAATTTGGCGGTCTTGGGTTCAGCCCTTCAGTTGTGGTCTTCTCATACCACTACCTACTACGGCTTCGGCTGACTTCTGATTAGCTTTTCTCAAACTCATTTTCTTCCGTATCTCACTCGATACTTTGACAGTTCAATTTGAATCTCATCTTATCAGATCTCCCTTGGTAAGGTCTACTGACTTTCTACCTATCTCCGCTGTATCTACATCTTCGGTTAGATTCTAGCCTTCGGTACGATGTGCTACCTCGACAATCCTGCCACCCATCCGAAAGATTTACTTTCGGTTCACTCCCTATTTAGCTTCTAGCTAAATTCCTTCGGATCGGTCATTCATCTCTTATACAGTTCATGTTCTTCGGTATAGATATTTGCAGTCCCGCTTACTTCAGACTCACAATCACTTGTGAAACCCTTGCGGCTTGCTATATGCCTAGCTTTGTCATCATATGGTATTAGCATTGATGCAACTTTTCCCACTAGAATCCTGCATAATCAGGACTTTCACCTGATTAGTAATATTTATTCTTTGTACTTTTACAAAGAATGAGGTAGTAGCCATTCAAGGCACACACAAGCGATGATGAGATCAGCTAGGCTATCGCCATAGCCGCTCCATATCGCAAAGCCGTTCTACACCATTAAAAAAAAAGAAACCCTGGATTCAGAGAGAATAGCTGCAACGAATGGGATGTTTTATAAAACACTCAAAAGAGTATTTTAAAATAGTCATAAAGAGTAATTGTAATTATCGTTTAAGATATTTATACAAAAAAACATAGGAGTAAGTTGAATAATTACTCCTAAAGGTGTAAGTTTGTAAAAAAAAGAAGCCAGAGATGGTACCTCTGACTTCTATTGTTAATATCATAAATTAATTTATAATGATTAAAGTTAAAGAAAAAATCCAAACTTCAGAAACAAAAATCCTTAAAACTAAAGACTATTCTCTGTTTGAACTTACAGACATTAATCGAGACCCAAAACACTCTGAAAATGTAAAAGCTTCAATAGAAATTAAGAATTTGACTTCGTACATTCCCATCTTAGTAAAAGTAAATTCTAATAATGGAAAGTATACAATCTATGACGGACAAGGTAGATTTTTAGCTTGTAAGGATTTAGAATTTCCAGTTTACTTTGTAATTGGGGAAAATCTTGACATTGATGATATTCAATTGCTAAATATTTCTCAAGAGAAATGGAAACCAATAGATTATCTAAGACATTATGCAAATAGAGGGTTTGAAGAATATCAAAAAATTGAAAAACTGTTAGGGGAATGTAAGCACATGAAAATCGGTTATATTCTTCAAATTTGGCAATTCAGAATAAAAGACGGAGAAAAAGAACGGTCTTCTTCTGCAACATTGAGAAAGGGAAAATATACTTTGCCAGACCATGCAGCAGATAGAATTAGAGAAATTGATAGAGTTTTAAGAGTAATACATGATAAAGTTGAACCAGATAGAATTACAAATGTTGGTGCGATTGCAAGAGCAATTGGAAGTTTATATTTGTTAGATGTTGATTTATACGCCTTAACAGACCAAATAATCAAACACCCTCACCAATTTAGACCACAGGCAAATCAAGCATTGTATAAGGTTCATTTTGAAGAAGTTTACAATTATCGAAAAGGTAATAAAAATAGAATATCGTTAGCGAAATTAGAAGTGATGAAAAGTTTGAAAGAAAAGGGATTATTAAAAGAAGAAGCAGATTTATAAACTCAAACAAAACGGTGTAGAATCGAGTAGAGTGAGGTAGTCAATATTAACTACCTCAGCCCTCTCACACCACTGTACATACGGACCTCGTATACAGCGGTTCCCAAGACATCAACATCATCCCTCTTTACGCGAATGACACCTTGCTTCATCTGATTGTCCGAAACAGTCTCATCATCTATCTTCACAGAGACCAGACTTCAAAACTGTTGGAGTAACCTCAATTAGGCGGTCTTGGGTTCAGCCCTTCAGTTGTGGTCTTCTCATACCACTACCTACTACGGCTTCGGCTGACTTCTGATTAGCTTTTCTCAAACTCATCTTCTTCCGTATCTCACTCGATACTTTGACAGTTCAATTTGAATCTCATCTTATCAGATCTCCCTTGGTAAGGTCTACTGACTTTCTACCTATCTCCGCTGTATCTACATCTTCGGTTGGATTCTAGCCTTCGGTACGATGTGCTACCTCGACAATCCTGCCACCCATCCGAAAGATTTACTTTCGGTTCACTCCCTATTTAGCTTCTAGCTAAATTCCTTCGGATCGGTCATTCATCTCTTATAC
>Ga0256847_1000809_pt1 | contig 17868 bp, 17 predicted proteins | sample TeddybearmetaG_FD_189099 | JGI IMG/M metagenome (GOLD analysis project Ga0256847, IMG submission 189099) | Hydrothermal vent microbial communities from East Pacific Rise, Pacific Ocean - Teddybear | ecosystem: Environmental > Aquatic > Marine > Hydrothermal vents | place: Pacific Ocean: East... | reverse complement strand
ACGCGGCATTGCTGGATCAGGCTTGCGCCCATTGTCCAATATTCCCCACTGCTGCCTCCCGTAGGAGTCTGGGCCGTGTCTCAGTCCCAGTGTGGCTGATCATCCTCTCAAACCAGCTACGGATCGTTGCCTTGGTAGGCCTTTACCCCACCAACTAGCTAATCCGACGTAGGCTCATCTAATAGCGTGAGGTCCGAAGATCCCCCACTTTCGCCCTTAGGCATTATGCGGTATTAGCCTGAGTTTCCCCAGGTTGTCCCCCTCTACTAGGTAGATTCCTACGCATTACTCACCCGTCCGCCACTCGACGCCTGAAAGCAAGCTTCCATCGTTTCCGTTCGACTTGCATGTGTTAAGCATGCCGCCAGCGTTCAATCTGAGCCAGGATCAAACTCTTCAGTTTAATCTTTTAGACTTACTTTTGTTGCTTCTGCAACTTGCAAATAAATGCTCACACAAATTACTTATTTCGTTTTTTAAAAGAGCGTGTTTCTAAGTTCGCAAATTCTATCAATCTTAACTCGTCTTTGCAACCTCTTTTTTCCCCCTCCTGAATGATTGCTCGTCCAGAAGAGAACGCCATTATAGGCATTACGGCCTGAGCGTCAAGACTTTTTCTGGTTTTCCCTAACATTTTTCATAAGCTATTGTTATATTTGCAAATTTTCTTTTGCCAACCTGGATGATATAGCTTGATCCTGCTTTTAGCACCAATGATTTATCCGAAATTTTCTGCTGATCTAGCTTAACGGCTCCCTGAGCGATCATTCTCATCGCCTCTGAAGTACTCGCCGTTAATTGTGCCTGCTTTAATACATTAGGCAACCGCATCCCCTCTTCACCTGATGAAACCAGCACCTCGGGTATATTGTCCGGCAGCTTACCTTGAGCAAACTGTTTAATAAAATTATCCTGCGCTTCATTAGCATCTACCTGACTGTGAAAACGAGCGGTAATTTCTTTCGCCAATAAGAATTTGATGTCCCGAGGATTCTCACCCTCTGCAATATCCCGCTTAAACTGCATGACCTCAGATAAAGGCCTAAAACTAAGCAACTCAAAATAGCGCCACATCAACTCATCGGATATTTTCATCAAGCGGCCAAACATTTCCGCTGGCGGCATATTAATACCAATATAGTTGCCCAATGATTTGGACATTTTCTGCACCCCATCTAATCCTTCTAAAATGGGCATAGTCAAAACGACCTGGGGTTCTAAACCACTCGATTCTTGCATTTGCCTTCCCACTAAAAGATTAAATTTCTGATCCGTACCGCCTAATTCAACATCCGCTTTCATCACAACTGAGTCATGACCTTGTATTAGAGGATAAAGAAACTCATGAATAGCAATCGGCTGCCCATTGGTATAACGCTTATTAAAGTCATCTCGCTCTAACATTCGAGCAACGGTGTGCTTTGCCGCTAGCTGAATCAACTCAGCAGACGACAACTTCTTCATCCAAGAGGAGTTAAATAAAATGGTGGTTTTATCTGGATCTAGTATTTTGAAAATTTGTGTTTGATAGGTTTTCGCATTTTCCGCTACCTCAGCCACAGTCAACGGTTTTCGGGTGAAATTTTTCCCAGTTGGATCCCCAATCATTCCAGTAAAATCGCCGATCAAAAAACAGGCCTCATGGCCTAAGTCCTGAAATTGCTTTAATTTGTTGAGCAAAACCGTATGGCCTAAATGGAGATCCGGCGCGGTTGGATCAAAACCTGCTTTAATGCGCAACGGTTTTCCTCTGGCTAACTTTTTGACTAATTCTTCCTCACGCAATAACTCATCACTACCTCGTTTTATCAATTGCAACGCTTCCAGCACCTTAGCCCCCTTTTTTTAAAGTATTTTTAATCGTTTGTGGTGTTTAACCTAACACTAAATTAGATACACCCCGTTTGGTCAGAGTTTTGCATGTTATCACTAACGCATATGCGCTAGCTTTAAATCAGTTTGCTAGTTCACAGCGTATTCATCTGCTATATTCTTTTGAAGGTTCAACCATTAATAACAACAAAGAAGAGTGCCAATGCGAGATTTCAAATCCAGCCCCTCCTTTACAAATCACCGAAAAAGAAACAATACACCAATGATACTCGTTTTGCTCACAGCAGTAGTTGCTGGAAGTATCTATTGGTTTATGCCCTCAAAACCTAACACTACCGCAACAAGTCGTCAGAAGATCACCATTCCACTGCCTTTGCCACCCCCCGAAAAAAGTCAAGAAGCACAAGCTTCCTCAGCCCAACAAGGTACCCCGCCAGCAGAAGTATGGCTCAGTTATGAAATCAAAAGCGGCGACTCTTTATCTCGGATTTTCAAACAACAAGGTTGGAGTCATCAGAAACTCCATCGAATCCTTTCTATAGAAAGCAACAAACAGTATTTGAAAACACTGCACCCCGGCCAAATACTGAAATACATACAAGATGATCGTGGCCAAATAGCAAAACTTGCCTATACGTTTGAGAAAGTTCGAACGAGAATTATTACTTTAAATGACGACACCATTCATGCACGCACGTTAACGCAGCAAACGTATAAACACACAGCACACACCACTGGCACAATCAAAAGCTCCTTATCTGAAGCTGGAAAAGCATCTGGCTTAACGCCCAAACAAACCATGGCATTAGCCAATATTTTTGCTTGGGATATCGATTTTGCTTTAGACCTTAGAACGGGGGATACTTTTAAGTTACTCATTCAAAAAGAAACAACGCAAGATGATGATACGCTGATCACCAGTGATATTTTAGCGGCTGAATTTACAAACAAAGGCAAAATCTATAAGGCGATCCGTTACACTACGCCGGATGGGGAGACATCCTATTACACGCCCAAGGGCATCAACCTCAAAAAAACCTTTTTGAGGTCTCCGGTAAAATTTGCCCGCATCAGCTCGCGTTTTAATTTGCATAGAAAACATCCTATTCTCAATAAAATACGCGCACACAAAGGGGTTGATTACGCTGCGTCGACAGGAACCCCAATTCGCGCCACTGCCAATGGCAAAATCACACACCGAGCCCGCAAAGGCGGTTACGGAAAAACAATTATCCTCCAACATGGCACCCAATATTCCACCTTGTATGCACATATGTCACGATACAAAAAAGGTTTGAAACGAGGCTCCACTGTCACACAAGGCCAAACCATTGGTTACGTTGGACACAGCGGCCTCGCAACCGGGCCTCATTTACACTATGAATTCCGCGTCAATGGCCGACATAAAGATCCACTGAAAGTCAAATTACCCAAAAATCGCCCTCTGAATAAAGATTATTTGGCTGATTTTTTGAAAACGTCTAAACCGTTATTGGCACAACTCAGCGTGGCTACTGAGAACCTTGTTGCATCAACCCCCTAGGCTCCACAAGATGGCAGATTTATATATCGGCATGATGTCAGGCACTAGCATGGATGCAGTTGATGCCACTTTGGTTTCTTTTAATCAAAACCTGCCCAGCATTGTTCAATCACACCAAATCCCCATACCCCATCGTTTAAAGTCCAATATCATCGCACTATGCGAAGCTAGCCCCAATGAAATACAACAGTTGTGTCAACTAGAACACCAACTTGGCCACTTATATGCTCAATGCGTCACGGAATTACTGAAAAACACGTCAATACAAGCCAGTGCCATTCGTGCCATCGGCAATCACGGCCAAACGATTCGGCATGAACCAAACAACACGTTCCCTTATACCCTACAAATCGGCGATGCCAATATTATTGCAGAAAAAACCGGCATTACGACGGTTGCTGACTTTCGGCGACGGGATATCGCCGCAGGTGGACAAGGTGCGCCTTTAGTGCCGGCCTTCCACAAAATGCTTTTCTCTACACCTGATGAAAACCGCGTTATCGTGAATATTGGTGGCATGGCCAATATCACCGTACTCTCTCAATCGTCTGAGGTTATAGGGTTTGATACTGGGCCTGGGAATGTCTTATTGGATCTCTGGTCACATCAACATTTACACAAGGCATTTGATGATGGCGGAGTATGGGCATCCAGCGGAGAAACTGACCAAGCACTATTAAAGGCCTGCTTACATGAGCCTTTTTTTACTCTCCCTCCCCCAAAAAGCACGGGCAGGGAGTTATTTAATGAGCGCTGGCTAAAGCAAAAAATTCAGGCGGTTTGTCGCCCCCTGCAACCGAAAAACGTACAAGCAACATTGAGCCAGTTAACGGCCACCACCATCTATCAGGCAATCAAGACATTGGCCGTGGATACTGATCGCGTACTGGTGTGTGGCGGGGGGGCTTATAATAAAACACTCATGAAGCAGCTCACATTACAACTCTCCCCCATTGCCGTAGAAACAACTGATTACCTAGGAGTGCCGCCACAAGCTGTCGAAAGTATGGCTTTTGCCTGGTTGGCAAAACAAACGATTGAACAAAAACCGGGCAATTTGCCCAGTGTTACGGGTGCTTCAAGACCCGTGATACTCGGGGCTATTTATTCTGCTTAATTATTAGACTGAAAAGGAAGAGCCGCAACCACAGCTTGTGGTTGCATTTGGGTTTCGGATGACAAATTGCGCACCTTGTAAATCTTCCTTGTAATCCACTTCTGACCCGACCAAATACTGATAACTCATAGGATCAATCAAGACCACCACGCCGCCTTTTTCAACCTGGGTATCCCCTTCATTAACCGCGCCATCAAATTTAAATCCATATTGAAAACCAGAGCAGCCACCGCCAGTTACGTATATTCTAAGCTTTAAATCTCCAGCATCTTCTTCAGCAATCAAGTCGGCTACTTTTGTTACCGCTGCATCGGTGATGTTCAAAACTGGCGCTTCCTCAGTAACTTCAGTCATTTAATACCCCTAAAAACAATTTTTACAATAAAATCTGCCTCAGTATGCTATTCCTGAGTATTTCAGTCAAGTTTAATCCGCTGCTCTGGTTTGTCTGACCCGGCATCTGAAGCGACGACCTGATCTGTCTCCACATTGTGCACAAGACTGCCATTAACAGATGCCCCCATAGACATTTCTAGCAAATTATAATAGACATTACCGGTGACACTGGCTTTGGGTGCCAATTCAATCCGTTCTGTCGCATACACATCGCCTGAAACACGCCCATTCAACACAATGTTTGGCACCTTGACTTCGCCTTCAATCATGCCTTTTTCACTGATCGTTAACATTGCATACGCTTGATTTTCTGCGGTGACGTTGCCCTTAACAGTCCCATCGACATGCAATCCACCTGAAAACATAATATCACCATGTATTTCTGTCTCTTCTCCAATGATGGTACTTATCCTGGTTGATTTCTGCTTTTTATCTCTTCCAAACATGTCATTGTCCTAATCGATATGAGCTATTCGTCGTTATTTTAAATGATAGTAGATCTATTGCAGGGATAACAGGCAGCATAACCTCATGCGTCACACTTTATTATCTTTCGGAAACAGCCCAAATATACTTTTCAGTGACCGCTTTAGGCCACGACCCCTTGGGATCCACAATAATGTCAACAAAATCTGGTTTAAACCCTTTCGGCAACACGATTTCTCCAGCAACCCGCTTAAAATATTTAAATTTATACGCATGCCCAACGGATTTTTTCCCCTTAGGGCGTATCTGCAACGTTTTCTCATCGCCATTGAGTAATCCTTTGACACGCACTTTCACTACTCCCTCGCTTGCTCGCTTATGCTTACCAAACCGTGTCAAAATAATTCTGTAGCTGTACTTTCTTGGCGTATCCGTTGGATCGATTTTAAACGACTGTACATGCATCCCTTTTTCTTGCGTCTCAGGGGCAACAATACCTTCAAAAAAAGCCACTTCATTCTTCAGTCTTGCATTTTCTTCACTTAACGTTGCTAAATCTTGCGTGATAAGTTCTACCGATTTTTTGTCAATTTGCGCCGTCCTCTCCAGAACCGCGAGTTGTTTCGTCAATTCATCAATTTCACCGATTAAGGCGTTAATGCGCTTTTTTGACTGGCCTCTTTCTGCTTGCGCTTTACTAATGTCAAAACCGGCTTGCTCGCGGCCAGAATCAAATGCATACAGACCAATAAATAGAATGATAACGACCAATACGATTAATTTTAGCCACAGTTTCCAGGTTTCCTTTTCTTGTACAATCTTTGGTGCCGTTACCCGCTGTCGCATAGCATTTCTCGTTATGGAAGTAAACCTATGCCCGTCAAACCGACTGATTCGTCTAATGCAAACATAAGATTCATATTTTGAACAGCCTGCCCGGCTGCCCCCTTGACCAAATTGTCAACCACGGAGAGTACAACCGCCACATTCCCGTCTCTAGGTTGATGTATCGCAATTCGACAGTAATTCGCGCCTTTTACTGTGCGCGTTTCTGGGTGAGCACCTTTAGGCATCACATCAACAAAGGGCTCATCTGCGAAATAGGTTTCGTACAATGATTGTAAGTCGTTGTCTTTTTTCAATAAGGTTGCATAAAGCGTAGCATGAATACCGCGTATCATCGGCACCAAATGCGGTACAAAGGTTAATCCTACTGACTGTGCGGATAATAAGGTCAACGTTTGCGCAATTTCAGGTTGGTGCCGATGGCCTGGCACCGCATAGGCTTTAAAACTTTCACCCATTTCACTCATTAGACTACCGACAGCCGCTTGCCTACCAGCACCACTCACCCCCGACTTTGCATCCGCAATCAATTGTGCAGGATCAACTAAGTGGTGCGCGAGCAAGGGTAAAAAGCCTAACGTCACCGCCGTTGGATAACAACCGGGATTGGCGACCAATGTTGCATTCCGAACCGCTTCCCGGTTGATTTCAGGCAGGCCATAAACTGCGCTTGCCACCAGCTCTGGGCAAACATGCGTCATTCCATACCATTGCTCCCAAACGGCCACATCTTTTAGCCTAAAATCCGCAGCCAGATCAATCACGCGTACACCGGCATTTAACAATGCCTCAGCCATCGTCATGGCAATGCCATTCGGGGTCGCGAAAAACACCACATCACACGCTGCCAGTACCTGAATATCCGGCATAGAAAAATGCAGATTGACGGCCCCCCGCAAGTTAGGGAACCTATCCGCCACGGCGACGCCAGCTTCCCCTCTTGACGTAATCACATGCAATATGACTTCCGGATGACGCGCCAATAAACGCAACAACTCCACACCAGTGTAACCAGTCCCACCTACGATCCCGACTTTAATCATTCGCGTTCCTTTTTCACTCATCTATTCCGCCAAAATACCACAAAAATGCCCTTGGTTGAGTTTCACTCGATCATGCCTTGTGATATAAACACCGGCTTTTGAGGGAGGTCATTGCCATGTTGTGGTTAAAAGCATTACACATTATCTGTATGGTCGCTTGGTTTGCTGGCTTATTTTACCTACCAAGGCTGTTTGTTTATCACGCCATGACGGACGATACTACCGGTTCTGAGCGTTTTAAAGTGATGGAACGCAAATTGTATTACGGCATTATGACGCCAGCGGGGCTCCTCACCCTGTTTTTTGGTCTTTGGATGTTAATTGATTACGCCTGGTTAGCCTATGGCACCGCTCTGTGGTTACACATTAAATTGGGTATTGTCGGTTTATTGGTCTGTTACCACATATACTGCGGGCACCTCGTCAAACAATTTGCACTGAATAAAAACCAACATTCTCACCTATTTTTCCGATGGTTTAATGAATTGCCCGTGTTATTCCTGGTTGCGGTTGTCTTGCTGGCAAGCATCCGGCCTACCTAATCATAAATATAAATTTACATGATAATCATTATCATTTACAATCCGCTTCGGTTTTATCTTCTGTTTACAATTCCACACATTAGGAAGCGATATGATACGCAGACCAACTTTACTCGCAACCAGCATTGCTGCGGTGATCACTTGCAACAGCGCACAGGCGGCACCCAGCCAAGAAGAAATGTGGGATATGCTGCAAACGTTAAAAAAACAAAATGAGGCATTACAACAAGAAGTCCAACAACTCAAAAATGACCAACACAAAACGAACGATCAATTAGAAGCAACCGCAGCCGCTATCGAAGAAACCGGCAATCGTGTCACACAATCTGTTGGCTGGTTTGAAAGAACGCAAATTGGGGGGTATGGCGAGCTACACTACAATAATCTCCATGACAGTGATGGCAACGATAAAGAAGAAATCGACTTACATCGATTTGTTTTGTTTGTCAGCCATGAATTTACCGATGACATCCGCTTTTTTTCTGAATTCGAAATCGAACACGATATTGCCGGGGAAGGCAAAAACGGCGAAGTTGAAGTCGAGCAAGCCTTTATTGATTTCGATTTGAACGATAATCATACCGCCAGAGCGGGTTTATTTTTACTCCCCATTGGTATTATCAATGAAACACATGAACCACCAACCTTTTATGGCGTTGAACGGAATGTGGTTGAAAACAACATCATCCCCGTCACATGGTGGGAAGGCGGCGTAGGTTTACACGGCAAACTTGGCAACGGGCTGTCCTATGATGCATACGTCCATTCTGGGTTGAATGTGCCTGTCGCGGGTGGCAATGCCTTTCGCATTAGAAGTGGGCGTCAGAAAGTCAGCGAAGCCAATGCACGCGATTGGGCCACCACCGGCCGCCTCAAATACACCGGTATTGCAGGCTTAGAGCTGTCCCTTTCCCTTCAATACGCAGAAGATATCACACAAGGTGCGGCCAATGCCAAAGCCTTATTCTGGGAAACACATTTAATCTATAACACTGGGCCCTTCACCTTAAAGGCATTATATGCCGCATGGGATATCGACAGTGAGGCGTTCAAAAATGCCAATGCTGATGAGCAGTATGGTTGGTATATCGAGCCTTCATGGAAACTGAACACCTCACTTGGCTTATTTGCCCGGTATAGCGAATTCGAACGTGCCAAGGGGGATTTGGATGCCTTTCAACAAATCGACTTTGGTGTTAATTATTACCCACATGAAGATGTTGTGCTGAAAGCGGATTATCAAATTCAACAGTCTGACCGGGGCGAGGCTGAACGGGATGGCTTCAATTTAGGGATTGGTTACCAATTTTAACCTTTGCAGGTCCCATAGGGCTTTTCTAGACCTCAGCATACGGGTTAAGATGAGCCCTCACTTTAGAGCACAGGTATTGGTCATGAAATGGTTGTTTATCCTCTCTATTTTTATCACCTCATCCGCATTTGCAAAAGCCTATCAAACACCCGCAGATTTCATTCGCGAAGCATTTACCTCACCCCCTAAAGCCGAGGTTTTATGGCTCACCAAAGCGATAAAACCCAATGTTGAACGCATTATGGCCCACAAAGTAAACCTGCTACGGGTGCGTTATTGGGGCAACAACCAAACAACCGCTTGGATTTTGGACGAAATTGGCAAAGAACGCCCGATTACAATCGGCATTGTGATCAAAAACAATCATATTGAGCGCATTAAAGTCCTCGAATTTAGAGAGTCTCGCGGTGATGAGATTCAGTATCCTTTTTTTACCGACCAATTTCATCAAGCGCGTTTACAGCATGACCTTCAGCTAGATCGTTATATCAATGGTATTTCCGGTGCCACTTTATCCGTGCGGGCGCTGACCAAAATTGCTCGGCTCGCCTTGTTTTTCCATCAACAAACTGCGTATCGATCTCAACCATGAGAACGCATATTTCGTATTATCAAATCCAACGCTTTCTACACAAATGGCACCGCAGAATTGGCTTACTCTTAGCCATCGTTTTTTTACCCGTTGCCCTTTCTGGCATCCTGATCAACCATACCGATGACTTTGGGCTTGCGGATGTGCACCTAAATTTTCAGCCTTTGCTTTCCCTCTATGGCATCAACACCCCCGACACACTCCAACATTTTGTGACGGATGAACACACCATTTCCTTACTCAAGCATCAAGTTTTCATTGATGCGCATCCCATCGATTTACAGTTAGAGCACTTACTCGGTGCGGTCGCCACCCCCACTGCTTTCGTTTTACTGGATGGTCAGCAACTGGTTTTACTGACGCTAGAGGGTGAACTGATTGAAAGACTTTCGGCTATCCATGGTTTGCCTGACGTTATCCTTAACATTAGCGCGCAGCAAAATACGATATGGTTAAAGACACCGACACACCTATTAACCAGCCACGATGGTTTACTCAGCTGGGAAAAAACATCGTCCAAATTCATTGCGTGGTCTGAACCTCAAACACCCAGCGCAGCCTTAAAACACCGTTTATTGGCACAATACCAAGGCAAAGGCCTCTCCCTTGAACGCGTTTTATTAGATATTCACAGTGGTCGGATTTTAGGTCATTGGTCAAAATATTTGATGGATTTTGCCGGTTTCGGCATCATTTATCTTGTCTTCACCGGCTTTTTTATGTGGTTAAAGAAATATCGCCACAAAAAACACGGATAAGAGAGGGGAGGCCATCAACGCTGTTGACTGTCTTTGTGTTTACGAATTCTGCGGCGCGAGCACATCACATACAGTTGCCGTTCCGCATCAACCAAATGCTGCCCCCAGTGTAAATAAAAACCCGCTCGCCAATTATTTAAAGCCTGCTCAACCATCGCAGGGTCGGCATCATAAGCATCCAATCCATGCTTCAATTCATAATAAATATCCGTAAAATCATCGGCCAATGAACCCGTTTGACCATAATGCTCATCTTCACCATCAAACTCTAACCAATAATTATCCTGATCCCCCAAAAAATCCTTTAACTGGCTAAACAATTCAAACCGATCATCTAAATTCGCATTGATCGTATGACTTAAATCATCACTCACTCGCCCCAGCTCGGCAATGGAAGCATGAATACGCGGCAATAATCGCGTAATATCACTTAACCACTCAAAGCGGTCACGACGCCCGGCCAAATCAATTTGATGACAAAACGCACGCGCAACAGAAACCAGCTCTTGCGTCTGCGGTAGCTTTAGTGCAACCGTTTCCACGATATTTTTCCTTTGCTGTGTAAAACCCTATTACGATTAGTTTAGTCAAAAAAAGCACAGGCAGTTGTTCAGCGAAGGCTCAAAAGCCCACATATCAAGCCACCAATCTGTATTTTTTTAGTTATTTTTCATGGTGTTAAAGAACAACCGGCCACAAAGCATTAATGAAATAGAACTTATCTATACTCTGAATTAATGGACTTATTTTGTCAACGGACAGAACGTGTTAAGATTGGCAGGTTATTGATTACGCGTAAAAAATCACTTTGCCATCCACCAAAACACCCATCATATTAACTTTTTCTGGATTTGATCCTAGCGGTGGCGCAGGTATTCAGGCAGATATCGAAACCATCGGTGCATTAGGCGGCCATGCCGTACCGGTCATTACCGCCGCGACAGTCCAAAACACACAAAATGTGGACGCATTACACCCAACGGATGTCACGCTATTTGAACAACAAATTGATAAGTTAGCCCAAGATATCACGTTTTCTGCGGTCAAAATCGGCATGCTGGGTGACCTTAACATTACACACGCGGTGGTTCGTTTTTTACAACACCACCGTCTCCCCGTTGTTTTTGACCCCGTGCTGGCCAGTGGCGCGGGAGATGCTTTATCAACACAAGCCCTGATTCAAGTGATCAACCGTGATTTACTCCCTTATGTCACCATTATCACGCCCAACCGGCTGGAAGCTAGACGCCTGACCGCGTGCAACGACCTTGACCAGTGCGGACACACACTTTGTCAACGTGGCTGTGAACATGCATTAATTACCGGCACTGACGAAACAGCGACAACCGAGACAATGATTCATCACCGTTATTATAGCCATGGCGACAGCGTGACCTTACCCGTACAACGACTGCCTCACGTTTATCATGGCTCAGGCTGCACCTTGGCCTCTGCCATCGCTTATCACCTCTGCCATTTAAGTCCTTTGGAAGCCATTAAAGCGGCTCAAACGTACACCTGGAACAGCTTATTATCGAGTCGTCAAATTGGCTGTGGCCAGCACATTCCTAACCGCCTGGGTAGACCCTCATGATCGATACCGGCCTTTATCTGATTACGGATGAACATGCCATGCCACACCCACAATTACTGGCGTTGGTTCAAGATTTAACCTCACACCGGCTCGTATCTTTAGTGCAATACCGTGCGAAAACATTACCGTATGACAAACAATTGGCACAAACCCAAGCGTTAGTCGAGATTTGTCACCAAAACAAGGCGTTATTGTTGGTCAATGACAATCTGCGCTTAGCTTTGGCCAGCCATGCTGATGGCGTCCATCTCGGGCAACAAGATACGCCCATCACACAAGCACGAGAGGCATTAGGCCCCTCCGCGATTATTGGCGTCACCTGCCACAACTCATTGACAAAAGCACAACAAGCTGAAGCACACTCCGCCGATTATGTGGCCTTTGGCCGTTTTTACCCATCAAACACCAAACCCACCGCACCGATTGCACAGGTCGACACACTCAGACAAGCCAAACACACTTTATCCATCCCGATTGTTGCTATTGGCGGCATCACTCCCGATAATGGCGCACCATTATTAGCGGCTGGCGCTGACCTATTGGCCGTGGTTGGCGGTATTTTAAGTGCCGTCAATCCACGCTTAACTGCGCACGCCTATCACTCTCTGTTTCGCATGAAGGATAAACATTAATTATGGATAACCAATCCGCTTTATTTAATGCCGCCCAACAACACATTCCTGGTGGCGTTAACTCCCCGGTAAGAGCCTTTGCTGGCGTGGGTGGCACCCCCGTCTTTATCGACCGCGCTAGCGGTGCCTATTTATACGATACCGACAATAAACGGTATATTGATTATGTCGCGTCATGGGGCCCCATGATTTTAGGCCACGCGCATCCAGACGTTATCCAAGCCGTGCAAACCGTCATCCAAAAGGGCCTGAGCTTTGGTGCACCAACGCCGATTGAAACCAGCATGGCCGACAAGATTTGTGCGCTGATGCCATCTATCGACCTGGTTCGCATGGTTAGCTCCGGCACAGAAGCCACCATGAGTGCCATTCGACTCGCACGTGGTTACACCGGGCGCGATAAAATCGTGAAATTTGAAGGCTGTTATCATGGCCACTCAGATGCATTATTGGTCAAAGCCGGTTCTGGCGCATTAACCTTGGGTGTGCCAACGTCACCTGGTGTGCCTGCAAGCGTTGCAGAACACACGTTAACACTGGAATATAACAATCTGGCGCAAGTTGAAGCGCTGTTTGCAGAGATGGGCGAGCAAATTGCGGGCATCATTGTTGAACCCGTTGCCGGCAACATGAACTGTATTCCGCCCAGTCAGCGCTTTTTATCTGGCTTACGAGAAATGTGTGATCAGCATGCGAGTGTTTTAATTTTTGATGAGGTCATGACCGGGTTTCGGGTCGCACTGGGGGGAGCCCAGGCACATTATCAAATCATTCCCGACTTAACCACGTTAGGAAAAGTCATTGGGGGCGGCATGCCCGTTGGGGCTTTTGGTGGTAAACGTGCCATTATGCAGCACATTGCCCCGCTCGGGCCTGTTTACCAAGCTGGCACGCTGTCAGGCAATCCCGTCGCCATGACCGCCGGTTTAACAACTTTAAACCTGATTTCAGCACCCAATTTTTTCACTGAGCTCACACAAAAGACCACCGCGTTAACAGAAGGCATTGTTGCGGCGGCAAAAACCTATGATATTCCCATGACCTCAAATCAAGCAGGCGCGATGTTTGGGCTGTTTTTTTCTGAAGAAACACACATCGAAAATTTCACTCAAGCAAGCCACTGCCATCTCGATCAATTCAAACAATTTTTCCACGGCATGTTACAACAGGGGATTTACCTTGCGCCTTCCGCGTATGAAACCGGCTTTGTTTCTGCTGCACACACTGACCAAGACATTGAGCACACCATTAACGCTGCCAAACACGTGTTCTCAACCTTGCGACAATAGTCTGCGCTTTCGGGTTTGCCTACGTACGTAGGCGCCTATTGTTCGGCACCCAATGTTTTGACCTCGCCCGCTAGGTTTAAATATTTTTGCGCACGGCCTAGTGCACCTTGTGCCCTGGCGTCACGGCTAAGCTGAAGGTAATGACCTGAAATTTCGCTGCGCCCCAAGAAGATATTGGGGTCACTTTTATTCAATTGAATCATCGCTTTCAAATAAAATATGGCATTATTTGCGCTGGGTTCGGAGACGCGATTACCCGCGACCGCAGCCCTTAACTTGCCTAATAACTTGAACATCGGTGCATTCGGTTTTGGCTGCACCGTGGGTGTCACCACGGTGTCACTTGATGGCATATTTTTCTGTTGCACCGGCGATGATAACCCGCGTTTCAACGCCAGTAATTGCGCATTCGCCGGTGCCCAAGATAAACCCGCCTCAAGTAATGCGGCTTTTTCCCGTGCCGATGCGGATGTCACATGTGTCACATATGCGGCAACCAGTGCACGCAGGTTACGTTGCACGACCTCTGGGTCAATCGGCTGCATCCGCGCAATCACATCAAACACATCTTCCTCTGTCGTTTTGAGCAATTTGCCTTGCCGCAACAGCACATCTAAGCGCCTTGATAAGCTTTTCAAAACCGCCGCTTTTTCTTGCAGCAACGTATATTGCATATGAGAAAAAATACGTGAGTTGGGATAATACTGTAAAGCTTCTTGCATCACTTTTTCCGCTGCGGGATAGTCATACCGAGACGCTTGTTGATCCGCCACCTGCTTAATTTTGGCTTGATAATACGCCGCCAGTTTTGGCTTAATCTCAGCGTGCTGTAAAACCAGCCGTTGCACCTCATCGGGCACCGCTTGCAATGACGCCAAAGCGGTCGTAACCGCCTCGTGCAAAAACTGTTGTGTCACAAAATCTGCCAACATGGTTTTAATCTGTGCTTTGTGCGACGTATCCACCCACGTCAAATGTGATGCCAACTCAGATAACGGTAAATCATGATCTCTAATTTGCGCCATGATGGTCTGCGTTTGGGCATCTTGCCACACGGGGTATCCCCAATAACCCGCCATCAATACCGAAGCAGACAGTGCACCCGCAATAATTTGGCGTTTATAGCGTGCGATACCCGATGTCGGTGCCAACATCCCGACCCACTCGCTGACATCATTAAAACGCTCCGATGCTTGCAATGACAAGCCCCGAGACAAACCTTGCCATTGCATTCGAGACAGATGCTCACGCTCGACTTCAAGGCTTAAGCGCCGCGCTTCCAGTGCATTCATTTGGCCATAAGGATGTCGCCCAACAAACATCAGATAGGTGATACAAGCCAATGAAAATACGTCATCATTAGGGGCTGGCGTCACCCCGGCTAACACCTCACAACTGGCATAAGGCATGGCTTTGATGCGCGCATCCGTCGCACTAGAGCCAATGCGCCGCAGACCATGATCATAACTGAAGAGGGTTTGCACCAAACCGAAATCGATAATTTTGACGTCACCACTGTCGTTAATAAAAATGTTATTGGGTTGTAAATCGGCGTGTACGACCAGCCGCGCATGCGCATAATGCAAAATGTCGACGATACGCCGCAAAATCTGAAAACTGTGTTTGTTTGACATACCTTGGGCATATTCGCGCAACATCTCACCCAGCGTTTGCCCTTCAACCATGTCCATCACTAAAAACACGGTTTGCTGATCCCGCACAATGTCTCGCACCGGCACAATGCCATCATGTTGCAAACGTTGAATACGTTTCACTTCCCGATCCAAAGCCACCAAAGCCGCGTGATCAATACTCTCAGAACGCAGCACATTCACTAAAACCTGGGTCTTGGCTTGCTGGTCATACGCACGAAACGTCAGAAAATATCCATTTTGATGTAACAGGTGGTTTAATTGATAACGATGACTGAGCGTTTCACCAATGCGTGTTGAACCATTCGTTAGCTCAGATTGGCCACTGGCGCTCTGCGCCGTTTTATCATCGAGGTAATCCATAAACGATTTGGATGCAAACAGCTTTTTTCGATCTGCCGATGAAATCGCAATCGTCGCGTCCAAATCAACCGCTTGCTCCATTGGGTGACTTAGCGGTGCCACAACAAGTTTGGGTGCGGAAACAATCGGCTCGGGAATTTTCTTACGTTTGGGCGCACCAACCTGCTTCAAGGCGGTCGCAATCTCCGAATAGTCCTGCTCACTCAATCGCTTTTCGTGATGCAGCTCATCCAGATACTCCAAAATTTCTGGCGGTACGGTGCTTAAACCTGGCAGTAACACGCGAATGCGAGTTTTAAACTCCGCAACAGAGATTTCACCATAGAAAAAAGCCTGAAAAGGCGCTAACAAATCAACCATAAATTCTTTAAATTATTATTGTATAAATTATATTGAAACGCTCACCACAGTAACGGTGACATTATCATTCGCCCCTCTGTCCAGCGCAGTTTTCAGTAAAAATTTTGCTGAAGCCTCGGGTGACATTTTGGCCATCGCATCCCCCATTTCTTGATCGGCAATGTCTTTATATAACCCATCGCTGCACAATAGAAATTGATCACCGTCCTGGAGCTCTACCACATCAATGTCGATAAACAAATCGGGCGAAGAGCCAACCGCGCGGGTAATGACATTCGCATTCGGATGGCTTTCTGCATCCTCACGTCGAATCAAACCTTGTTCAACCAAATCTTCAACATACGAATGGTCTCGCGTTACGCGCCGGTAGTCATTTTTTCGCCAGCGATATATGCGGCTATCCCCAGCCCACAAAAATACCGCATATCCCTGAAAAATCAAGAGTGCGACCACGGTACTGCCAATGGTGACATTACCACCACGCTGATATGCCTCAGCAAACAAATTATTGTTCGCTAACAAAATGCGATTTTCGACCTCATCCACAAAAGCACTGAAGGAAGTCGGCTCTGGAATATTTTGCAAATACTCGACAATCGTTGAGCTGGCGAGATCACCGGCCTCATGCCCCCCCATCCCATCGGCCACAACCCATAACCCACGCTCGGGCAAAACCAAAAGATTATCTTCATTAATCTTTCTCACTTTACCCACATCGGTAAACCCAGCAGACACCCAGTGAAAGGCTTGGGTATTATTCATACGTTTTTTCTCCTGGTTCTCCCGCAAAACGTTAACCTCTACATCCGTAGTTTAGTTGAGGAAAAGCAAGTTAGCAGAATAACTCTGCCTCATATTCTCACCAAACCCTGTTATACTCACTCTTTTTGAGCTTTCAGATATCGCATGGACACACTACACATTATCACGTTAGCCATTTTACAAGGGTTAACCGAATTTTTGCCCATTTCCAGTTCTGCCCATCTCATTCTAGTCCCCTACCTGTTTGGCTGGACGGATCAAGGGCTAGCTTTTGATGTGGCCGTTCATGTTGGCACCTTAATCGCCGTCATCACCTATTTCCGCCGACACTTAAAACAGCTCATTTCCGATTGTTACATTGCCCATTGTCGCCACCAAACGACGCCATCCACCAACCTTGCCGGTTGCATTATCTTAGCCAGTGTACCCGCAATTTTGGTCGGCCTCTTTTTGTCTGATATCATCGCCGCTTATCTGCGAGCCCCGATCATTATTGCCTTGGCGAATATTGGGTTTGCCCTAGCACTGTGGTGGTCAGACAGCATACATCAGCCACAACGCAATGAATATACGCTAACTTATCGCCATGCATTGCTGATTGGCCTGGCGCAAACTTGTGCTTTTATTCCGGGCGCCTCTCGCTCTGGCACCACCATCATGGCGGGGTTACTCATGGGGCTAGACCGCCAAGCGGCCGCCCGATTTTCCTTTTTATTATCCATTCCATTAATCGTTGCGGCGGGTTCTTTACTGACCATGCAATTAATACTCCAATCGGCCCCGGTTGACTGGTTTGCCTTATGTTTAG
>Ga0256847_1000808_pt1 | contig 17873 bp, 14 predicted proteins | sample TeddybearmetaG_FD_189099 | JGI IMG/M metagenome (GOLD analysis project Ga0256847, IMG submission 189099) | Hydrothermal vent microbial communities from East Pacific Rise, Pacific Ocean - Teddybear | ecosystem: Environmental > Aquatic > Marine > Hydrothermal vents | place: Pacific Ocean: East... | reverse complement strand
GGTATCCAGAAGGTTATTCAAATTTCAGCCCTAGGGGCAGGTCAACAAGCTTCAACGCTGTATTATCAAACTAAGGGGCGAGCAGATCATTGTTTACAAAATTTAGGCATTGATTATCTTATTTTACGTCCCTCATTAGTGTTAGGGCAAGGCGGAAAAAGTTTGGGATTATTTAGCGCTCTGGCTTTATTCCCCCGCCTTTTTTGTATTGGAGATGGAAAACAGTTGATACAACCCGTTTATATCAATGATTTAATCAGAACAATTGAAATTGCTTTAACCCATCAGCAAAGTTTAATATTAAATGTGGTGGGTAAAAACCCCATTGAATTTCAACAATTATTAATGGGTTTACGACAAAATTTTGGCTCATCCAAACAAAATCCCTTTTATTTACCGTTATGGCTAACCAAATTATTGCCTTCTCTTGGTTTTATTATGGCAGAACCCATGATAAACAAAGCCAGCTTATTAATGCTGGCAGAAGGTAATCATGCTTCAAGTCAGCCCTTAACGGAATATTTAGAACGCCCGCCTTTAACATGGCAAGATACTTTAACCCAATTATCCTTATCAAAAGCAGATAAATTACAAGCCCAATTTTATTTTATTAAACCCATTTTACGCTGGTCTTTGGCTTTTTTATGGTTTTGGACAGCATTGGTTTCTGTTTTTATTTTTGATAAAAATACCAGTTTTGAATATTTAGCCGCTTTGGGTATTTCAGGTCCATTTGCCCCCTTGGCGTTATATGGATCTGCCTTGCTTGATTTTAGCGTCGCTATGCTGTTAATTTTTCGTTGGAGACCAAAGGTATTAATGCAGCTACAAATCGCCATTATTTTGAGTTATAGCGTCTTAATTGCGATCTTTTTACCTGAATTTTTGATTCATCCTTTTGGTGCCTTAACAAAAAATCTCATTGTGTTATGGGCTGTTTATATTTTATTTCTTTTAGAGGAGCCAACTTAATGACCTATTTAAGCTTAAAAACACTGCATATTCTCAGCGCCATTATCTTATTTGGCACAGGACTTGGCAGTGCTTGGTATAAATGGATGGCGGATCGCAGAGGTAATTTAGTGCATATTAATGAAACTAATCGCCAAGTGGTATTAGCCGATTGGATTTTTACAACGCCCGCCATTTTAATTCAGCCTTTAACGGGTTTTTTAATGATTTATTTAAGCGGCTGGTCATGGCAATCCCCTTGGTTATTAATTTCTGTGGGATTATATCTTCTAGCAGGTGCCTGTTGGTTACCCGTGGTGTTTTTGCAAATTAAAATGGCTAAATTATCAGCTCAAGCCTTAGCTGATAATAAAACACTTCAAGCAAATTATAAACGGCTCGCTTTATATTGGTTTTTACTCGGTATTCCCGCCTTTATCGCAATGGTCATAATCGTGATCTTGATGGTTTTTAAAACAACAGGAGGATTTTAAAATGCAAAATAATTCAGTAATGCAACAAGCTTTAGGTAAGCAATGGGATGAGTTAGATCCTATTATCCGTAAAATGTATGATTTACCCGTTAAAACGACGACAAAACTGGATGTAGAAGGAACCATGAGTGTTGATTATCCTTGGGCGATTTATCCGATGGTTATGGCGGGGAAAATATTTGGCGCCATGATTGAAAAACGAGGAACAGGAATTAAAGGCTCTGTTTATCGAAGCAGCCGAATAGATTCCAATGCATTATTTTGGCATCGTATTTTAATTTATCCTGATGGTAAACAATGTTCTTTTAAATCTCGCATGGAATTTGATGGAGAAGGTCAGTTAATTGAATATGTCCGTTTTGGTTTGGGATTGCGTTTAACCTTAACGGTTAAAAAGGGTTGTTTGATTTATCAAAGTCAGGGCTATACTTGGCGTCCTTTACGGCGTTGGTTAACCATTCCTGATTGGATGTTGTATGGTAAAGCCTTGATTACGGAAACTCCGATTTCAGAAAATCAAATCACATTAGATTTTACCATGCAACATCCGCTTTATGGTAAAACCTATCAATATAAAGGGATTTTTCAGCTATTCTTGTAAATATTGTTTATCAATGGCAAAGGTGACTGAAACCTCATTAATCCAAGATTCTAAGGCGGGAATGGTGTTTTTTTCGCCTTTACAACACATTTTTTTATCCATAAACCAAATTTTATTTTCTACTGAAAAACGGCTATTATATTGCGCTTTTAATTCAATCCAATGATCTTCATTGTTTTGACTTATCTCATTGATATAAGTGAATATTTCAATATTAAGCGTGCTACTACCCGAAGCCGTTTTTTGGAATTTGTCTTGCTGAAACATTTGAATATTTTTTCGAGCTAAGTTTTTAGCGACTAATTTGTACATTTTTTTCAACCATTCTTCTTTGCTTTTTTCAACAGAAGGATGGACGGGAAATGACAGATGAACATAAATTCGTTGTTTGATTGAAGTGAGCATTTTATTTTAACTTTTTCCGTAAAGTGCTAATGCAGCTAAGCATTGATGCTGATGATGTTGACCTTGATTTAACTCAATGGTTTGTTCGGGTAATTTTAAACCATATAAAATTCCAGCTCGATGACTTTCCAAAACAGCTTTTGTTAATAATGACAGGCGGGATTCAATGGAATTATCACTCGGGATTGCATGCCAATCCAACCAAACTTGTTCACTATTTTCCCCTGCAAATAATTTTAAAACTAAAGTTTGTTGACGTGCAGCGGCTTTCCAATCAATTTGTTTTGGTGGATCGCCTAATTGATAATGACGATGTCCTGCAAAATCATCATTACCCACACCTTTATTACCATAATTACTGGTTGAGCTATCGGCATTGATTTGTCCTGCAGATATTTTGGCTGGGTTTGGATAAATAAGACAATGGCTTGTTAAATCAATATAACCCCAAGAACGCAGTAAACCCAATGGATATAAACTGTAAACAGTAATGCGCTTTAAAGACATCCAACCCCGTTGAGTTGATTTTTGTTGAATTTGTATTTCTTTGGTTTCATCTTTTGCTAAATCAAAAACTTGTTGATCATCCGCTGTTTTGATTTGAATTCCTGAACGGGGACGTTGTGGGCTTTTAAAAAGTAATTTAAAGGTTGCCTCTTGTCCCTTATAAGCAGGTTGACAAGCAATGCTGTTAATACGAAGGGATAATAAATTACGCCAAGTATGTACCATCGTTGCTAAACCCATACCCGATAAAATAAAAGTTAAAATAAAACCTAAATTATTGGCATAGTTAATCGAACCAACCAACATAATCATTAAAATAGCGGCATAGATGATGCCATATTTGGTGGGTAAAATATAAATTTTAGAAGCTTCTATTTTAGCTTCTCCTTGTGAATCAGATTTTGCAATACGAGCAAATTGGGTAAAGTCGATTTTTTTTATCATTTGCAGATTATAGATTATTTAAAATTTTGAAAATTGATTTATTAATAATAATATAATTCTTTTAAAGATCTATTATTATTATTATTAGTCCTGTGGATAACTCGCTTATTTCGATGAAAAACGTTATTATTCAATAGGTTATCCTGTGGATAAGTCTGTGGATAACTTGTGTATAAGCTGTGGATAACCTGTGGATAAAAAAACTAGATTTTTTTATCCACAGGTTATACACAAGTTATCCACAGGTTATCCACAGACTTATCCACAGGCTCATTTTTACCAAAAAGGCGTAAAAAGGCATAAAAGTGTATTATTTTTACCAAAAATGGAATTTAATGGAATTTAAAGGAGTTTTGGAGCCTGTGGATAAGTTTTTTAGTTAAAAATAGATATTATTCAGATAGTTAGTAGAATTTTTTTTAAAAAAAATAAAGTTTTCCACAGCTTTTTCCACAGGCTGTTTAAAATTGAATTAATTCAAATAATATTTCAATCGGATGTTTAACAGGAAGATTCGAATGACTGGCAAGATTTAATCGACAACCTGAATTGGTTGTTACAATATAATCAAGATTGAGAGATTGTATTTCTTTTATTAAAGGCTGAATTAATTGTTGGCTTTGTTTTGGTTCGGTTAATAAATGCATTCCACCTGCTCCACAACATTGGGTTGTTGTTAACTCTATGGATTCAATGTGCTTTAGCCTAGGTAATATTTGAGAGGGTGTTTGTTCACTACAAGGACGATGAACCGCTACTTTTATTTTTTTATTTTTTAATTTAAAAGACCAAGTTAATTTGCCAATAAAAACAGCCGCATCCATGACTTCTTTATTAATAAAAGATTCTTTTAATGTTCGTTGACAACCTGTTGCAATGGTTAAAATCGTATCGCAGTCTTTAAAAGCGGATTGATTTTTTTTAGCTAAATCAGCAGTTTTTTGAGGAAATCCATTGTGTTGAAAAATAGCCCCACAACAACCTTGTTGTTTAGGAATAATCACTTGGTAATTTAATAAATTTAATATTGAACAAGTGGCTTGAAGGGCTTTAAAATCACTAAATTGAGAAATACAACCTATAAAAAGTCCAATTTTTTTTTGGCTCTGTGGATTTTTTATGATTAATTTATTTTTAGTTTCAAATTGGGCAATTAATTTGGGTCTTTTAATAATAAAAGGCGCTATTTTTAAAGCAAAGCGTAAAATAGCAGGGGTTGTAATAAATTGTAAGAAATATTTTTTATAATAAGTGGGGCTAAATTGGGCTTTTGTTGTGTCAATAATGGTTTGATAATCAACTTGAGAAGGACAAATGGTTTGGCATTTTAAACAATAAATACAATGTTCTAAATATTGCTGACTTGATTTATTCCATTGTAATTGTCCTGTGGCTAGTCCTTGTGCTAGTGCTAAACGTCCTCGGGGAGATTCGGCTTCATGTTGATAAAGTTGGTAAGTAGGACAAACAGGCAAACAAAGCCCGCATTTTACGCATTGATCTGCGGCTTGGTTAACTTCCTTAAATTTCATTTAGTTTTAAAAGCTAATCTTGCTTTCACTAAATCATCCTCAGTATCTATTCCATGAGCAGGTTGCTCCTGTGTAATATCAACAATAATTTTTCCACCATGCGCTAAGACGCGTAGTTGTTCTAAGCTTTCAATTTGTTCTAAGGGGGAAATCGTCCATTGAATATATTGCCGCAAAAAACCACAACGATAACCATATAAACCAATATGACGTAACCATTGATAATCTTTTGGTATTTCTTGATTTGGAGAAATAGGAAACTGTTCACGATGCCACGGAATGGGCGCTCTAGAAAAGTAGAGGGCAAAATTTTGATCATTTAACACGGCTTTAACAATATTAGAATTAAATAAATCATTACTATTTTCAATGGGAGCCGCTAAAGTTGACATATCTGCGCTTGGATTTTGTTGTAAACATAAAGCCGTTTGCTCGATCAGAGAGACGGGAACATCAGGTTCATCTCCTTGTAAATTAATTACAATGTCTTGATCTAAAAAGCTGAATGTTTCAATGACTTCAGCAATACGTTCTGTCCCGCTTTGATGATCGGCTCGTGTTAAACAAACTTCGGCTCCAAAGGCATTGCAAATATCCGCAATACGTTGATTATCTGTGGCAATAATGATACGTTTTGCTCGGGTTTCGGTTGCCCGTTGATAAACATGTTGGATTAATGGTTTACCTTCAATTTCAAGTAACGGTTTTCCTGGTAAACGAGTTGAAGCATAACGAGCTGGAATAATAATTGAATAACTCAAATTTCTTCTTCTGTTGCTAATTGACGAGCATCGGCTTCAATCATAGCAGGAATATTATCTTCAATCGGAAAAGCCAGACGGTCAACAGGGCAAATAAGTTCTTTTTGTTTTTTATTGAAATGAAGTTTGCCTTTACAAATTGGACAAACAAAAAGTTCAAGTAAATGTTTATTCATTATTTAATACCTTAATTGAGAATATTGATTAATCGTATCATAACAGCTCATTTTTTCTTTTAAAAAAATTATTTAAAAAAGCCAATAGAAAATAACTAAGTTATTTTTTTTTCTTTAGAAAAAACATAAAATTAGCCTCTTTATGAGAAATCACATAGAATCAAAAACTTTCTTATACTTTAGCATATACTGTAAGAGAATAATCATTCTTATAGTTCCTTTATTAACTTAATTTTTTATGAAAAAAGCCCTCTCCTTTTTATTTGTTTTATTTATTGTTGTGGTTATTTTAATTTCTTGGTGGTTTTTATACCAAAAAACACAAGATGTCGATAGAAGCAAACATTATCAAGTGTTAACAATCATTAATGAACTAAAACGTCTTGATACGGAATTAACCCTGCAGGTTATTTTATTGCGCCTAGCTTCTAATAATAATTATGATGAGTTATCCAATACCATTGATATTTTAGAAACAAAAGAAGCGCTTTTAGATGGGATCAATATTATTGAAATTTATCAATCTGATGGTTTAGATGATCTGCTATCCCGTTTAGTAAATAAAGAAAACAATGTCGTGCTCGATAATAGTTATCTTGATAAACATAAAAATTATCAAAGTTTATATCGAAAAAAAGCGTCTTTAGTAAGACAGTTTAAATTATCCAACGGGGCTTTAACTAATTCAATTAACTTTATTCCTATTGCAACAGATGAAGTAATTAATCAGTTATCAAAAGAATCTCGCTCATTACGTAAAAAATTAAAAGTCAAAGTCAAAGAATTATTATTATTAACATTAAAATATGCTCAATTTTCTAATCAAGAAAATTTAGATTTTGTTAAAGAGGCTATTTTAGATTTACAACAATTTGAACCAAAAATAAGAAAAGAAGAAGTTAAAGATGCACTTCTTACTTTATTGCGTCATGTTAATACAATTATTGAAAAGAAAGTTTCCGTCAACCGCCTACTTAAAAAAATGGCGTCAGTTTCGCCAAGTATCGCTTTAGATCATTTAACCGAAAGTTTTGTTAAATTAAATGAGCAACGGTTGTCTAAAGTCGCGGATTATCGATTGGCTTTGGTTATTTTTTCAGCACTCCTTGTTTTTATGCTCGCAATCGCGGGTTATTTTATTTGGCGTAGTTATCATAAATTACAATTAGTAAACCAAACATTAGAAAAAAGAGTAACGGAAAGAACAGTAACCTTATCTAGTGCTTTAGAAAAACTCAAAGATTCTCAAGCCCACCTAATACAATCAGAAAAAATGGCTTCTTTAGGACAAATGGTGGCAGGGGTTGCGCATGAAATCAATACGCCTTTAGGTTATGTTAAAAGTAATATTGAATTAATTCAAGAGATGTTGATTGATATTAAAGCTTATAGTATTGAGAGTGCTCAGTTAGTTAAGTTACTCACTTCTGAAGCCGTGGATGAAAAAAATATTACTAAAAAATTACACAACTTATCTGGAAATATGGCGTTATTTATTGGAAATGATCCAATAACAACCGAAGTCGATGGTTTTATTAATGAAAGTTTATTAGGCTTAGAAACCATTAATGAGTTAGTATTAAGTCTTAAAAACTTTAGTCGAATGGATAAAGCAACGGTTAATGAGGTTGATATTCATGAATGCATAAACAACACGCTGTTAGTTGCAAAAAATAAATTAAAAGATGTGGTTTTGGTTAAAAAACAATTTTCTAGAAATATGCCAAAAATAAAGTGTTCTCCTTCTCAAATTAATCAAGTTCTTTTAAATTTAATTGTTAATGCTTCACAGGCAATGCCAAAACGTGACAAAATGGGGACTGTCACCATTCGTACTTTAATTGAGGATGAATATTTATTAATTAAAGTTTTAGATAATGGTAACGGGATACCTGAACAAATTTTACAAAAAATATTTGATCCTTTTTATACCACAAAAGCGGTAGGAGAAGGAACGGGACTGGGATTGTCTATTAGTTATAAAATTATTCAGGAACATAAAGGTAAATTACTGGTTTCATCTATTGAAGGGAAAGGCACGCAATTTACCATTGCTTTACCTTTAGTCGTAGAAGAAGAGATCATTAAAAATGAAACGTTATCAGATGATGATGAAACCGATGATATGTTTGGTGATGTAAGTATGTTTGGAGATAATTTATGAGTATTGATAAACCAACATTAGTTTTGGTTGATGATGAACAACGAATGTTAACTGTTTTAAATGCCCTTTTTCGGCGCAGTTATCAAGTTTTTGCAACAGATGATGGATTTAAAGCCATTGAATACATTCAAAACAATCAAGTCAATGTTATTATCAGTGATCAACGAATGCCTATTTTACCAGGTGTTAAGGTCTTAACAAAGGTGAAGGAAGTTTCACCTAATACCGTGCGTTTATTATTGACAGGTTATGCTGATTTACAAGCAACCATTGATTCTGTTAATGAAGCTGAAGTTTTTCGATATATTAATAAACCTTGGTCAAATACCCGTTTAAAAGAAATTGTTAAAGAAGCCGCCGAAGTCAGTCAAAGTTTATTTTCAGGTGATGAAACAGAAATCTCGGTTGCTGCCATTCCTCAAGCTCAATCTAATTTAGTTTCAGGAAGTACCGCGACTGTTGGCGCATCAAGTAAACCCATAAAAACACCTCCTGTTGTGCCTAATTCAACCCCCGAAAAAAAAATAGAAACAAAATCCAAATCCATTTTTAATATTTTAGTGATTGATAAAGTCGTTGTTAGTAAACGAATTCAACAGCTTGTTGCCGATAAATACAAAGTATATCAAGCCTCTTCTATTGAGGATTGTTTTAATATTTTAGGGCACCAAGAAATTAGTTTGATTATTTCAGAAATAAGGGAAGGAAATGAGGATATTCAAATGATGTTAGAAAAATTAAAAAATGAATATCCAGAAATTATTACCATTATTTTAAGCGGAACGGCTGATTCAACTTTTGTGGCTAGTTTGATTAACCATGCTCAAATTTATCGTTTTTTACCTAAAAAACATCTTAATCCAGCCTTATTAATGAAAAGCATTAATAGCGCAATTACTCGTCATATTGCTTTAAAAAACAGTCCTTCTAGAGTACAACAATATAAAGTTGAAGAAAATATGGATATCGAAGAAACCAGTATTGCCTCTAAAATGATGTCTTTTTTAAAACGTTTAAGGCAAAAAAATGCATAATTTTAAGCTTTTAAATGCTTTTTTTCTTTTTCTATTATTTTTTTATACTCAAGTAAATTTTGCGGCAGGTTCGACTAAAGATGCGGTACGCTTCTATAAACAAGGTTTAGCTGCAATGAAGGCGGATCGTTGCCAACAAGCAAAACGTAAATTTAATCAAGCCATTGCCCTTATTCCAAATGATAATCGACGTTTACGAGGGTTCGGACGAACCACCATTAAATATTTTCCCAATGCCAAATTAAGACAATTAAAAACCCGTTGTCGTAGTACAACTCAAATAGCTAAAACCCCTATTGTTAAACCAGAGCCTAAAGCTAATAAGCCTACCATTATTACACCAAAACCTTATCAGCCCCAAATTAGGTTAGTCTTAAATCTTGATCAAAATAATATTAATACTAAGAAAAATACGGTTAAAATTAGCGGTTCTGTTAAAGGGGCGAAAAATAGCCGCTTAACTATTGATGGGGCGCCTGTTCGGGTAAATTATGGACGTTTTTCTTTAGAAATTGATGCGCCTGTGGGTTATTCTAATGTAACTCTCGTCTTAGCAGATAGTCGTTCAAAAATTACTAAAAAAATTCGCATTCATCGTACCCAAAAAATCGCTCGTCAAGTTTCTCGGTCTCCTTCTACATCTCTTAAACTTAGTGTTGATTCCAATATATTTTTAGCGGTGGGCGAACAAGTAACGATTTCAGGTAAAATTTCAGGGGGTTCAAGGATCAAATTATGGATTGATGGGCGTAAAACAAGGATTCAAGGAAATCGCTTCAATAAAACGCTTAATATTACTAATGGACAGCGTAGAATCACCATTAAAGCAAGTTTAAATGGACAAACTAAAACCAAAAGAGTTTTCATTAAGGCGGATACAAACTCTTTATTATTAACCATTACAAAACCAACAGAAGGTTATCAGACAAGAGATAAAAACGTTATTATTAAAGGTTATTTATCTGGCGGAAGAAATGCAATTTTAATGCATGCAGGGCAAAAAGTTTCCTTACACAACGGGCAATTTAAACAAAAAATAAAACTCAAACGAGGAGAAAATCGTTTGCAATTTTTTGTTAAAGATAATCAAGGACGGTTATTACAAAAAACGGTGAATGTCGAACGTGTGAAACCATTAAGAATTGTTATTGCACAAGGTGATTATATTATTTCTAGATATAAAAAAGTGAAAATTAGTGGTCGAGTTGAAGGGGTGATTGGAGTGGCTATTTTAAAAATAGCAGGGAATGCTATCCTATATAAAGAAGATGGTGCTTTTAAATATCAACTGACCGCGTCATCTAAAGAGAAAAAAATTCGCATTAGTTTAAAAGATAAAAGTAAAACTAAAGTGGAAAAAATAATTCGTATTGTTCGAGAGTAAATAAAATGAGAAAATATAATAAACAATTGTTCTGTACTGTATTACTATTAACGATTACCAGTAATAGCTTTGCTGAAAAAGAAAGCAATGTCACCTATATCGAATTAGGTTCAAGGGGTGCACCTAAAACGATTACTGAAACAGCCGCTCCCATTGATGTTATTGAAAATTGGGAAATTGAACGCACAGGCGTGACCGAAACAGGGCGTTTGATTCAACGTTTAATTGCTTCTTTTAACTTTCCAACCTCAACCGTAAGTGATGCAACAGATGCGGTGCGTCCAGGAACTTTACGCGGCATGGGACCTGACCAAATTTTAGTGTTACTTAATGGTAAACGTTTACATAATACGGCTTTAATTCATGTTAATGGATCCGTTGGGCGGGGATCAACAGGGGTTGATTTTAATGCCATTCCTGTGACCGCCATTGAACGGATTGAAGTATTACGGGATGGCGCGGCGGCTCAATATGGTTCTGATGCCATTGCGGGCGTTATTAATATTATCTTAAAAGGAGATACTCAAAAAACGACCTTACAAACAACCGTGGGACAAACTTATAGTGGGGATGGACAACAAATTGTTTTAGGGGCTAACTCGGGTTTTAGTATTGGAGAGGGTGGTTATCTTAATTTAAGTCTTGAAAAACGCGAGCGGGATGCTACAGAACAATCAGGTTTAGATCCTCGTCAACAATACCCCACCTTAGCGAATGGTAATCCTGATCCCAGAGAAATTACTTTTAATCGTCGTAATCATCGTTTTGGGGATGCTGAATCCGATAATTATAGTTTGTATGTCAATGGGGCTTTACCCATTGGTGAAGGCGAAATTTATAGTACCGCAGGTTATACTCGCAGAGAGGCAGAATCAGGTGGGTTTTATCGGCGGGCTTTAGATGATCGTAATAATCCAACAATTTATCCTGATGGTTTTTTACCTTTAATGAATACCACCACCAAAGATTATAATTTTAGTTTAGGTTATCGTCTTCCCATTAGTGAAAACTGGGATTTAGACACCAGTTTAACAACAGGTGAAAATTCATTAAATTATGATATTAATAACTCATTAAATATTTCTATGGGTGCTTCATCTCCAACTTCAGCAGATGCGGGAACCCTCACTTTTCAACAAACAACCTTTAATGCTGATTTAGCGGGTTCTGTGGAAGTAGGTTTACATGCCCCAATTTATATTGCGGTGGGTGTTGAAGCTCGTCGAGATAGTTATGAAATTGAAGCAGGAGAATTTGCCTCTTACGCCAATGGAACCAATGACCAGCAAACAACCGCCAATTTGGCGCAAAGTGGTAAACCAGGAGCACCAGGAATTCAAGTTTTTCCTGGCTTTAGACCAACCAATGAAGTGGATGAAAGTCGGCGTAATTATGCACTGTATCTTGAATTAGAAAATAATTTAACCGATAGTTTTTTAATTGGGTTAGCAGGACGTTATGAAAATTACAGTGATGTGGGGAGTAACTTTACAGGAAAAGTTTCATTACGCTATCAAATTATTGATTCATTGGCGCTACGGAGTTCTTTTAGTACGGGTTTTAGAGCGCCCTCTATGCAACAAGCTAATTTTAATACCGTGAATACGCAATTTATTGATGATGGCTCAGGTAATGTAACAGGGGTTGAAGTGGGCACTTTTCAAAATGATAGCGCCGTTGCTAAAGCATTAGGGGTTCCATCATTAGATAATGAAACGTCCATTAATGGCAGTTTTGGGCTTGTTTTTACGCCTTCTGATAATTTCACGCTTGCCACCGATTTGTATCGAATTGATATCCAAGATCGGATTATTTTATCAGGTATTTTCCGTCCTGAAGCATCAGGTGGACCGATTGCTACTGCATTAAGTCCTTTTGGCATTGGTGGCGCGCAATTCTTTAGTAATGCCATTGATACCTCAACCGAAGGGTTAGATATTGTTTCAACTTATCGTCAAAGCCTTGCTGGAGGTTATCTTAACCTTTCTGCTGCGGCTCATTGGAATCGCACCGAAATCGACGGCACTATTGCATCACCTTCAGGATTAAGCTCTGATATTTTATATAATCGAGTAGAACAAGTTCGTTTAGAAAAAGGACAACCCCGTCAAACATTGGTTTTAGGGTTAAATTATGATTGGCGGCAATTTTCTGTGACCTTAAGATCCAATCGTTATGGCAAAATTACCAGTACAGAAAGCGCCTCAACGCGTTCTAGAGATCAAACTTTTTCAGCCCAATGGGTCACTGATTTAATGTTAAGTTATCGTCCAACCGAACAATTTACGCTTTCAGTGGGTGCTGATAATATTTTTGATACTCAACCTGATAAAAATAAGAAAGGCGAGAGTTTTAATGGTATTTTCCCTTATAATCGTCGTAGTACGCCTTTTGGATATAATGGCGGATTTTATTATGCACGGTTAAAATACGCTTTTTAATGATGATTCTCCTGTAATCTTTATTAGAAATTGGGAATATTCACAATAGCAAAAAAAGTTGACAGTATTGCCCTTTTTGTGGTATTTTTGTTCACTTATCATAATAATAAATTGAGTAATCTTCCCTTTTCCTATGAAAATTTTACTTTTAGGACCACCCAAATCGGGAAAAAATATATTAGGCAATACACTGGCAGATGAATATCAAATTCCCCATCTTTCTACTAATAATTTATTAGCGGCGGTTGCAGAAGAAGAAACGGAATTAGGTAAATTAGTCCAAGATGCCGTTGATGCTTGTCGCGTTTCAGAAGAATTATTAATCGCGGTATTAAAAAGAAAATTAACGAATATTAATCTTAAAAAAGGATTTATTATTTCCGCTTATCCTTGTAATGGTGGAAATGCCAATAATTTAGATTTATTATTAGCAGACTTAGGCGTTGCTTTAAATGCCGTTATTGTTTTAGATATTGATAATGATACGTTACTAGAAGAAATGGCAGGACAAGCTTCTTGTCCAGCTTGTGAAGTTGATTATAATCTTTATACCGCCCCGCCGATGGTTGATAATGTTTGTGATTATTGCGGGGGACGCATTAAAAAACCGCCTCGTAATTATGAAGAATCCATAGCCAATCGACTCCGCATTTATGATTTAAATATTGCCCCTGTATTGGCACATTATCGTCAAGAGAAAAAAATTTATAAGATTGAAGCTTCTACTTTAGATGATAAGAAAAACTTTAATAATGCGAAAAATATTTTAAAAAAGATCGTGATTACGGATGATGAAATAATTATTATCAAGCCCGTTAAAAAAGTGCTGGCTAGGAAACCCATTAAAAAGAAAGTAACAACTAAAAAGAAACGAGTCAGTAAAAAAAAGAAAGTCACTAAGAAAAAAGTAACTAAAAAGAAAAAATAAATAAAAAGGCGGGGAGTTTCCCCGCCTTTGTTATTTTATTGGTTTAAAACCAAAGCATTCAGTTTCTTAACAAAACTGGCGGGATCTTTTAATTGTCCGCCTTCTGCTAATAAAGCTTGATCATGTAAGATTTGAGCTAAATCATTAAAACTATCTCCTGTTGATTTTTCCATCCGCTCAAGTAAAGGGTGTTCAATATTAATTTCCAAAATAGGCGGTGAAACAGGCGCATCTTGTCCCATTTGTTGTAAAACCCGCGCTAAATTTTGGCTCATATCATGTTCATCAACCACTAAACAAGCAGGTGATTCAGTTAAGCGTTTAGTGACTCGAACTTCTTTAACCTGTTCCGCAAGCGCTGTTTTTAATTTTTCTAAGAAATCTTTATGTTCTTCAGCAACTTTTTCAAGTTCTTTTTTGACTTCTTCTTTATCTTCATCACCTAAATCAAGCTCGCCTTTAGTCACGGAAACAAATTGTTTTTCTTTATATTCGGTTAAATGTGACGTTAGCCATTCATCAACCCGATCACTTAATAATAAAACTTCAATTTCTTTCTTTTTAAAGACTTCAAGATGAGGGCTATTTTTAGCAGCGGCGTAACTATCCGCTGTAATATAATAAATTTTATCCTGTGTTTCAGCCATTCCTTCAATATATTGATCCAATGAAACGGTTTGGGCTTCGCCTTTACTTTTGGTGGTGGCAAAACGGAATAATTCGGCAATTTTATCCTTATTACCCATATCTTCACCAGGACCTTCTTTAAGCACTTTACCAAATTCATCCCAGAAAGCTTGATAATCTTCTTTTTTTGCCATTTTAGCAATAAGACCTAAAATCCGCTTGGTATTGGCGCTTTTAATGCTGTCAATTTTTTTATTGTGTTGCAATAATTCCCGCGATACATTTAAAGGTAAATCGGCAGAATCAACCACCCCTTTAACAAAACGTAAATAATGCGGCATTAATTTTTCCGCTTCATCCATAATAAAAACGCGACGTACATACAATTTTACGCCATGTTTTGTTTCTCTATCCCAAAGATCATAAGGCGCTTTAGAAGGAATATAAAGTAAGGAAGTAAATTCGTGTTTACCTTCAACGCGATTATGGCTCCATTTTAATGGATCGGCATAATCATGTGAAATATGCTTATAAAATTCTTGATATTCTTTATCTTCAATTTCGCTTTTGTTTTTCATCCAAATAGCGGTGCCTTGATTGACTTTTTCCCATTCAATAATTTCGTTGGTTTCGGTATTTTCTTCGTCTTCAGAATCAACAGGCTCATGTTTTGTAATCAGCATTTCAATCGGCATTGAAGCAAAATCAGAGAATTTTGAAATAATGCCTTTTAAACGATGTTCATCCGCAAATTCATGTTCTTCTTCACGTAAATGCAATGTAATACTGGTACCACGTTGTGCTTTATCAATAGATTCAATGGTATAACTGCTTTCACCTGATGATTCCCAACGCACGCCTTCGGCTTTATCCGCCCCTGCACGACGAGTTTCTAAAGTCACTTTATCTGCAACAATAAAAGAAGAATAAAATCCAACGCCAAATTGTCCAATCATTTCATGATTATCTGAATTTTCACCGCTTAAAGCCGCAACAAATTTTTTGGTGCCTGAACTGGCAATGGTTCCAATGGTTTCAGCAACTTCATCGCGTGTCATACCAATGCCATTATCATCAATGGTAATGGTTTTATTTTCCGCATCAAAGCTGATTCTAATCCGCATATTACTGTCATCTTCATATAAACCATCGTTGCCGAGGGCTTCAAAACGAAGCTTTTCACAAGCATCAGATGAATTAGAAATCAATTCGCGTAAAAAGATTTCTTTATTACTATAAAGTGAACGAATCACTAAATTTAAAACTTGGCTTACTTCGGCTTTGAATTCAGTGGTTTCTTTTTGAGTTGCTGTAGTCATATTTTTCCTATTGTTGGGTATTGAATCAATTAAAATCTAAGCGAAATATAAAGGCAAAAAATTAAAATTCAAGTAAAAAATACAAAAATATAGCTTTAGCCCTAAAAATAGTTTGTTATGATGTTGTTAAATTTAAAATATTTTTTCAAAATGACCCAACAAAACTGGTTTGATTTAGATCATCAATATCTATGGCATCCTTATAGTGCAAGATACAGCCAAAGCCCGATTTATCCCGTTACAAAAGCCCAAGGAGTCACTTTAACATTAGTCGATGGGCGGGAACTCATTGATGGAATGGCATCTTGGTGGTGTGCCATTCATGGTTATAATCATCCGCAAATAAATCAAGCATTAAAAGATCAAATTGATCAATTTTCTCATATTATGTTTGGCGGTTTAACTCATGAACCTGCTTGTTTATTAGCTGAAAAACTGGTTTCAATTACACCAGATAATTTAAAACATGTTTTTTTTGTCGATTCGGGTTCCGTTGCGGTTGAAGCAGCGATGAAAATGGCAATTCAATATTGGTATGCTAAAAAACAACCCAAAAAACAACATTTTATTACCATTCGTTGTGGTTATCATGGTGATACTTTAGGTGCTATGTCGGTATGCGATCCTTATACAGGCATGCATACTTTATATAATGATGTTTTACCCAAACAAATTTTTGTTGATCCTTTAACGCATGATATTGCTTTAGATATTAATAATATGCGCCAAGCATTGATTGATAATCAACAATCGGTTTGTGCTGTTATTATTGAACCAATTGTACAAGGGGCGGGCGGGATGATTTTTTATTCAGCCGAATATTTAAAACAATTACATCAATTATGCGATGAATATCAAGTTTTATTAATTTTTGATGAAATTGCCACAGGATTTGGACGTACAGGTAAATTATTTGCCATGGAATATCCCGCCATTACGCCTGATATTTGTTGTTTAGGAAAATCTTTAACGGGAGGCTATCTGACTTTAGCCGCTACTTTAACAACGGATAACGTGGCGCAGACCATTAGTGAAAACAAACCTTATGCTTTTATGCATGGTCCCACTTTTATGGCAAACCCTTTGGCTTGTTCTGCCGCCCTTGCCAGTATTAATTTATTATTTGAAACCGACTGGCAAACTAAAGTTAAAAAAATTGAACAAGGTTTACAAGCTTTATTTATTTGTAATGAGTTAGAAAAAGTAGCAACAGTCAGAGTGTTGGGTGCCATTGGGGTTGTTGAATTAAAAGAAGCCGTTGATTTAGCAAATATTCAAGCTCTATTTGTTAATGAAGGGGTTTGGATTCGTCCTTTTGGTAAATTGGTTTATATTATGCCGCCTTATATTATCAGTGAAACAGAACTTAATTATTTGATTCAGGCGATTTATAAGGTGTTAAGTCTGTATTGAAAATCTCTTATATTTTAACACTTTCTTTCGCAATTTTTATAGCTCAATATTATGCTATTTCTTTAACTTGGTTATTAATCATTGGTTTTATAAGTAGCTTATTGATTGGTTTTTATTTTATTCAATGGCGTTATATAAGCTTTTTTTTGGTGGGTCTTATTTGGGCAAGTGGTTATCAGTATTTTATCCAACAGCCTTTATTAGCCAATGAATATGAAGGAGAAAATATTTTAGTCCAAGGATTTGTTCAAAGTTTACCTCAACAAGATCGTTTTATTCAAAAATTTGAATTCCATATTGAAAGTGCGTCACTTAATCACAAAAAGATTTTGATTCCGAATAAAATCCGTCTTTCTTGGTATTATGCAAAAAAATCCGTTAAAGCGGGAGAACATTGGCAATTTATTGTTCGTTTAAAACGTCCTCATGGTTTTAAAAATCCTGCTGGATTTGATTATGAAAATTGGTTATTAAAAAATAATATTGGGGCGGTAGGTTATATTTACAAATCAAAAAAAAACCAATATTTACCTGAAAAGATGGGGCATTATTTACTTAAATGGCGCCAAGCAACCAAGGATCATATCCAAAAAGTTCTGGGAGAAAGTGATAGTAGCGCCATTTTAAGTGCTTTAACTTTAGGAGATAAAAGTAATATTAGTACGGAGCAATGGCAAAAGTTTCAACAATTA
>Ga0256847_1000807_pt1 | contig 17888 bp, 14 predicted proteins | sample TeddybearmetaG_FD_189099 | JGI IMG/M metagenome (GOLD analysis project Ga0256847, IMG submission 189099) | Hydrothermal vent microbial communities from East Pacific Rise, Pacific Ocean - Teddybear | ecosystem: Environmental > Aquatic > Marine > Hydrothermal vents | place: Pacific Ocean: East... | reverse complement strand
TGAAGCATTGGAAAGTAAGGTCATTATTCCCATCAGCATCAGAACTGACATGTATACCAATACCGGTAAGAATAGGCTATTTAAACTTGGCAAGATAAAATAGAACATGACTAGGGCATAGGCAACATAACCAACCATGATAATGATCATATTTTTGGTTAATTTCCTTAGCGGCATAAAACTAATCATGTAAAAAATATGAGCAATAAGAAAGGAGCCCAATCCAAAAACAAACAGCTGAATTTGATCGACGTCTAAAAATACATCACCAAAGCATGAGAAAACTAGGCCCGCGATGAGGAACTTATGCTTGTTGCAGGAAACAGAACGAATACTATTGGTAATTAAAAATGATAGAGGTAGGATCTTTATTAACCAGCTAACTGGAAATGGCTCAAGTAATGTTAAACCTACGTATGCTGCAGACAAGAGTACAAAAACAGCTGTAGTAGTTCGTTCCATAGATGATCTATTCGTTTTTATTGAACACGAGTGAAATGTTAGTTTAGATTCTAAGCCGCTCTGTAGTTCTGTTCAAGAGTAAAAACTAGTAAAAGGAAATTAGAATAGATGATAAAATGTCATTATCGATACAACAAAAAAGATCATTTTTCATGTTAGCCCTGTTACAAGCGAATAACTTCAGTGAATAGCCTTTATCAACAAGCAAAAAAGTGCTTCTTAACCACCGATCCTAATCTTAAGATAGACGAATCCATCGAGGGTGAAGCGCTTTGGAATTCTGGAAAGCTAACATGGGATGCAGACGAGCCTGTTGAGTTGTTAAATGAACCAGGACGAATGGATAAACCAGAAGTAGTCATGCCTAAAGACTTAGGACGCCGAAAATTGGGCTCAGAAAAAGGGCGTGCAGCTCTGATCCATTCACTAGCACATATTGAGCTCACCGCCGTTAATTTGGCATGGGACGCTGTCTATCGGTACAGAGGTATGCCTAAGGAATACTATAATGACTGGGTACAATGCGCCAAAGAAGAGGCAACCCATTTTAGAATGCTGCGTAGTCGGTTGCAGGAAATGGGTTTTGACTACGGCAGTTTTCCGGTACATAACGAGTTATGGAAAATGGCAGTTAGCACGGCAGGGGATTTGAAAGATCGCCTAGCGGTTGTACAAAGAGTATTTGAAGCAAGAGCGTTGGATGTGGTTCCAGGAACCATTAAGCGGTTTGAGAGCATTGGCGATAGGGCCATGGTAAAAGCACTGACGATTATATGTAATGAAGAAGTTGGTCACGTCAGTTCGGGTACTCGTTGGTTTCACTATCGATGCAAACAATTACAACTTGATCCTGATAGTCATTTTCAAGAATTGTTAAAAAAATATATGCGAGCGCCGCCGAGAGGACCGTTTAATGAAGTGATTCGATTGCAGGCTGGGTTTTCACAAAATGAGTTGGATTTTTTAAACGAAAATTCTGAAAATAAGAATTGGAAATCTACCGATAACGGCTAGCATCCATACAAGTTTTATTAGAAAGTCCCAGAGACAGAAAGTTTGATTTCAGGTTTCCTCTTCCGAAATGCAAATTCCGTGCGCTCTAGTGAATTACCTCGATTACCATCATGAATAAATCGCCGACGGGTAAAGTCTCCAGTATTTAATACTTTAACTTCCAATTGGATTTTAACCCCAAAATAACGGCTAGTTTCAGCAAATGCTTTAATGCGATCATTGCCACTAAAGGTTACTCTTTCATCAACGCTGAAATTAGTATTAGTGAAATTAACATTATACTCAATTCCCCAAGCGAACTGACTGGCAATTATATCTTGGCGTAACTCAAACTTAAGTTGTTTTGGCGACAGCCCGTTAATCCTCCTGTTAGTGTCTGTGATAGGATCGGTAAATTTTGCATCCTGATAAATATGCAATATTTCTAATAGACCATTTTCCAAAAATCCATCCAACGGCAAATTTAAATTGGTTTCAAACCCCCAAAAACGTGCGCTACCGGAGTTGGCGAGTCCATTGCCGCCTGATGGTAAAATCAATTGTTCTAGAATGTCCTTTTTCCAGTTATGAAATAACTTTACCGTTAAACTACCCCTATCACTGAAGCTCCAATCATAGGTTGCGGAAAGATCATCGGATATATCAGGCGCTAAATTGGGATTCCCCGAAAAAGTATTATCATCCGCGGCATCATTGCTGGCAGCAAAATCTCTGAAGTTCAATTGCCCCACATTTCGTACTACATTTAGGGAAAGTTGATGTTGTTGGTCAAATTTATAGGTGGAGGAGAGCTGAGGTTTGATAAATGTGAACGTCTGTTTGTTGCTAGCATCACCAGAAACAGTAATTTCAGATATTTCCCCTGTAACGCCACCCTCGATGGAAAGTTTTGGGTTAAACTGAAAAGTAAAGGTGGCGAATAGTTCGCCTCGAATTTCTTCAACGATAACGTCGGCGCCTTCCAGTACAACTTCTGAATTATCACTGAATAGACTTGAATCACTGGTTAATTTATTTTGAGCAAGCTCAATGCCATACTCCGGCTTAAGTGGCTTTGAACCAACATTTCCGTAGGTCGCACGATAAATGAATTCTGTTTTGGTAGACTGTTGGGAGAACGAGCTGTTTGAATTGATGTCGTCGGAAAAATCTTCAAAATTAACCAAACTAGAATATTTTGAGTCTTCAACTAAGCCAATTCCGATCAAGTGTAATTTCCAGTCGTTTGTTGTGCTCACCCAATCTAGACCAAATTCGGCAGCTTTGAGTTCTCTTCTTTCGTCAATGTCCAGGGCTTGATCCGCTGGGTTGTCGTCGGGAAGACGATCAGAAAATATCTCCCTGTCCGTTTCGCTATCTCTCCTGAAACCGCCAACCCGCCCATTAAGCGTTAGTAGGCCACTCGATATCTTGGTTGCGCCTTCTCCATTTATGATCGCAAATCGACCGTCTTCCTTAAAGATTTCCCTAGAGCTAGCGGTTAAATTTCCTAGCGAGTTTCGATCTTCGATTAATGCACTCCTAAATCCCGGCTTGCCTCCAAAATCAATATCAAAGGCGGCTTGCCAATCGCCTAATTGAGTATTTATGGTAGCTTCTATATTGGGAAGGATCTTGCCTTTAGGAGCTCTTCTTAGTTTGGCCGCCCAGGTGCCGCTGGAACCCTCTTTTTTTCTTACTACATTAGCTACGATAGATTGTCCCGATGTTTCACCAGCGCCAACGCCGCCACGTAATACTTCGATATATTCCACTTGCGCGGCAGGTATTCGAATTAACGCACCTTTTATTCCTCCAGACTTAGAGGTAGGTCTAGCGCCATCGATTAAAACATTTCCTGCGTTGCCACCAAAACCACGATTTTTATCGCCCTCATCAAAATTAAATCCCGGTAGCCGTTGTACCATTTCAAGAGCATTTTGCGGCGTATATTGAGTAAAAAAACTGGCTTGGTAGTGGTACTGATTTTGCTCTAATTCGTTTGAGATGTTTGAGGTAGTTGTTTCGGTAGCAGAGGTTATTGTGGGTGTGGTACATAAAAATATTAAAACACTAAAAAGTGATAGTTTGAGAGGTCGTGCATTTATTTCTTCTTGTTTAAGATCTCGAAACAAGAGCATAACAATATATCCTTAATCAGCGGTTTATTGGCTGGTGAGCAGAATGTCACAGCCGAGCGTTATTTGACCAATCCAGCCAGATTATAATCGGTTTCTTTACACATTTAGAAATAATTTTGTAACAGAATTGTTCTAAATGTAAGGAATACACGAAATTATAGCTGAGAAGAGGCAGCCTGACGAAAATGTTTACCATGAAGTAAAATAACGAATCTAGTGGATTAGGATGAATTAAGTAATTCGATGGGCTGGGAGCAAATTTAGAGACCATTCTCAGCCAAAACCAGCTGTGTCTTGACGCTCGAAACGCCTTTTAGCCCCGATATTTTATCTCGTAAATCAGCAAGCATCGTTGTATCCGTACATGCCGCGTGTACCAGTAAGTCAATTTCGCCTGAAAGGCATTGAGAACTCATCACTCCAGGTAGCTGGACAATTTTTTTCGCTATCAGTGGATTTGGATCTCCGTTGACAATGCTAATGAAAAAAACGGCTTTAGTCGATTGTGCGACTTCATCGAGAACCACAGTGTAGCCTCTAATTACGCGCTTTTCTTCGAGCCGAATTATGCGATCATGTGTCGCGCTTCTAGAGAGATTGATATCCCTCGCCAAGGAGACTAAGCTCGCCCTCGCGTTTTTTCGAAGTGAGGCGATAAGTAGCTGATCTTTATCATCGAGTTGGGTCATTTCTACCTGATCTTCATATCTGCGGTTTATTAACAGTCATTTGTCCGGTGAAACCGAGTTTTTGCAAGTTTAAACTGGATCGGTTGCTGTGTAAAATATTGTCCACTTATCACATAGAAAGAGAATTCATCAAAATGCTTTCTTTAGAGGTTCTATTATTATTTTCAGTGACAACATTTTTCGTTGTGCTTGCTCCTGGACCTGCTGCGCTTGCAGTTGCTGCGGAGGCGGCCTCAAATGGTTTTCGACGATCAATTTTCGTAATTCTAGGGGTGGCAATAGCTAATGTCGTGTTTTTCACGCTATCCGCGCTCGGAATTGGCACCATTATCGCCGCTTCAGAATCTCTATTTCTGTTGGTTAAGTGGATTGGGGTGGCGTATCTTTTTTATTTAGGAATGGGTGCATTGCTCGGCTCTAGCAGCGCGCTAACAATCCAGCCCAGTTTGCAAAAACCAGTACATGCCTACAAGGTCTTTTTGCGAGGTTTTATTATAGAACTGTCTAATCCCAAAGCTCTTTTTTATTTTATTGCCTTGTTACCTCAATTTATAAACACGGATTATCCGATAACGCCTCAAATTCTCATTTTGATCGCCATTACAATGGCGTTTGATTTCATCTGTTATAGTTTGTACGGCTATTTAGGATGGAAATCTCAGCAAATCGGAATGAGCCCACGTGTGGTGAGAGTGGTTAACAAATCGGCGGGAGTTTTACTTCTTTCCGTTGCGACATTGATGATAACTTTAGTGCGATCTTGATTTTTTGAAGTTACATTGGTGCGGGCTATCTGAAAAGGTATTTCTTTTCTCAATCTCGTTTTTACCCAGCGCAACGGCCGGTTGCTTCTGAATCTTCAGGATCATCATCAGAACCTCCTAACTTCAGGAATAAACTCTCTTGATTCAAATGGCAATTTACCGGATATGGGTGCGGAGCAGTTAGTGGATTAATGACAGGATGCTTACGGCATTCTCTTCTTTTCGGCTTCAAGGCCCCGTTGAAATCCCTACCTTACGGTGGTCGACAAGATGTTAGGTGAAATACTGTCATAAAAAAGTTATCATACTGCAGATAAAGGTGTCGAATGGAATGCGGCATCGTCTAACGTCCACTACAAATAATAATAAAGGTCGAATATGTCTGATCAAAATAATCACACAACAACGCTAAAAGATGTCAAACAACTAAGTACGTTTGCTGCAATTGCCAGCTTGTCATACGTTTTTTGGATTTGTGGTGGCATGGAAATGATAGAGCGCTTAGCCTTTTATGGTGTGCGTTCTTTATCGAGTCTATATGCAACTGATAGTGCTGCAAATGGTGGCCTTGGCTTAATTGAAAGTGATTTGGGTATCATTTTTATGGTTTGGGCACTGGTGCAGTCGTTTGTTCCTGTTTTTACGGGTGGACTTTCTGATCGCTACGGCTATAAAGAAACCATATTTGCTTCCACTGTGGTGAAAATTCTTGGTTATTTGATCATGGCTTTTTTTGCCACTTTCTGGGGTTTCTTGATTGGTGCCGTGGTGCTTGCGATTGGTACGGGAATTTTTAAGCCTGGCATTCAAGGCACTATCGTTAAGAGTACCGATAGAACTAATAGCTCCATCGCCTGGGGTGTTTTTTATCAGACCGTAAATATTGGTGCTTTCATTGGGCCACTTGTCTCTGCTCAGCTGCGACAATTTGAATGGCAATATGTCTTTTTTGCCTGCGCAGCAATTATATCGCTGAATTTTTTGATGTTATTGACATACAAAGAGCAAGGTAAAGAGGAGCGATTAGCCTATAGAGATAAAGTAAAGTCTGGTGAGATTAAAGAGGATTCAATATGGAAAGACAGTCTAAAGGAACTAACTAACCCAGTTTTACTTTGGTATACAGTGATATTTTCTGGCTTCTTCTTTATGTTAATGGCTTTTTGGGATGTGGGCCCGCTCTATTTCAGAGACTGGGTTGATACCAGCGTTATGGTGAGAGATTTATTCGGTAGTGAAGGCACGGACAGCAGTATCGCTATCTTCTTCCTTGGCATGGCGCAAGACGGCAAGTCTATTAATCCTGAGGGTCTAGTTAATATTAACGCCGGCGTCATCATGACAATTTGTTTTCTTGTTGCAGGGTGGTCTGCAAAAGTTAGAGCCACTACATCGATGGCGATAGGAACATTTCTCGCATCTTCAGCATTGCTCATAATTGGTAGCTTTAGCTTTGTTTGGATTATAGCCTTGGCAATTGTCATTTTCTCATTTGGCGAAATGCTTTCGAGCCCTAAATGCAGCGAATATTTAGGCAATATTGCGCCCACCCAGAAAAAAGCAATGTACCTGGGATTTTCTCAATTACCTATTGGGATCGGATGGGTAGCAGAGGGTTATCTTGGGCCTACGCTTTATGGCGAATATGGTTCGAAAGAAAACATCTCTCGACAATTATTATCAGAATCTGGAATTGATGTAAGCACTGTTCCAATTGGCGAGGCATTTACTAAACTGGTGGAAGTCACTGGTGAAAACGCGCTAACACTCACCTCAACCTTGGCTGCAAATAATAGCATTGGTAGCCTGTGGTACGTGATGGGAGCCGTGGGATTAGTCACCACCTTTGGTCTTTATGTCTATGGAAAATGGACTTATCGATTTGCGATGGAGCTTGAAGCGGAAGCCAGCCAATAGAGACTATGAGATAAATATTCAATAGTCTGGAAGATTACTTTATCTCATTTTCTATTAATATAACTTCAGTGTTGCCTATATTTTTCACGTTATGAGTTGTTGCCGGTAGATAGAGTATTTTGCCATCGGCAACATCTAAAATTGTCGATAGTTTATTTTTATCATCTGAAATTAGTTCCAATTTTCCCCCCTTGATAAAATAGACGGTACGATTGGGGAATTGATGTGTATGCATACCTGATTCGGTTCCGCTCGGATAGATAAGACGAACGACTTGGACTTTATCATTATCCAATATAACTTCTCTAGATCCACGTTTTGATTCAGTCAGAGTTGTGGTCGATAACACCAATAAAAAGAGTAAACATAGATGCGCTTTTTTCATGTTTTTATTCCTGTAATATTCTAAGGGTAAATTATAATTCGACAATCGACTCTAGGGAAATAGACAATCCGAGCGAGTACACTCACTATTGCATGTATGACATTACTCGGTTATGCCAATTATCTTTCCAGCGCAATTCGCCTCGCTCAACAGGTGAATTTTTTATCCTTAGAGTCAGCATCGCATCAGCGGATTCTGCAAAAGATTTCAACGCGTACAATTCTGTTGGATTCATATTTTTAAGCACTTGCAATAATCCCCAACCCTGACCTTGATATCGCTCGCTAATAACAGTACCTTCCCCTTTAAAATTAACGTAATCTAATAGGGCATAAAGACCTTTTTCGTTGTTGGTATTATCGGCATTTTTCAAAACGCGGTAAAAATTTTGTTTAATAATTTTTATGTTAAGCGGGTCCGAAACAGTATTTAACATTTTGGGTAACGCCTGATTCAAACGATTGACTAAATATTCTGCCTGAATATTCTTGGTTGTTTTTAGAAGTTTAAACAACTCAAGATATTGCTTATTCCCCGAACTTTTTGCCTGATAGAGCTCTTTCTTAGACTTCCATGGTAGAGGCGTATTTGAATTCAGCCAGCTAGGCATTCTTACCTGTCTAGTCAGCATAAAAGAGACAACGCTAGGAAATACTTGTTGGAATTTCTCGGTATGCCCTTTTGAAAACCAAATAAAGTGGCCAATACCAACGGAAGCAAAATCTTCACCATCATTCCAGTGGATCAAATATTTGTCGAGACCTGCACCTTCATTCTGCCACACTTTCATGGCAATGAAAGTGGCTTGTTCTTTTGTGATTTCTATTTTGTCGGTTATTTCAATCGCTAAAGTGTGCTTCGAAAACACTAGAATTAAAGTCAATAGAACGGCGAGAATATGTTTCTGCATTGGTAATTCTCTAAGCTATCAGAAATATCAGTATATACCAATTTTAACTTAGTTAGATTCTCGTTTATTGGAATCTAGAAGATAGCAACAAAACACTTTCTTTCTATGAGCGAATTCATTCGAAGTCAAAATAGCCCAAACGTATCGAGTATTCAGGGTGGTGAGAGAATTGCCACCTTACACTCAGAAATGGTGTGCGTAGAGAGGTAATTTTCAAAACAGCGAATTTGCTATTTCTTTGCCTAAATCCCTGATTGCGCCTCCATCTCCACTGGTATTGGCGAGCAATACGACCACTATGTTTTTGTCGGGCACTATTCTTATATAAGTGCGAGCACCAGGTTGTCCACCGATCTTGCCATACCACGACACTCCGTTGGAAGTGCCGATATCCCACCCGTAGGCGTACCAAGCTTTGGTATCTGGTCTGGTAGTCATTTCATCGACCATTTTTTCAGATATTATTTTATATTGATCGAGCTTCACGCCAAAACGCAAAAGATCGTAACTTGAGCTTTCCATTCCGCCACCGGGATACTTCCAACTCAAATTTAATCTTTTTAATTCCGTAAAACCTTGTTTATCATTTCTTTCATAAATTTTCGATCGGCTAGCAATTTTGTTGCTAGTAATTTCACAAGCGAGAGAGTTCAACTTGTTAGGCTTAGTGATGTAGTTCTGTACCAATTGGCAAAACGAATTTTTTGTCGCTGCCTCCATAGCCGCCGAGGCTAGAGTGTAGCCGTGTGTTGAATATAAATAATCATCAGATACTAATTTATCCTTAGTGAATAATTTAGACGCAGAATATGCGGTTTTAAAAATTTTGACAGTTCCCGATGAAGTTGCGGGATCATCATCCTTGTAGTGCCTTACCTTTCCTCTATTGGCGAGTAAATCACCGACAGTGTGTTTCCTGTGTCTTTTGGGTAAACGTTTTTCGTACTTACGGGTTTTTCGATTGAGTTTTAGTTTTTTCTTATCTTTTAGAGCAAAAGCAAGCACCCCGGTAACGGCTTTACTGACAGATGCAATACGGTAGACGCTACGTGAGTTAGCTGCGATGCTATTTTTACTGTCTGTAAACCCCCAATTATTGAGATAACGAATTTTTCCATCCACGGCGACTCCTACTGAGAAACCCATCGCGGCATCTTTTAATAAATAATCACTGACCTTTTGACTAACGGATTTTTTTGGTTGCCAGCTTGGACGACTACTGTTTTCTAGCCATAGTCCCGCGTAACGTATCTTCTTTTTCTGTTTATATACTTCCAAATTAGATAATCGATAGCCTAGATCGCGATATTTGTTCCACTTATTATTAAACTCATTTTGATTCATATCTCGATTAAATACCCATCTTGTGGATTTTGGGTCTTTAATCCATATTACCGCGTAGTTCAACTTTCCTTTAATTTCGTATGAATTAAAGGAGTAAACTCTGAAACCATCTTTTTTAAATTCCTTGAAATAAGAAGCAAATTTGTTTTTTGAAATGTTTCTTTTAAGGATCCATTTCATTTTTTTCTTAGGTTTTTGCCAAATAGTTGTGTAGGCTATGCTGCTTCCGTTCTTATAGCCATTGACATCAATTGGCATATAACCTTTCTTGCTGAGTGACTTGAATTTTTTCGCGAACGCTTTGCTGCTTAAATTCCGATAGGATGCCCATTTCAATTTCTCAGTATTTTTGATCCAAATACCAGAATAATATCGACTACTTCCCTTCTTATAAGAAGCGAGATCCGTGAGCCTATAGTTTTTATTCTTATAATAATTCCATTTCTTGCTAAAACCCTTATTATCTAACTGGGTGTGTACGGCCCATTTTCTTGAATCGCTATTTTTTTGAAAAATAACGCTGTAAGTTGGTTTTGTACCGGACAGTATCTCTACATCAATAGGTCGATGATTTTTGGCTTTATGTTCATCGAGTTTTTTGAGATATTGGCTTCGAGTCAAATTAGAATAAGAGGACCATGCTACGTACTTATTGGATTGTTCTAGCGTCGCGAGGGATGGAAAAGAATAACTGAAAAATGCGATTAGAAATAATCTAACAGTGGTTTTAAGCAAAATATTCATAGTGGACTCCACTTATTTATAGCGCTAAAGTAACTGTATTGTTTCCTAGACAACAATATGAGAGGTGGTCTAAGGGACGAGCTATCATAGCGCTCTGGAACTTGTTATTCAAATCCGTAATAAGCTCGCAATGGATTCCCTTGTTTTCTTACCAGAAATAAAAGGGAAAATTTTGATGGGAGCACGCGTAGTATGCTGAGTTCTAGCGTACTACTATGGTGATTGGTGACAGAATAACGATTGTTTTGGCGTAACACATCATTGTCTGATAACTTTTCTTTGTACAAACTAATAATCTTATACTAGCTTTTTCTTAATCAGGTTTTAGCACCTTGCCATAAAGTGAATTTGTCATTTTCTCTGAACGTCTGGCAACTTTTCCATTGACGATAACCGTATTAAAACCAAGGGCGAGTTGATGTGGTTCAGCATAACTGGCAGTTGCCTTAACTTTGTTAGGATCAAATATGATGATATCGGCTTTTTTTCCTACCTGAATAACACCTCTGTCATTGATTCCGAGAATGTCAGCGGCTTGAGATGTCATTTTTCTGACTGCCTCACTGAGTGTTAAAACCTTTCGTTGATTAACATAGGTTTCAATGATTTTAGCAAACGTACCATGCCCTCTAGGGTGGAAACCGCTGGTACTACCATCAGATGATATTGAAATCTGAGGATCTATTAATAGACGTGATTGTAATTCATCATCCATAATAAAATAGGCAGCGGAGGCACCTTTAGGACCTAATTTGATTAGCACTTGCTCATAGGGCATATTAAATTCTCTGGCTAAATCCGCTAGTGTTTTACCCGTATAAGGAGGCGTGCCGAACAGGGTAGCTTGGGGACCATTTCTTTTAATTATTTTATTTCTTAAGAAGTTTTCTAGCTCTTCTCTTCTTTCCTTAAGAGCAATTTCAAATTGTTCAGTCGTTTTTGCCCAAACTGGAAACAGCAAACTAATCCCTGCGAAACTCGCGTTATAAGGGTAAATATCAGCAGATAATCTAACGCCCGTCTTGTTGGCATCCTCTAATATTCTTAAAATATTTTCAGCTTCTGCAACACCTTTTCCATAGACAGATTTAATATGTGCAATATGCACTCTTGCAAATCTCCCTTGCTTGAGTAATTCATCAATAGACGTTACTAGTTGATCATTATCTTCATTTCTCATGTGGCTCATAATGAGGCGGTTATTCTTACCGACTACTTGAGCCAAAGCGTTTAACTCGGCTTGCTCTGCATACAGCCCCGGATTGTATTCAAGCCCTGTACTCAAACCAAAGGTATACTGAAGCGTTTCATCGAGTAATTTTAACATTTGCGCTAGCGAATCTGAGCTAGGCACAACCGTGCGATTAATATCCGTTAACTCTCGGAGAGTTCCATGGCCAACAAACATCGCTAGATTAGGACCGATACCGTTATTTTTAACCTCATCGAGCCAGCGCCCCAAATCCAGAACTTGAGGGCTCCCTCCATCTTGGCCAAGTGTGATGGTGGTAACTCCCATGGCAAGAAAATTTTCAAAAGAAGGCGTAGCCAGTGGATCCCCATGAGAATGTAAGTCGATAAAACCTGGGGCAACAATATTTTTATGCGCATCAATACTTAGCGTCACTCTATTTGTTAGTTCATCTGAGCTAAATCTTGATTTTCCAATGAAAATGATTTCATCACCAACGATCGCGATATCAGCCAGAATGGCTTTGTTTCCCAAACCATCTAACACGCGAGCATTGTTGATTAGTAGATCGATTTCGGGATAAGCGGGTAAGAAAATAGTTGTCTTTTGTTCACAAGAGAGAATGCCCAAGCAAAGCAGGCTCACAATAAAGCACCTTAAGATATTATTCACTATCATTTTCCTATTCATCTGTTTGCAGCTTTCTTCAAAATTGACATGGTAGCATATAGTAAGATAATCATAGAAAACCTTAATCATTCACAGAGTAAGAAACCTCTGGGGCCGGTAGGGTGAAATATCGATTGGTGGCTCTCTATCGGCAATAAGATCGGCGATAATTTGTCCAGAAATTGCGGCTAATGTCATTCCCAAGTGCTGGTGCCCGAAAGCGTAGAGAATTCTGTTCGATCTACTTGAAAAACCAAGAACCGGGAGCGAGTCAGGTAAAGATGGACGAAAGCCCATCCATACAGATTCTTCCTTAATATTGATCGCTGGCAACATGCGCTTTGCATGAGGAAGAAGATTTCGAATTTTGCTGTAGTCCGCTGCGATATTCAGCCCGGCAAATTCAACTTGGGCGGTCATTCGCAAGCCGGTCTCCATTGGCGATAATACAAAGGAATTCTCGCCGTTAACCACCGGACGATTTAATAATGAATGTGTCGATTCAGCTAGCATCAAGTGGTAACCACGTTCAGTATCTAGTGGAACATCGTCACCGAGTTGCTTGGCGAGTGAACGAGACCAGGCTCCTGCCGTGATGACGATTTTATCGGCGATTAAATTTTCAGCTTGATCATTCAATTGGATGTTATTCTCTTGGAGTTCGATCTGACTAACATTGAACTGTTTATAGACTCCGCCACGATTAGCAAACAGCTCAACCATCCCTTTTACCAGTCGCTCAGGATTGGTGATACTCATACAATCCTCTTGATAGAAAGCATGCTTAAAAATTGGTGCCAAATTAGGTTCTAGATCCTTGATCTGTGAAGCCGTAAGTAGTTCGTATTTTGTTCCCATTTGATCAAGCAATTGTCTAGATTTTTCCGTCTCAGCAAATGTTTTTTTAGATTCATAAACTTTGAGCCAACCTGTTGCTCTAAACAACGAAGAGAGTTCAGTTTGCTCAGTTAATTGTCGCCAACTGGATACGGCATGCTTAGATAGAGCATGCAAATGTTTCGCATTTTTATTAGCCATAGAAGGCCGACTTTGTAAAAGAAAACGTAAAAACCAGGGTAATATTTTATGTAAGTAGGCGGGGTGCACTGAAAGCGGAGAATTTGATCGAGCCATCATCCGAATTGCATCAGAGAATACTCCGGGCATAGCTGTGGGAACACAAGAACCGTTCACGATTGCTCCGGCATTACCAAAGGAGGCACCTGCACATGGTGCTTCTCGATCAATTAATGTGACAACATGACCATCTTTTTGTAGCGCTAACGCAGTGGAAGCACCAACAACACCCGCACCAACAATGATAATTTTTATAGGCATCTTTTCTTGTCTTTTTTGAAATAAGGGTCAGAGTCAATTATAAACAAAACTGCTCGCATTATTCTCTCTAATTTCACTCGGTCACCCTACAGGGTTTGGCCGAAGACTTTGCCCAATCAGTTGCTCTATTTCATCTACACAGGCGCAGAAAGAGAACTAGACCTCAGAAAGCATCAGACAGAGAGGTTACGGTGATCTGCTGAGTTTCTTGTAATTTATAATCACCCACTAATTTGGAACCGACGACAATGAAAAAAATAAAACACTTATTCAGCTATCTATTAATTGGTAGCATCGCGCTATCCGGCTGTACTACTTACGACGCTTACACGGGAGAGAAAAAGACGGGTAACGCCGTTAAATACGGCGCAATTGGAGCGGCCATCTGTGCCATAATCGGAGCGACAAAATCAGCCAAACATGCTCGTAATGCAGCCTTAGGTTGCGGCGTGATAGGTGCTGGCATCGGTGCTTATATGGACGCTCAAGAGAAGAAATTACGTAAATCTCTTGAGAACACAGGCGTGAGAGTGTCACGGGAAGGTGATCAAATTCGGTTAGTGATGCCAGGTAATATTACCTTCGCTACCGACAAATCAGAGCTACAAGAATCTTTTGAACCGGTACTTAATTCTGTTGTCACTGTGCTTCGAGAATATGACAAAACTATCGTCGAAGTCCACGGATTCACCGATTCGACTGGTTCTAATAGTTATAACATGACGCTCTCTGAAGGTCGGGCTCGAAGGGTTGCTGACTACTTAGAAACCGGTAATATTATTGGTCAGAGACTGGTTGTTGTTGGAAAGGGTCCAACTAACCCGATTGCCACTAACAGCACTTCTGAGGGACGTTCATTAAATCGGCGTGTAGAGATACGTCTGAGAGCTATCGAAAAAGGTTAGTAGCCTTCTCTTATTTGGTACGATTCAGCCTTTGCATTTATTAACTATCTGCTCATTAGTATGGATATTTGATGAAAAAAGAAAATGCTCAATATGTTGCTTGGGTAAGCAAACATGAATTAGCGCGAGACAGAGGCCTACTGCGAATATTGCGGAACATGCATTATTTTTGATGGATTGTGGCGTGGCTGTGTTCGCATTGAGCGTGATTGGGTTAATCATTTTATTTCAACTTCAAGTGTTCATTTAATTAACCCTTACAAAGCAGAAACTATGCCAGTATTCTAAATTTCCTTTATCTCATTGAAAAATATAAACTTATTGGATTCTCACTATTGAAAAGTGGTTTTGAAGTGTCCACTTTTGAGGAATATTTCGGACACATGTCCGCATATCGGACATTTAGGTCATTGCGTATCCCGCACAGTTGCCATATTGATTTATAGTTCGTTTTAGACAGACTCTAGTTTGTAGCCTACGCTTAACTAACATCTCCATTAATAAACAATAATTTACAGATAGAGAGGAAACTTAGTTTGGATATTAGTTTCATAATATTTTTAGTGCTAATTACCTTTGGGGGTTTCAAAGGGTATCGTTCTGGCTGGGTAGCAATAATTTCTCAAGTATTAAGCTTACTGTTCGCTTATGTTATTACTTATTTATTTGTTAGTTCTTTCGCGGATTTTCTAAGCTCCCTATTTCCGCTAAGTGGGCTTCTAGCAATCATGGTCGGAGGCATGCTGCTGTTTATCATGAGCAGTATGCTGATGGGATTCATTGTCTCGAAGGTATTCAAAGTGATTACCAACCAGACTAAACAACGGTTACTTGTTAGGCAATCAAATTCCGCTACAGAAATGTTACATTCGAACACGCCTAAAACAGACGAATTAATATCAGATAAATCGAAGTCTAATAAACAAACGACTAATGGCGCAATAATAGGAGCCGTGCTCGGTGGTGTTCTAGGCGCTTTGTCTGGTGTGTTTATCGGCTGGGTGTACAGTTCTGCTTCGCAGCTATTTTTGCAGCAGCAAGGCGAAACCATTCAAGCCACGTCATTTCAACAAACAACTAACAAAATCGTTAAAAAAGTATTTCAAGTTGCCGCAAGCAATCTAGGAGATAGGGGTGGTTTTGCAGAAGGTACGAGTGTGTTGTTGTCTAACCCTGGTGAGACTATAACGCGGGTAAAAAGAATCCAAAACAGCGGCGTGCTGGGAAGCTTTTTTGGTAGTTCGAACGTTGCTCAGGCATTGTCTACCAAGAATGCGAAACTGGTAATGCAAACCAGCGAATTTCAGCAACTTGTTTCAAATTCAGATTTCATCGCCATCACTAAACAGATCGCGTCATCGACCGATGCTAAAGACTTTAAACAAGCGACAGCTATCAAAATAACCGAACTATGGAATCAAGTTGAGCAGGTGAAACAAAGCCACGAATTTCAGGATCTACTGTATTCTGCAGAAGTTCAGGGCATGTTGCGTTCTAACAATACATTCGCAATGTTAAATAGCGACAAGATTGCAAGGCTTTTAGAAATGATAGCCAACGCTCCCGTTCCGGATATACGGTTTGAAGACTTATCAGTCGAAGATGAAAAACAGGAAACTGCCGTGTTTCGATGGGTTGATGAAAATGGCAAGGTTCATTACTCGGACAAAAAGACGGACGGCAACTAATCAAATAAATAAATGTGAACAGTATATATCTTAGAAGCGTATAAGACATTATCCATGTAGTGAGCGCACACAATTCTTTTAATCAATAACCGGTGTCAGGCTGCAGTTTTCCAGACTGCAAAATAGCGCTCTTTTCTTTGAGGGAGTTAATCTCTTGAATATGGTTTCAAGTCACAATAGTTCACTTAACTGGTCAAAGTTTGTAATGACTTTGTCAGCCATTTTAAATAAATGCTTATTCCGTTGATTCGCGATTAAACAGGCCATCATCTGTGCTTGTTTGGCTGCGAGTAAATCAAATTGAAAGTCTCCAACATAAACTAATTCATCGGGCGAAATATCCCATTGTTTAGCAACCATCAACAGTCCGTCTGGATCGGGTTTTGGTAAGCAATCTTCGCGTGTTATGACCAAATCGACTGGGATCCCTAGTCGTTCGATAGTAATTCGAGCAGCCTCTCTCATATTTCTAGTGACTATTGCCATTGGAATTTTAGCTCGGTGGAATTTATTGAGAACTGTTTCAGCATCCAAAATCCAACTGGCTTTCTTAGCACCTGCTAGTTCATGTTGTTCAACGACAGATAGGATCTGTTTAACTTGCACGTGGTCATTTAGAGAGGCGCAGTGCTCCAGTATTTTTGTACCTACAGGTAATCCAGCATCCGTACACATTTTAGCGAAATCGAGCTTGGTATCTGCTAACGTACCGTCAAGATCAAAGATGAACCCTTTTATTGAATTGGAGGAGTCAGGGCACAAAACGGTTTATCCGAGAGAATTTAAAGTAGAAGAAATGTAACCGATAATCTCGATTATTGATAGGCGAAGGAGAAGTAACTTATGGTGAGCGAGCACAATCCATTGCGATTCTTTGATGATAGTTGGATATATCTCTATAGTTCCCTTTCAACTAATCCACTCTGACCCCTATTTCTGTTTACGCAATGCCATTATTTGCATGCTCAGCACAATGACGTAAAGTACCAAGAAAGCTAGGTAGAACCCTTTTAATAATGGATCTTCAAAATCGACGACTATAGGAGATTCAACGGGTAATCTCATAAGACCATCGGTAATAGCGGGAATCATATGGAATAAGAATGTCCCAGTAAAACTTGCAGCTTGAATATATGATGACCATACACCAAAAACTGAGGTCTTTACGGCAACATAACCAATCAAAAGAGCAAACAGAGTTAGAATTGCTAGTGCATGCGCCGGTCCAAATTCACCTCGCTGGTAGATAAACAGCGCAGAAACGGCAGCAATGAGAGTACAAAGAAGATACACTTTACCGGTCAACTGAATTGGGTCTATGAACTTATATTTAACCATAGAGTATAGGCCTGCAACGAGCGCTGCTATTGCTATGATCGTATGGAACCAACCTAATAGTGAAATTTCTGGCATTGCCTAATTCCTTTAAAATAAATTTTAATGACGTAGTTCTGAAGTCATAAAAAGTAACGCTAACACAAGCACTTGACTATTACGATACTAAATCGAATTGTCCCAACGATTTACAACCTCATAAAAGTTGTACTTATTGCTTGAATTCGCACGCTTTATTACTTGAGGCTATTAGCGATCGGCTATATAGTGATTGTCAGTCAAATCGTGCAAATCATCGAGCAACAGTCATGAATCTAAGTACATTCCCGATCATTCCTAGGTCTGTCAGCCTGTTTTTATCTATTCCCATAGCCGCTTTTTTAATCAGCTGCCAAAGTGTCGACATAAATCA
>Ga0256847_1000806_pt1 | contig 17955 bp, 14 predicted proteins | sample TeddybearmetaG_FD_189099 | JGI IMG/M metagenome (GOLD analysis project Ga0256847, IMG submission 189099) | Hydrothermal vent microbial communities from East Pacific Rise, Pacific Ocean - Teddybear | ecosystem: Environmental > Aquatic > Marine > Hydrothermal vents | place: Pacific Ocean: East... | reverse complement strand
TAAAGTAAAAGCATACTCCTTGATTCTTCGACTTCGATGAATCTTCGCTCAGAATGACAAGGACTCCCCGACTGCGCTGGCGCTTCGCTCAAGATGACAAGGAGCTTTTTTTCTTGAGAAAGTGCAAATTGTGATACACACATTCGTTATTAGCATTGTCACCCATTTTGGTCGAGATTCCCAAGCCTGTAAGGGTTGGGAATCTCATTTCAACTATGGATGAAGTCGGGCTTACCAATCATTACAAGCTTGAAATCCCTTAACACTCTTTGAAAACTGTAACTTATATAAGACAATATTTACTTGAGAAAGAACAATTTGTTAATTAATGTACTCCTTGACATTTTGAGCGGAGTTCTACGAAGTCGAAATTTAAAGCATACGTTGATATCACTTATTGTAAGACATAGTTTTCTTTAATTTGTCGATCAACTTCATTCTGACTTCTTCGGACAATCCATAATTTGGAACCTTCCAGCCGAGTTTATCAAAGTATGATAAAGTGTCTTTTATTGAAGTCTCAAAGTCTGAAATTTTTAGATTTAGATCCTTTAATATTTTACTATTATCAAAAGTAAAAAAATCACTATCTAACCATAACGGTAGATCAGTCCATTCCGAAATATTATTATTTTTAAGAAAATTAGAACTAGCGTTATGTGCTTTGTATTTCTGATTCAGTAACTCTGATGTTGTATTGATAATCTCAGAAATGGATATTTTAGGATTGGAAGTAATATTGTAAGTATCTGAAATCAAATCCGTGTTTATAGTTTTGATTATTGCATTAACTAAGTCTTTGACATAGGTTACGGAAAACAGACTTTCTCCATTATTTGGCATCAGTAGGTCGTGGTCCATTTTTATTTGATACAACCAATAATAAAATCTATCGGTATTATCATATTGTCCATAAACCAATGCTGGGCGTAAAATACTATATCTTATTCCACTCTGTTTTAATACCTTTTCACAGTGCACTTTTCTTTTTCCATACGTATCTAAAGTGGTGTCAACACTTTCCATTTTGCTACAGCTTTTTAGTAGCGAATTCTCACCTCGTAAAATTGTTTTCTCAGAATCGTTATCGTAGACCGAGCATGTAGAAATAAAAATATATCGCTTTAGTGAAGGGTTTATTCCTTTGAGAATCTGTGTTAAGGAATTTGGATAATAACAAGATAAATCAATTATGTAATCCCAGTTAGAATTAAAAATCAAGTTAATGTCTGTGGTATTCCTATCTCCAACAATCTTTGTAATTTGAGGAAATAAATTAGGATTGGTTTTACCTCGATTAAAAATTGTCAATTCGAGATCGTCGTTTAGCACTAAAGACTCCATAAGGTTACGACCTATAAAATTTGTGCCTCCAAGAATTAATATCTTATTCATATTTATCGCTAACTGGATTAGAAAAGGGCGATTGTATTTTTCGTCTCTTGAAATACTTTATAAATAAGGAATGTTACTTTATTATTGAATCATTCCTAATGCTAAAATACCCTAATTTCTAACCTCCTGTCAATTTATCAAGTACTCTTTTGGGCATTCTTATTGTCTTGAGTAATACTACTCCTACCTAAGATATAACCCGATATTCCTCCAAGCAAAGCAGAAAGCTCTTTCCCTCCCAAGGTTCCTGTAATACCAAAGAGTATAATGGCGATAATTATAGAGAAGATAGCAATGAATTGTAATCCTGCATCCCCCGAAAAAATAGTTCTTCGTATCACTTCATCCTTATAGGCTAAGAAAAAAAATCCGAGAATAACTATTCCTACTAAAATGGCAAACGACCAACTTATTTGTTTCTTAAAATTTTGGCTGACATAAGATGTATTGTTAAGTTCAGTTACTTTAGCACCTATACCTGAAAGCTGGTCTGTTTTTTTGAGGATATCTTGTACTTTGTTTTCAAGAATTCTTCGAAAACCTTCTGTAACAGACATTGAATTTGGATCCACCAGATTTTTACCACTTATTTCTGTAAGTTCTGGAATGATCAAATTTGATTTCATTTCTTCCAGTCGTTTAATTGCCAATTTTCGGCTTTCTGCCAATGAACTTCCATCGCTAATACCTTGGGATTCATCAAATCCATCAACAAGAGTCTCTAAGCTTTCAGAGCGTTCTAATTCTGTGAATAGACCACTAATTTCATACATCATTCCATACATCTCTGCAATTAGTAATCTTCTGCTTTCTTCCAATAAATCTAAGTCATTGGGAAGATGTGCAGTTTCATCTGAAATTTTAGAAGTAACATTTTTACGCGTAATTGGAATATTCGCATTTTCTACGATTTCTTTGTCATTATCCTTTTGGGCATGGAGAGTAAAATCAAATAATAGAAATGAAAGGAAAAACAGGGGCATTAATTTTTTCATGGTTTTGGTTTTTTGGGGTGTATATTCAGTTTACCTCATTAATTGTTTTGACAGTTTTTGCCTAAGGTTGAGTACTGAATTTTCTATTTTAATAAGGTCATTACTCAATTTAGCTATTTTATTTTTAAGCCTTGGGTTAGGAGTTAGGGAAGTTTTAGGTTACACGGAGTTTTGGAGGAGATTTAATTGAGATTCGCGGAGAAGTTGTTAATGAGATTAATTATAATCTTATACCTTGATAATTTAGGACTAGGAACATTTAATCCTTTCTTCCACACAGGAATAATAAGTTGGAACAAACTTGTCATAGATAACGAAGCAATAAACTGAGTCGAAAAATCAAGGTACATTTACGCAACTCAATTTCGACCTTGTGGAGAAATCTACCAAAGTTAAAATCAAATATTTAGGTTTAGAATCGACGATATACCTAAATCGTTATACCCATTTACCTCGAAAAAATTCCTTTAAGCTGATAAAAAAATCGCTCGATCAATCTCAATTCTTCGGTTACGATTTCTGCAGTCCCTTCCATCTCTTGTTTGAATGTTATTTCTTTTTCATAAGAGGTAATAAGTTTAGATGGTAATGAGACATCTACAAGATAAAATCCATCTTTATCCATCATTAAAGATATTTTTTCGATACTTCCCTTCAAAGTACCGTATTCTGTTTCAGGATAATTTTTCAACTTAATGTTTACGTTTTGGCCAATTTTTAGTTTACCAGAGTTTAGATTGGGTGCCTTTAACTTTGCGAGATAGTCTTTATTCTTTTGAGGAATGATAATAAAGACCAAATCTCCAGCACTGATATTCTGATTTTCTGTCCAATAATCTAGAAAAGATACCTTACCATCTATATTAGACTTTAAGACATATTTCAACTCCCATTCCTTGATTGCTTTTTTTAATTGTTGAAATGATTGAATCACATTCCTGAATAGTAATTGTTCTTCCTTGCTATGATTCATGGAAGTATTTTTTGCCAGCAATTTTGCATTACTTATGGATTCATTGGCTTGAGATATTGCATTTTTTCTGTTTTTAAAACTTTGATTTGCCTGCAAGATTTCCAGTTGTTTATTCTCATATTGCTCAGCTGATATTACTCCTTGCTCAAACAACATTTTACTTCTCTCAAGTCCTCTTTTTTTAATTTCTAATTCTGAAGCATTTAACTCTTGTTGATTTTTCAAGTTTTCTAATCTTATATTTAGAGCAGAAAGAGATTGTCGATTTGCAAAAGCTTCATTTGAGAAAGGTTGCCATTTTTTATTGAGTACATATTGACTATAACTGTTTTCGAAAAGAGCAAAATCCGAGGCAATGTCTCCTAAAAATAAAAGGGGTATTTGTACGGATGGAAATTCAATGTGATTATTGTACGGCATTATTGTGTCGATAATAGACTTTAGGAGAAAGACATCTTCGAAATTGGCAGTGTTTTCAATAATGGCCAATGGCGTATTTGCTTTTACAATTTGATTGTCTGCCACCAAAAAAGTATCGACCTGACCTGAAGTTTTTGCAAACTCTTTTTGAGGAGGCAACTGAGTCGTAATCATTGCTTCAGCACTAATGATATCTGAGTACCTCACAAAAAAAGTAATTCCAAATACTCCAAATATTAGAAAGAATATTAGCGTATTCCCCCAACGGATCATCCACACAGGTACTGCGGTCAGAAGTTCCTGGACTTCTTCACTTCTCAAAGGTACTGTGTCTGTATTATTCGGCATTTACTTTATGTTTAATTTCCTAATTCCAGTTGGTTTTTGATTAAGTCATAATAGTTTCCTCTTCGTTGAATCAGGTCTTTATGATTGCCTATTTCCACTATTTTACCTTTATCCAAAACCACAATTTGATCCGCATTTTTGACTGTGCTCAGACGGTGGGCGATGACTACGGCTGTTTTATTAGCAAAGAAAGTATTGAGTTTTTCAATAATGACTTTTTCATTGTTGGCATCTAGAGCAGAAGTCGCTTCATCAAAAAATAGAAATTTTGGGTTTTTGTATACTGCTCTAGAAATGAGCAATCTTTGTTTTTGACCTGTACTCAACCCAGAACCTTCATTGCCTATTTTGGTATTATACCCTAAAGGAAGATGATCGATATAGTCAGAAATATTAGCTACATCTATAGCGTGGGCTAATTTCTCTTTATCGATATAGTTTTCGCCAACAGCAATGTTATTAGCAATAGTATCATTAAAAATATATCCTTCTTGCATGACTACACCGCAATGATTTCTCCATTCTTTTTGGGAGATCATGTCGAGGAAAGAATTATTGACTAGTATTTCTCCTTTGTCCACTTTATAGAATCGCAAGAGCAATTTCATCAAGGTAGTCTTGCCGCTACCGCTAGCACCCACTATTGCTGTAATCTTATTGGCGGGAATGTTAAGTGATAAATCTTTCAAGACGGGTTCTAAACCACCCGTATATCTGAATGAAACATTATTTAATTGGATACTGCTATTATCTGGAATGTCTCTTATTTTTTCTTGACCTTCTATTTCTTCTTCTTGTTTATTGTGAATTTCTCCTAGACGCTCCAGCGATATTTTGGCATCCTGTACATCTCTCATGAAGCTGATCAGTTGCATAATAGGTCCATTCAATTGTCCGACTATATATGTAATAGCTAGCATCATACCTAGAGTTATATCACCATCTATCACCAACTTTGCAGCCAAGACAGTAATCAACATATTTTTAAGTTCATTGATAAAATCAGAACCTACACTTTGAGTCTGTTCTAGACTTAAGCTTTTGGTTGCTATTTTAAACAAACGTGCTTGGACAAATTCCCAATTCCATCTCATTCGCCTCTCCGCATTGTGAAGCTTGATTTCCTGCATTCCGTTGATCAATTCGATCACCTTACTTTGCTCCTGACTTACTTGAGAAAACCGTTTGTAATCCAGTTCTTTTCGTCTTTTAAAGAAAAACAATACCCATCCCAAGTAGAGGAAACTACCAATTGCAAAAATTGCAAAAATCTGCATGCTATAGTAGGCCATGATAAAACTGAAGACTATGAGATTAAACATCGAAAAGAGAACAGACAATGAAGAGGTCGTTAATATTTTTTCTATTCGTTTATGATCATTGATCCGTTGTAGCAAATCTCCAGTCATCCGGGCATCGAAATATGAAATAGGGAGTTTCATAAGTTTGATAAAAAAGTCAGAAATCAAGGAAATATTGATTCGGGTACTGAGGTGCAGCAATATCCAACTCCGAATAATCTCCAATGCTGCTTTGCCGATAAAGAGAAATAACTGTGCAAAAAGAATCAGGTAAATAAAATTAATATCTTGATTTTTTATTCCAACATCAACTATACTCTGGGTCAAAAAAGGAAGAATAAGTTGTAATAGGCTACCTGCCAATAATCCTATTATCAGTTGTGCAATAAAAGGCTTGTATTTAAATAAATACTTGAAAATGAAGCCAAAGCCAAACTCTTGATCTTCATCATATTCTTCTTGGTAAAAGTGTGGTGTGGGTTCGAGCATTAAGGCGATACCTTCAGGAGTAGTCCCATCTGCATTATTGCCAATCCAGGATTTGATAAATTCTTCTTTAGAATAGGTAAGTAGACCGAGCGCAGGGTCAGAAACGTAGATCCTGCCTTTTTTAAATTTGTACACTACTACGAAATGAGCTTTATTCCAATGTACGATACACGGCAAGGGAGCTTCGAGTATGCTATTGTAGGTCAATTGAATACCCAATGAACGAAATCCTATTTTTTCAGCAGCTTCACTCATCCCTAACAAGCTGCTACCTTCTCTGGTGGTTTCACTCAACGATCGCAATTTTTGTGTATTGATTACCTTACCATAATGTTTGGCAATAATCTTAATACAGGTAGGGCCGCAATCTTTTGATTCTGTCTGATTATAGAAAGGAAATTTTTTTCTCACGATAAGGTATCTATGTTTACATAAATAGACCTGTCTAAAAATTATAAATCTTGTAAATAATAATTTTACGACAGGTCTTTACGATTCCTTAATATCCACAGAATCCATTGAGACAAGTAGCTCCTCCAGATTGACAATTGATGTGCCAACAAACAGTACCATTTGGCTGACCTGAACAGTCAAATACAATACCACCCTTTACTTCTTTCTGTTGCTTTTTATCCAACTTTTTTCCTAATTCCAATATGTTTTTTAACATGATTAAAGGTTTAAATTTTATAAAATATGGTGACCCTTTTAAGACCTTCACCGATGTGTCTATCTTTCTCGAAATCATTACTAAAAAGCAATTCAGTTAAGAAGAAATCAAAACTGAATCGCTGATTGATTATAATAATTAGTCAATAATGCATTCTTGATCGTAACAATGACCAGGACAAACATCAAAACAAATAGATCCGTTAGGCTTTCCTGTACAATCACTAGTAGGATTTCGACCTCCGTCAACTTCTTTTTGTTCTAATTTACTTAGGACTTTGCCTAGCTTTGAAATGTTTTTTAACATGATATATATTTAAAAATGATAAATAAAAGGTGAACTATTATAGACACTCACCGCTGTGTCTATCTTTCGCGAAAAGATATTTTTTAACCATTGACTACGAGACTTCCATTCAGAGACTTATTAGCCTCTTGTTGTTCGATTAGATCATCAATGAAGTAGATCAGATCGGTGCGTTCGTAATCTTTAGGAAATTGTTTTCCATGGACAAATAATGCGGGAGTAAAATTGATACCATTCTCTAGACACCAATCATGTTGTGTCAAGAGAATAGAATCGTAGTTTGCATTCTTGTCATCTCGATTATTAGCCAACCATTTTTTGTGATCTACATTCTCACCAAAAACTTCATGAAGTACTTTCTGGCTGACTTCTATTTCTTGAGTATTAAATATGTGTAGCAATTGGGCAGTGATTTGATATGACAAACCTTCTTTTTTGTTAATATCTACATTGAATCGAAGAGTGATTTTAACTTTGTTATTAGCAATTTGTAGGATTTGAATCAAGTCGGAATGGGTCTGTTTACAATAAAAACATAATGGGCTTGTAACTAGCACTAGATTTAAAGGAGCATTTTTGTTACCTAGAACTATTTCTCCATGAATGGGAATAGCGGGTGTTGAGAGCAGTTTCCCCTTTTGATGTAAGGTTTTGAAAAGAGAATAATTACGAATGAACTTTAAGTGATCAACTTCAATTTTATCTAATCGAATTTTCCGTTCTATATACGGATTGATAAAATTCCAACAACCTATAGATATGATGAAACTAATTAACAGAAAGAAATAGGAAAACCAATCATATGATTCGATTAATAGCAGGGAAGTAGATTCTATTAAAGATCCTGTTTGTAACCACAAAACAGCTACGATTCCAAGACATAGTGGACACCATTTCTTGACAATGTAATTCTGGTAATACAATGAAAAAAATGTAAAAGGTAAAGCAATAAGAGTAGTTATCGATAGTGCTGAATAGCTGAACACACCATTATTATAAAATAATAACCAGTACAATAAATAAGTAGAGAATGTGATAATACAAATGGTGCTGAGCTTATATGTATCAAATATTTTGGCTCCTTTAGATGTGAGCGAGGCTTCACAACTTGTATTGGCTGAAAGATTACAAAAATTATTGACAATACTTGATTGCATGCCCAATTCTTGTCGGACAATCAATACACTAAATATCAAACCTATGATGCTCAATAAAAAGTGAAATTGAGCAAATGTATCATTTAGAGTCATAGTAAAGTATCCAATTGCTAAAAGTCCAAGAGAAATTAGAAACCACTTTAAGGCATTCTTAATTGGAGATATTGGTTGCTCTATGATATGATTATCTTTTTCAATCGCGACAATAATTCCATCCCATAGTTCTAAAAATGATTCCTTGCTTATTTGCTCACTTTTATTTTTATCAACGGTAATATTAATTTTGTTTTTAAGCTTTTCGATTAATACCAGATCCTCCTTATTGCTTCTTGTCACATGAGCAATAAAAAATGATGGCAATTCATCTAAGATCTCCTCGGTGGTAGGAAGTTTTATTGCCAAATTGGGAACACCAAAATGCTGAAGAACATCTGTAAGAGCGTGTAAGCTGGGGTACGAAGGATGACTGGAAACCTGCAGTTTTATTTCGTCAGTATGTAGCCGAATATTGTTCTTAGCTAACAGCATTTCAAGGATGTAGTGGAGTTGCATTCTTAAAGTTTTAAATTGTTTCCTTATCATGTCTTCAACCAAAAAAAAAGCAATAACACCTTTCATTCTTTTTGGCATCGGGGACTTATGGGAGGCAATGAAGTTGCCTCTTATTTAATTAATCAACTCAAGGACGATTTTGTAACCACTAGAATTGATTTTTTAAATTTTACCAATTCGATTATGTATCTTGGGGGCTGTGAATAGATAAATTTTGAAACAGAAATGCCATTCTTTAGAGGAGTAAAATTTACAGATAAAGAGATCGTTGAAGGGTTACAAGAAAGCGAGCACCTTGAAGATGCGATCCTAAAATACTTGTATAGTACCTGCTACCCAAAAGTCAGAATTTATGTACTTTCTAAAGGAGGAAATAATGAGGAAGCAAAGGATATTTTTCAAGATTCAATTATTGTTTTTTATCAAAATGTAAAAGCCAAAAAATTCGAACAGAAAGCCAAGATAAGTACCTACCTCATTACCTTGGCCAGGAATATGTGGATCAATCGAAAAAAACGACTCGCAAAGATCGACACGCTAGAAAATTTGGAATCTAAAAGCCAAACGGATAGCCTGCCAATCGACCAATTGATAGAGACAGAAAGAAACGAATTCGTTATGGAACTATTGCAAGAGCTAGGGGATGATTGTCGCAAAATTCTTACCTTGTCAATATTCAAGAAACTGTCCATGAAAAAAATTAGCGAGATCATGGAATATCAAAATGAACAAGTCGCACGCAACAAAAAAAGCAAGTGCCTGAAGTACTTAAAAAATGCTCTCCAGAAATCGGCAAATTTGTCTAAAATCTTTAAGGAGTTGAAATGAAAGAAGGAAATCAAAACGATAGATTCCTCATCTTCGGTTTTCTTAGAAAGATACTGAGTAAGGAAGAAAAGGAAAATTTTCAAGATCGATTGAAAGATGATGATTTTCAAGATAAAATCAGCGAAGAAACCATTAACCAATATGGTAGGATTCAACTCAAGTCAAAACTTGATAATATCCATATTGAAGTAGAAGAGGGCAGAAGGAAGAAAAAGATATTTATTGGATTTTTTATTGCTGCATTGATAGTTTTCTTATCTGCAATTTGCTGGTTTTTTGTTTTAAACGACGATGATTTACCAAAATTAGAACCAGATCAAATATTTGCTTCTTATTTTGAACCTTATCCAAGCCTTTTTGAGCAAAAAGGTAATGTTTCATCAGAAGAACAAGGTATTATTTTAGCTATGAAAGCATATACCGATCAAGATTTCTCCAGAGCAGTACGCATATTTAAAATGCATTTGAGTGCAAGTAATTCGGAGAACTCACTTGCATCATTTTATTACGGAATTGCATTACTAGCAGATAATCAAAAAGAGAAAGCCCGTGATGTATTGTTGGAATTAAAACAAAGCTCAAGTGCAAATAACCTTCTACCACAAGAACCTCTTCAGTGGTATCTAGCATTAGCTTATCTCAAAAATAACAATGTCAATCAAGCTCGACCGTTGTTGGAGTGGGTGGCAACTCAAAAGAAGAAAAGTTTTAAGCAAAAAGAAGCAGGAGAAATTATAAAAAAGTTGAAAAATTGAGGCTTTTTAATTATGACCAGTGCTTTAGAGGGCTGCGAGCCCTCTGAGCCATTATCAAATCTTAGCTTTTTTGCGAAATATGCCTACCTGAAATAAATAAAAAACTCCTAGCATACCCAAAGCCAATATCCCATAATACCACCAAGGCCATGACCTTTTGAAATCAATAGGAGCCATATTTCCCGCTGCCACAAAAGCAGACCAGAAATAAGGATCAGCATGACTTTCCTCTTTGATAAAACTAAGCTTTGCTTGCCGTAAAGCTGCGTCTTTCGTCATTCCAGCCTTGATATTTTCATAAAAACGGGTCATTAGATGGGTAGTTTGAATATCGTTGACACTCCATAAACTGGTGACAGTGCTTGCTGCCCCAGCATACGTAAAACCTCGAGCCAGTCCTATGATACCCTCTCCTCGTTTCATTTCTCCAAGACCTGTTTCACACGCACTTAGGACTACCATCTCTGCATTAAGTTGCATATTATATAGTTCTCTGACATATAGGCGTTCATTGTCGGTAATAGAATCTTGAACCTCAGAAAAGGCTACAAATGAATAGTCCCCCATCAAGTCATTGGATTTGCCGTGAGTAGATAAGTGGATGATTTGATATAGATTTGCAATTTGTAAAAATTGATTTTCTGTAGCTTGATCACCAATAAACAGATCACCTCCAATTAAGGATTGGACAGCCTTTGCTTCCTCTACATTATATTTTAAGTGTCCAAATCCTCCACGAATTTCTGTCAAATTTCCATTTTCCAATGAATCCTCTTTAAAGGAGGGAGCGAATGCGAGAAGAGAATTATTATCATCGGCATTATTGCGTTCTGCCAATTCCTTTAATAAAGTTGCAGAATAGTTATAGCTGATTTGATGTTGTTTTAATAAATAAGAATGGTCCTTGAAAGAATTGTCATTCTTGGGTATTTCACTCAAAAGAGCTTCAAAAGGAACATAGTTTAAGGCTCCATCTGGTACTATAATTAGTACTTCAGGGAGCATGGTTTGAATGGGTAAAACTAGTTTTTCATAAAGTTGGAAAGCAACTTTTGCATAGGCAGAATTTTGATTTTGATAGATTTCATCACTTTGCCCGCCTAACATCCAATAGCTGTAGATACTTTCACGAAGTGTTTTTACCCATTCTTCTAGTGGAAAATCTTTTTCAATAGATTTGACATGATAGCTATCAGGAGTGATTACAAAAATGAAAATTGTACTATCGCCAACAAAGTATTCCAGTAATGCCTGATCATTTTGGAGGACTGATTGGATGTCAGAAATGCTGGCTGTGCTATGGTCGTACTTGAGTCGATGATAAGCAGGGTACTCCGCTCTAAAGGTTTGAACTAATTCTTCTCTTTGTTGATTAATTTGAAAAAGACGAGCAGTATATACTTTGATCAGACTATCATTTGGTGTTTCCGTTTCATATTGTTCTTGGTAGAGTTTTTTATCAAAAAGTGACAACTCAATATTTACCTGACTTTCTTTGTCAAGAAGTTCTTGAGATATACCGGCTATTTTTTTTGCTTCGACTGAACGAAAACTTTCGGTAAGAAGACGACTTCTACTTTTTTCTGCCACTTCAAAAGCTAGGCGTAAATCTTCAGTTGACTGCTTTAGAAAAAGGTTCTTGATGGCAACTTCATATCGCCAATAAGCATCTGAGGAATGAAATGTACGTGCCTCTTGTTCGGAAAGTTCACTTTGAAAATAGTCCTCTAATGCTATCGCATGCTGATCATTTTGTTGAATAGAGTCAAGATACTTTTTGTTTTGATTATTTTGATATAGTTTCTCATAATATATCCGTTTTTTGTTCAACAATATTCTTAATAAGAAACGATCAGAAACTTGATCAAAATTAGTGGGTTGATTAAAGTCATATTGAAGTGCTCGGGCACTATTATCAAAGTACGGACCAGCTTTTAAAAATTTACTTTTGTGGCTATAAGCGACTCCGATACCCATATATGGGATTGCTCTGTCTGGTCCTTTTAATGATTGATTGGCATAGAACTGTAGTGCTTTTTCATATTGCTCAATTGCCTTGTCATATTCTCCTTTAGTATTGTTTATGCTGCCTAATGATTCATAAGATGCAGCTACTTCCTTATTGTTACTCTGGTTGTTCAAAAATATTTTAAGGGCTTTATTGGCATATTTATTTGCCTTTTCATATTTCCCAATTTTTCTATACAAGTCTCCTAAATTGTGGTAAATACCTCCTGCTCTATAGTGGTTTTTTCCATAGTTGCTTTGTGTAATGGCTATTCCTTTCTCGTAATGCTCAATTGCTTTTGGATAGTTTCTTAATCGTTTGTAACAACTTCCAAGTATCTTATTCGCAATAATGAGAACTGGATGATTTTCTCTTAAACTTTCTTGTAAAATGAGTAGCGCTTTTTCAATGTACGCTTTGCCTTTTTCGTAATCTCCTTTTTCCATACTCATGGATCCAATATTGAGATAGGTACTTCCTACACTAGGATGATGATCACCTAAAAGTTGTCGTTTGATCTTCAAAGTTTTGAAACTATAATCAAGCACTTTATCATAATCACCTAACTTATAATAAACAGCACCTAAATTATTGTAGGACTTCGCTACATTGATGTGATTTTCTCCGTACAGTTCTAAAAGGATATCCAGATTTTTTTCTAGATAGTGGATAGCTTTTTGTGGTTCTCCAATTTCATTATAACATAAACTCAAATTTCCATAAAAGGTAGTGGCTTCAAAATGATCTTCTCCTAAAGTACGTTTTACAATCTCCAGTCCTTTATTAAGAGATTTTATGGCCTGATCGAATTTAGCTAACTGGTGATAACTTGCACCTAAATAATTGAAAGATTTTGATCTTTCAAAATGGTCTTTGTAGTTATCATTTAAAAAACCTAATGCTTTGTTTGCATAATAAATGGCAGAGTCATGTTTTGCTGTTTTTACAAATACCGAGCTTATTGCATTGTAAATTTTTGCTTCCGTTGTATCGCTTTTTTCCCCTTCTACTTGATATTCAAAAAGAATTTGTCTACTCAATTCAATTGCTTTATCATACTGAGCTGAATCTAACATTGATTTTACATTGTGCAATCTGGTCTCGATAGTATGCACTTCAATTTGAGCTATCAGATAATAAGGAATCAAAAACAGAATAAGAAGGGGAAATTTAAGATTGAACATAGTTTGTCGTTTTTTAAAACTGTAGTGTTAAAAATGAACGAGTTAGCTTTCAACTTATTACAGGAATTGTTGTCGAATTCACATATTGAATTCAATATTGTAACTTATAAATCCAAAAAGAATAATTACAAAAGACTTGAATTCCTCATTGAATTTCTCTTTAATGAGTACTCTACAATTTAAAGTTGTGTCATACTAAACTTATTGAATTGGGGACAAACAATTTATCAATTTGACCAAAAATCTAATTAACACTTTCATTTATAATTTACAAAAAACAAAATATTAACCAGACATTGAAATTATACTCTTTAATCTTTCGGGGTTAATTCCCCGATGCTTGCATCGAAAAAGTAACTTCATCTGTAGCCATTATGGGTGTAATATGGAGGCGTTTAAGTTTGTCATTTCTATTTCGTTGGTGTTTAATTTTGGGGTTGGTAATGAGTAAAAAGAAGCATAGCCATGACTGGGGGACTGACCGATCTCGGAGAGTGGCGACGATAGTCGACAAGAGAATGGAACGCGATGGGCTGCCAACTGGGGCAATAGTTTCTGCACGTTGCTAACGCATTCCTTCACTTGAAGTACTGTCGCACTTAACTCAATTGCATTGAGACTGTTCAGTCACAAGGTGAAAGTTCGGTTGAAATAAAGATTATCAATTTAATAAAAAAAAGTCATTGTGATGTGCAGATTGTGATACCTCGTATGCTTGCATCGAGGTAGTTAATTAATTTACCGTCTCTTTTGAACGTGGCTCATCAGGAAATATTAATGAAGCTTACTCCATTGATAGTTTAAACCAAAAAATATTACATTATCTTCTAATGAACTAAAAGTATGGGTAAATTCTCCAAAAAGATTTATTCTTTTGGAAAGTGAAATTTCTGTACCTATCCCAAAATTAAAACCAAAAGCTTTGTCAGTATGATTTTCAGTTTCTTCCAATATCTTTATGGATTCCTTTTCCCTGGTAAAATTTAGTCCCATGACAGGATAAATTCCTAAACTATGTTCAATTATTTCAAAAATATAGTGACCATTCAAATCTATCACAAAAACTGAAGTGGTCAGTTCTTCATTTCCATGAACTTCTGTTTTATCAAAGAAATAGGTAAATTCAGGACCCAAACAAATCTTATCATTAATGAAAAAATAACTCCTTGCATTGATACCAGGAGTTTCTAAATCAAAGCTCCATGCTGCTGTTAAATCAAATGTACCTTCTATTTGAGCATAAGAAACAATTGGGATAAGGAAGATAAAGCTAAACAGCATCAACATATTTTTGATTTGTCTTTTCATTCGTCTAGTTTATAAAGATTTTGAATAATAAGGCTTCTTATTGAAGTGATTTCCCAAGGCAATTACTATACTGAAGTTTCGCATGATTTACATCAGTTGTCGAAGATACTAATTAAAAAAGAGTATAGCATTGCCGCTAAACTGTGGGTGACCAACCGATCATCGCAGATGTAGCAGCGATAGCTGATAAGGAAAGGAACGCGTAAGTGATGGGTGGCCAAAAGGGGCAATATAATCCGCCCACCACTATCGTGTTCCTTCACTCAATTGCATTGAGGTCGCTCAGTCCCAAGCGACAATATTAGTTTGAAAGTATATACTTCATTATTAATTAAAATTCAATCTTTTATGATAATACATGCAATATTTATTAGTGTATAATTAATTGTATTTCAATAATGTTTTTGCTGCGAAACTTTAGTTACAATATATAAAAAATACTTCCCAATAATCAATTAATTGGGAAGTATACAAATTTAGTTTTCTTTAGAAAAGCCAAATTACAATCAAAAAGTTAGATCATTTATGAGTGATAATAACGCTCTCTATAGATTTTGCCATTTTTCCACTCCGTGGCTACTATTTGTTCGGAAAGCATAGTACTGCCATCTTTCAGTTTTAATTCCATTACAGCATCATAAAAAGAATGGTTGCCATTTATGGCATAATTGCCTACATCATAACGCACAAATTCCGCTAGTTGATTATCAATGAAATCCTGTTCAAAGTTTACACAAAAGGCTTTCCCTTGCTTAAGTTCACCGTTTCCTTCTTGCAAAACTACATCATCATCTAAGTAGAGATTCATCGCTTCAATAAATTTTGCTTCTTTTAGCAAAGAAAAAATGTGGTTCAGATTTTTATCAATTGTATTTTCCATAAGTGAATTACTAATTCTTAATATTTTAATAATAGATATTTAATTAAGCGGATATCCACTCAAAATCAAATCTTTGTTTCCCGGTCTGTTGTGGCATCCTGTACATGCCTGTTCACCAATTTTGCTAAAAACTATTTTTTCTTTATCAGTTCTATCTAATGTTTCAAACCAATACCAACCATCTCCACCTTCACTTTCCTCTTCTTTCTTGACTGCTACACTCCATCCGTAGTGTTTTCCATCCTTATATTGCTCTTTGACAGATGTAGAACCAATAGGATGATTCTTATTACCCGTTTCCATAGAAGTTGCTAATGTGCCGTTATAAAACACCTTTACATCATCATGTGGGCCAAAGGATTGGTGAATCCCTTTTTCGGAATACCAGCCTTTATAATGCATTCCATTAAGCCAAGTAAGTAGCATATCTTTTTCGGTAGGTGGGACGGTTTTATCAGCAAACTGCTCACTCATTGCTGCTTTCATTCCATCTGTATTTATTTGTTTTGGAGTTATCGCTCCTTGCGCTCCACTTCGCATTTTTCCATCTCCTCCTTTGGCTGCACTTAACACTGGGTAATATTGGGTGAATACAAAATCATCTGCAGCTGAGGATTGATGGCAAGAGTTACATGCAGCAGTAGGGAATGCTTTAGCTGTTTCGGCAAGGGGATAGGAATGTCCAAAGCTGAAATACGACCAATTCCCAGGTTCATTTGGAAAGCGTTTAGAATCTTTGATGGTTGCTTCTAGCCCTATGAAATCTCCCATAAAGTAGCCATTCCCACTTACTGCTTTAGTAGATCCTACTTGCACCAGCTCTTTTATTAGTATGGTGCCGTCACGGAATTTTCCTGTTTCTTCATAATGCGCAAAGTCCCCCGGATGAATGTATACATTGTGAAAATCAGGAAAAGCTGCCTCAGGTGGATTTTTGTCATTAGGTGTAATTGGTGTTCCTATGTAAATCCATTTTCGATAGCCCTCAGGTCTGATAAGGTTGCCGTCTTTGTCAAATTTGTAATCACCAATTCCTTCTTCATAGGAAAGTTGGTTTTCGTCTATGTTTGAAAAGCTTGCACCCATCAATACAATGCCGATAACGATTAGGATAGGAAATATTTTTTTCATACTGCAGCGATTTTATTAAAATTTTACAATACTGCAATAGTAGGGCTAAGAGGCAACACCATCAATATCGATATTTCCCTATTAAATGTAAAAACTTCCCAATATTAGCTTTGGTAATAAGTTTCTTTGAATTGCTTGGAAGAAACGCCTGTTCTGGATTTGAAATAATGAGAAAAAGAAGAAGCATCATCGAATCCCAACTTAAAAGCGATTTCTTTTATTGATAAGTTTGAGTACAACATATATCTCTTTGCCTCTATAATAATTCTTTGCTGAATAATCACACTTGGGCTTTCCTGTCCCAATATCTTGAATTGGTTAGAGATTGTTTTTGGCGACATGTTCAATAGTTTCGCATAATCACTCACCTTATGATGTGTCTTGTAATTTTTTTCTACCAATATTTTGAATTGCCTCAATACTTCTGTTTTAGAATTACTCCATCCAACAATATTATTTTGGACTTTTGCAATCCTCGTGGCTTTAATAAGCCATTTTTTAAGTACAATCCTCAACATTTCCTCTTGGATAGTATCAATAATTTCAAATTCTTCATGAATAACTTCTAGAAGTCTTTCAAAACTTTGAACTTCCTTATTATCTAAATTTAGTTTTGGAACACCTTGAGCTCCAAAATATAAGATTCCTTCACATGAAACTTCATGGTCATTCTCTCTGATACAATAAAATTCTCTGTTGAATTGAATGATATTTGCTTTACCATGTTTCTCTAAAATTTTCACATATTTCACTGGTGTGATAAAAGCCATTTGATTTTTATCAAGTTGCATGACAATTTCGTCAACTGATAAATCAATCATACCATCAGTCACCCACAATAATGAATAACAGTTTGACTTAGAACTAACAGTACTCGAAAATGCATCCTCTATTCTGGTACAGAATTTCAATGTGGCAAATCCATTATTAAATATATATTCCAATTTAGTTTTTTTTTTATGGTTGGGGATTAGCGTACTGGCTAGATGCCGTATCGGCGTTTAGCTGGCATGGTCATGCCATTGTGTGTGCCTGGCATGTACCGCTACTTGAAAGGTAGCAAATTATTCTAGAGGATGCAAGTCCCCTTCGACTTTGCTCAGGGCAGGCTCTTATACGCGAGATTGACGTCTCGAAGTATTAGTAAGTCGCAATGGGTGATTGAACGATCTCTACAGGAGTCGAGTACGACAGTGCTCGAAGTGAATGAACCGCGAAAGCGGCTTGACAGAACGTTAGTGAGCAAGCACCACCT
>Ga0256847_1000805_pt1 | contig 17961 bp, 19 predicted proteins | sample TeddybearmetaG_FD_189099 | JGI IMG/M metagenome (GOLD analysis project Ga0256847, IMG submission 189099) | Hydrothermal vent microbial communities from East Pacific Rise, Pacific Ocean - Teddybear | ecosystem: Environmental > Aquatic > Marine > Hydrothermal vents | place: Pacific Ocean: East... | reverse complement strand
CGGCGCGATCAAGCGGCATGTCTTCTCGAACTTTTACGATTGTGTGTTCGTGAACAAGCATGTACTCAGCGAAAGAAGACAAGTTTAAGAATTGTGCGATTTTTTCATCGCCGGATGCCAATCGTGACGGTTGTTCTTCTCCACGTTGCATCTCAGGTTCTTGGCACAAAGACATATGCCCGGTAAGACAAGGTTCACAATGACCGCAGAATGCCGACAGACAAGTGATGACGTGGTCACCGGGCTTGACGTAAATTACGTCGGAGCCGACGGCTTCTACGACACCTGCAGATTCGTGGCCGAGCACTGCTGGTAGGGGGTAGGGATAAGAGCCATTTTGAAAATGCAGGTCGGAATGACACACTCCAGCGGCTACCGTGCGGATTAATACCTCACGCGGTGCTGGATTGCCGTATTGGATGTCCTCAATCTCAAGAGGTTTGTTAATTTCTCTCAGTACAGCGGCCTTCATCGGCTACCCTCCAATGTCAGTTTCGGTTTAAATGTACGATTATGATGCACCCCATGGTGCCAAAGGGAATGCGGGAATACTACTAGCATGATGGTATGCGGAGACGAAATTGCTGAATAATGTCGGAATAGCTAAATGGTACAGCAGGTACGGCCAATGGTTCTGATTGGTCTGGGCAGCAATCAGGGCGCGTCGGTGGAAATTGTGCACCGAGCCTTGCTGGATCTGCAAAAATTCGCCCAACCAGGCACGTTTGCGCAATCTCGCTTGTGGCAAACCTCGCCTGTTGACTGCCCCCCAGATTCTGGCTTGTTCTTGAATGCTGTGGCGTGTTTTGAGATTGTGGCAGACGTGTCTCCTGAGGCGCTTTTAGTAAAGTTGAAAGCTCTCGAGCGTCGTTATGGCAGAGGCGAGAAACTGGTACGTAATGCACCCCGTGAGCTGGACTTAGATTTGCTTGTTTTTGGAAATGAACAACGCAATACGGCAGACTTTGTACTGCCACATCCACGGGCCGCAGATCGATTGTTTGTGCTTGCCCCTGCTGCTGAAATTGTTCCTGAGTTAGTATGGCCAGGATTGTCAAAAACTGTACGTGAATTGCTCAATGCATTGGAGTCGGATGAAGAGGTTAAGCCTATGCTTTGCCAGTCTCGCACTGATTAGCACAATAGCGCCCACAGCTCGTGCGTATGATGCTGAGATTCATCAACAGCTGACCTTTATCGCTGCGCGGCAATTTAATCAATGCGTGCAATACGCACCTGGTATGCGACGGTTATCTGCACTAGATACGCGCTATGTGGTGAAGGCTAACGTAGCCCAAGAAGATCGTAATTTTTTCACGCGTATATGGCGGTGGGATTACTACAACCGTGACGGGCAGAAAACTCGTACTTCATTGGGCTTGATTGACACCCGCTTTCATGATCATTTTGACAAGTTGGTAAGCCGCCTCGAAGACAGTGGTGAGCGTAGTGACCAGCTAAGAAATTTAGGGCGCATCTTGAATCATGTACAGAATGTCAGTTCACCGGCTCATGCTGTGCCGGTTTATGCGGGGCGATGGTGGCGATTCTCTCCGAGTGACCGATTCAATAAGCATCCGGTAGACACGCAAAGGGTAGAATTGATGGTGGCGAAATACTGTGCCGCCATCGTCTCGCCAACAGCTTCGTTGCAAGAAATATTGGTCACCACGGCAGACGATACTGCCGCGGCCGTGCGAAATCCAATCTATGGCTTTCCTGCGACCTGGGAGTCTTACTGGCGCTTTGCCGCAAAAATGGGTGATTTTGGCGAGTATGGTGCAGCGGGCAACAGTTTTGGCGCGCGAACTGAGTTCAAATGTGGTGACGGCCAACATTGCCTATTGTTAGAAAATGACCCACTTTATGCTGACTTTGCGGTTCAGCGGCATGTTGATGCGGTAGTAGCCACAATGCGTGCCATCTCTTTGTTACAGGTGGAGGATCCAATTTGAGCAGATATATCCGCAGCTTACTGGTCATGAGTGTAGTTGCCCTTGGGTGCTTCTCATCGATTGGTCACGCCGCATCTGCCACACCTTCCAACAGTAGCTTAGAGCGATTTATTGACGGTATCATGCAACATGCCATTGTCACCGGAGCGACCCAGGGCGCGACAGTCTCGGTTGTACAAAATGGTCGTTTGATCGTAGCGCGCGGTTATGGCCTGGCCGATGTTGAGCAGAAAGTGCCGGTGGAAAGTCGAGTTACTCAATTTCGCATTGGCAGCATCTCCAAGGTATTGGTGTGGATGAGCGTGTTGCAACTCGTTGAGGCCGGAAAGCTAGACCTTGATGCAGATGTGAATACCTATCTGCTTGAATTCAAAGTCCGTGAGAAATTTTCCGACCCCATTACTTTACGGCACTTGATGACGCATACGCCAGGTTTTGAAGACAATCTACAAAATCTATTTGTTTCTGGGCCGCGTCAGGTGGGTACACTTGTGCAGACCCTTGCTGCGTTGAACCCAGACCGGGTGACATTACCTGGAAGCACTGCGGCGTATTCAAACTATGGCGCGGCTTTGGCTGGGCGCATTGTCGAGATCGCATCGGGTATGTCCTGGAATGACTATGTGGAAGCGCATATTTTTAAACCGCTAAATATGCGTGGCGCAACGAGTAGGCAGCCTGTTGCGAAAGAAATCGAAGACACGCGTTCAAAAGGCTACGTCCTTGTTGCTGATCAGGTCCAAGAACAGCCCTTTATGTATATTGTACTCGCACCGGCAGGCTCTGTTACTGCCACGGCGTTAGATATGGCGAGGCTTATGGTTGAGCTGCTTAACCCGCGTGGTACCAGTGTGCTTAGTGATACTTCTAAGGGGCAGTTAGTCAGCGGCGCCTACATTAGCGATCCTCAAGTTAACGGCATTACCCTGGGTATGTACGAAATGTCGCAAGGAGGTACGCGCGCTGTAGGTCATCGTGGCAGTACGCTTTTATTTGATTCGCTGATGGTGTTGTGGCCCGATGAAAAGATGGGTTTATTCGTATCTACTAACACGCTGGGTGGTCAGAATGTCGCCCGCGAGCTGTTTACAACGCTTTCTAACTATTTGGGATTTACCCAGCTTAATGCTGAACTGACTGACGTGACTAACCCGGAAGCCTTTGTCGGTGACTACATTTCAGCACGTCGGAATTTTAGCGGGGTGACAAAACTAATGGGTCTCACGGGGGTGGTTCAAGTTGGCTACGACCAACAAGCACTAGCACTGACGTTGTCCGGCAATGCCGGTACGAAACTCTATCGAAAGTTATCGGATAATATTTTCCAACAGGTGAGCGGGGCCAACCGCATTGGTTTCAAAGTATCTGGGGGGCATGCGACCGAAATGTTTTCGGCCGATCAACCGGTCGTAAGTTATCAGCCCGCGTCGAGAATAGAAACGCCAGCGTTTGCATTAGTTTTATATGGTGTCTGGGCCATGTTAGCCGCGGGCGCACTTGTCGTTTGGCCGTTTTCTTGGCTGACAAATCGACGTAACGTGGGTGTTGGGGGCTCGGTGTTGCTCACAACCGCTGTGTTGGGTTCTATAGGGTTGTTATTGGCGTTTGTTGCGCAAGCGGCTGCTGCTGCTGCTAGTCCTGTTGAGCTTCTGCTCGATGGGATTGGCGAGATCGAATCGTTACTTTGGTATGTGGTAGGTTTTGCAGTACTCGTATTTGTGCAAATCCTTTATTTTTTCCCTGTGTGGGTTTCGGGTTATTGGTGGCTTAGCAGACGATTACATTATACTGCGCTTATGGCGGTGAATTGCGTACTTCTTTGGTGGCTGTGGTATTGGAATCTATTTCCAGCTGTACTGCTTAATGTGTTCGCTTAAATGACTAAGTTGAAATAGCGTGCATCTGGGTTTAACGCCTTGGAATTTTTCAGATTTGAGCGCACAAAGTCTGTGCGAGCAAGCGAAATTTGCAGAAAGCTGCGGCTATGAGTCGATTTGGCTGCCTGAAAGTCATTTTGGTGAGAATGCATTGCCAGACCCGCTGATGCTACTTGCAAGTATTGCCGGTGGGACCACAAAAATTCGCCTGGGCACGACCTCCTATTTACTAACATTGCGTAATCCATTACAGGCTGCCGAACAGGTAGCAGTATTGGACCAACTGAGCGGTGGCCGCTTGATCTTGGGCGTTGGCCGCGGTTACGCACCAGAGATGTTGCGTGCATTTCATGTGCCGCCGAAAGAAAAACGACGGATTTTCGCTTGGTCTTTAGGGCTCATGCGTGATGCTTGGCTGGGTAGGCCGGTGTCTTTGGACGGAGATGCAGAGCACGCAGTAGAGGTGTACCCCCGCCCATTCCAGCAACCACATCCGCCATTGTGGGTAGCTGCCTTCGGTCCGAAGGCCTTAGCACAGGCTGGGCGATTAGGGTTGCCGTACTTGTGCTCCCCTATGGAGAGCCTTACGACCTTGCAAGATAATTACGCTCAGCATAGGCAGGCGTCTATAGAGGCAGGTGTAGACCTAGCAATAGACATACCACTAATGCGTACTGTATTTGTTTGTAAAGATAGAAAAGTGCTGGTTCGAGTTAGGCAAGAAATTGACCAACGAGGCGAAAATTCGCGGCTGCGGGCAGGAGAAAGTTCAGATGACTGGACTATTTTAGGTGAACCGAATGAAGTTGCCGACAAAGTAGCACGGTACCAGGAGGTCCTCGGTATGACACATCTTATCGCGACACGTCTGCGTATCGGCGGTATGGATGAAGGTGATTTGCGAGATAGCATCACACTTCTGGCGGATGTCACAGGCGCTGGGTTAACATCAGCAGAACATTGAGAAAAACATTTTCGGGGGAAGAATTATGGCTTTGAATGTATTGTGGCCTGCCATGCGATGGCCAGACAATCGAGAGATTGAAGTTGCCAGCGTGGGGGAAAATAACGCACATTTTTGCGAACGCTTTGCCGATGTTTCAGATGAACAATGGGCATCTTGCGATGCAGTGGTGAGTGTCAATGACATACCGGTTGAATATCGTGACAAGATGAGCAACTGCCGGATTTTCGTCACACCAAAAGTCGGCTTTGATAATATCGACGCCAAAGCCTGGGCCGAATTGGGCATACCTGTATGTAATGTACCCGACTATGGCACTCAAGAAGTTGCAGATCATGCCATTGCGCTCCTGTTGTCATTAATGAAAGGAATTACGTTCCACACTCGGGAGCTGAAAAAAGACCCACGTGGCTTGTGGCGCCCAGCGCTAAATCCTTATGGTAAGCGGTTGTCTGTTTGCACCATGGGGATTGTAGGTCTAGGGCGGATTGGTACCGCGTGTGCGCTTCGTGCTAAAGCATTTGGTATGGATGTGGTGATGTACGATCCGAACCGAGAAAATGGTGCAGAGCTAAGCATTGGCATACGCCGAGTACACAGCTTGGAAGAATTGTTTGGCCAATGTGATGCCGTGAGTTTGCACCTACCGTTAGCGGCCAATACCGAAAAGCTCATTAATGCGGAGCTACTTGCGCATAGTAAACCGGGGCTGATACTAATTAATACTGCCCGCGGACCTATTATTGACTTGGACGGCTTGTTTGTCGCGATGCAAGCGAATCACATACAGGCTGCAGGTCTCGACGTGTTGCCAGAAGAACCGGCTAACCCAGACCACCCGTTGATCAAAGCTTGGGCGGCGGACGAAGAATGGATTGCGGACAGGCTACTTCTCACCCCCCATTCGGCATTTTTTACGCCTGAATCTGTGTACGACATGCGCTTTAAGGGTGGCGAAGTAGCCCTTAATTACCTGGAGAATGCCCGCTTAGACAATTGTGTGAATACACAGTGGCTTACAGACGCGCGTTAAGTTCTAGTATGGCACCAGATTATAAAAAGCGTAGACAGCGCGTCTTTCTGGTGCTGTCAGGTATCTTCTTAGGCACGCTGGCGCTGCTTAACGTGCTTGGTATTAGTCGCTTTGTAGATCTGTCGTTTACGCTCTTTGGACTGCAGATTCCGATGGTTGTTGCCATTGGGGTGTTGCCGTATCCCGTGACCTTTATGTGCACTGACCTCATCTCAGAGTTGTATGGTGAGAAAAAGGCTCGGGACATGGTGTGGGTCGGGTTGCTGCTCAACGTGTGGGTAATTTTTCTTCTTTGGCTGGGCGGAGTTCTGCCTGGTTTTGAGTCTATAGATCCAATCACAGGTGCACTCACTTTAGATGCAGCAGGGCGAGAGCCAGTATTCTTTGAGTTGCGTGAGCTGGCATTTGGGGCCGTTGCAGCGTCTATGATGGCGTATCTGATTGCTCAGTTTGTTGACGTTCGTCTGTTTCACTTCTGGAAGAGGCTGACCAATGGCAAACATCTGTGGCTACGCAACAACGCATCTACCATGGTCAGTCAAATTGTAGATACCACGGCCGTGATACTGATTACGCACTTTTACGCCAATGCACTACCCATTGATAGACAAGCAGATATTTGGCCCCAGCTATTTGTTTTTATTGCCTCAGGCTACGTTTTTAAATTACTTGTGGCGGCGGCAGACACAGGCCCGGTATATTTGGCAGTACACTATTTACGACCTTACCTCGGCTTGCAGGGTAACGAAGAAGCTACCGACGACTAGCGTTCGATCTGACCTAGATTGGCATGGATCACCGAGCCGTTGATCACCGGGTTTTGGGCCCCCCAAAACAATGTCTCAGCTATTTCGGTGGGTTTCACCAAACGCTCGAAGGCACTCATTCCTGCGACTGTAGACATGGCATCTGCTGGCACATGTGCTCTTAGCATTTCGGTGTCTGTGAAGCCTGGACAAATGCACGCAGTGTGTATGCCGCTACCCGCTAGGTCTTGGCAGGTAGCGCGCATCATGCCGATTTGACCATGCTTAGTGGTGACATAGCTAAACGATCCAGGTACGGCTTTTTCAGCCAGCGTAGACCCTACATAAACAATGCTTGAGCCCGGCTGCATGAAGGGCACGGCGAATTGATTGAGTGTGTTCGGTGCCACCAGGTTGATTTCTATCACTTCACGTAGGGCGGGCGCTTGCGTATCTGTTGCTGTGTCATTCGCAAGCTTCGCGGCGTTATGTATTAAAACGATTTCTTCGGCATCTTGCATGCCGCGAGTGAGTTCTTCCTTAATGGTGTCTAGAAAGTCTGGTTGCGCTAGATCGCACGGAATGTGAGTGACCCCCGCAAGTAAGCACTCACGGCGAGATAGGTTGATGACATTATATCCTGCATTCGCGAAGGCCGAGGCCGTTGCATAGCCGATGCCAGAGCTTGCGCCGGTGATAAGTAAGACTTTCATGTGCTGGTCTCCGTCGCATTGTCTTGTTTGTGCCACTGGGCGCTAGCCCACTGGCCTTCACCAGACGAACAACGCAGGAGTAAATGATTGATTGCAAGTACCTGGATCTCAGCCCGGGTGAGCAATTGATTCAGGAAATATTGCGCCATCTCTTCAACAGTGATATTGCGTATGGGCAAGAGTGTTAGATCTCGTGCAAGAAATGGAATACGTTCATCGTTAAAGAGAATGTATGTGTAACTGTCATCCGATTCAATTTTCAGATAGGGAGACTTCGTGGGCATTAGCACTTGCTCATCAAGTACATCGCACTGAGCTTTCAGTGCCTTTTTTAGGATGTTGTAGTCAAACGTCAAGCCGTCGTCGGCAATGGCTGCATTGGCCTCTAAAGTGATATGAAAATTGTGCCCGTGTAAGTTCTCGCGCTCGGTGGCGGAAAATAATGTGAAATGCGCGGCGGCAAAGTGAAGATATTCTTTGCTGATCTCAATGGTGGTGTGATTTTGTGTCATAAGGCTGATTAGTTTGTGGCACTTTGTCTGTTTGGTGACGATTTTGTGAATAGATTAACCCAGACTAGGCCGCGATATAGCTAAATTCTTAACCATCTTGCTGAATGCGATCGAGGATAAGGCCGTAGAAGAATGCTCTTTCGAGAGACTGAGTGAAATACCATCCGAGATGGTTGTGACACTGTGCACAACCCGCAACTTGCCATTGATAGTTCATGAACCAGGAGTCTGCGGCTTCTGGTGTACCGGAAATCTCGCAACCCAGGGCGTTGGCGAAACATCCAACATTAAAGACGAAGCCGTGCGGATTGGTGAGTAGGTGGGTATGTTGCGTGTGTATTTCCGTACGGTCAGCTGTGTGGCCTATGACATGGGAGCACATACTGCAATAGATGAAACTTTTGTCATTGGGCGTCTGAATCTCTAACATCGAGTCTAACTTTGGATCGAGGGTCGTATTGGGCGGATCAGCTATTTTTTCGCTCATGTCGAGTAAGCACACATGGATACATTCTCTAGCATCTTCGAGCGCGCCGCCCAACGCAAGGGTAGCGAGCAGTTTTTAGAAGACATGCTGACGCCGCCAAAAAGGAAAGTGGCGTTAAAAAAGATACCTGATGCGGACGTTCTGGCCGAAATGTCGAAATGTGTGTTTCGCTCAGGCTTCGTGTGGAAGATTATCGAGAATAAATGGCCTGGTTTCGAGCTTGCGTTCTATGAGTTCGATGTGACGCGATGTGCCATGTTGTCAGATGAAGAGATGGAAGCCTTACTGCGCAATACAGATATTGTCCGTCACGCTAAGAAAATTGCCACCGTTAGAAATAACGCACAATATATGCTTCGCGTTCGTGAGGCGCATGGTAGCTTCGGTGCGTTTTTAGCCAGTTGGCCTGATGATGACTTTGTCGGGCTTTGGGCTGAACTAAAAAAGCATGGTGATCGCTTAGGGGGGCAAACTGGGCGGTATTTCTTGCGCTTTATCGGGCGGGATACGCCGATGTTATCTCGCGATGTAGTGCGTGCGCTAGTGGGTGCCGGCGTGGTCGAGAAAGAACCGACCGGGAAGCAGGCGCTTGCACAAACCCAAGCCGCCTTTAATGAGTGGCGCGAGGAAAGCGGCCGTAGTTATACTGAAATCTCTCGAGTGCTGGCTTTTTCCGTCCCCGATTGATCTGTAAGCACGTAGTGAATGAAGTTAGACTTTGACGTTCGCCAAATTGGAGAAATGAATGAATGCAGTCACACAGACAGATATTGAAGGCTTAAAAGCGGCAGGTGTTGCCGTGCGAGCAGCCTTCGATGCTATGGTCATTGCGTGCAAACCTGGTGTCACAACGGCGGAGTTGGACGATGTTGGCGCGGCAGTGTTGACCGCACACAATGCGAAGTCTGCACCGCAACTTTATTACGAGTTCCCAGGTGCCACTTGTATTTCTGTTAATGAAGAAGCTGCTCATGGCATACCGGGTGACAGGGTCATTCGAGCGGGAGATATGGTTAATATTGACGTATCTGCGAACCGCCTCGGTTTTGTGGCAGATATGGGGCAGTCGTTTGTCGTGAGTGCTGTTAGTACTTCGGACGTGACAAGTGCAGCAAATGCTGAGAAAGTGCGCCTGGTCGAGTCGGTACAAGAGGCCGTGACTGCCGCCATCGCCAAGGTACGATCTGGTCGCTCACTGAACGTAATTGGTAAGGCAGTGCAAAAAGTCGCTGACCGAGAGGGCTATACCATTGTGCAAAATCTCGGCAGTCATGGTGTGGGTACCTCGATTCATGAGGAGCCCTCCTACATTCCCTCGGATAATCCAGATGAAAAACGCACGCTAACGCGCGGTATGGTGCTGACCATTGAGCCGTTCTTTAGTACAGGCGTAGAATGGGTGCATGAGGAAGATGACGGTTGGACGTTGTCTGTACCACCAGGCGAGATGGTAGCTCAGTTTGAACACACGCTTATTGTCACCGACACGGGCGCGTTGGTGGTGACCAAGTAACCCCCAAAATGTATGCGATAAGCTAAGGGCGAGGGTAAAGTAAGACATGCGGTTTCAATTAGATCACGACCAAGCTAGCTTCAAGGCGGAAGTGGAGCTATTTCTAGCTAGTCACCTACCGAGCGAGTTGGCAGATAAAGTTCGCTGCGGTGCAGGAGTGAGTAAGGCAGAACTTACCGCATGGACACACGCCCTCAACGCGCGAGGTTGGGCCGCGCCTAATTGGCCTGCAACAGACGGTGGCACTGGCTGGAACTTGGTGCAACGGCATATATTTGATGTAGCTTGTCGAGCAGCCCATGCGCCGCAGTTGTCTGGTTTTGGTTTTAATATGGTCGGCCCTGCTATTGCTAAATATGGCTCCGCTGAACAAAAAGCCTACTTTCTACCCAAAATTTTGAACGCCGACTTGTGGTTTTGTCAGGGTTATTCGGAACCCCAGGCGGGGTCGGACCTCGCTAGTGTTGCCACACGTGCTGATCGCGATGGTGACGACTACATTGTGCAAGGTCAGAAAATCTGGACATCTGCGGCAGAAGACGCTGATTGGATTTTTTGCCTTGTGCGCACAAATCATGACGTACAAAAGCAAAAGGGTATTAGCTTCTTGCTCATTGATATGCGCTCTACTGGGGTGTCGGTTGAACCGCTCTATGCGTTTAACGGCAAACGGCTGTGGAACCAAGTATTTTTCAATGAGGTTCGAGTGCCTATTAGTCAACGACTGGGGGATGAAGATAAAGGCTGGACGGTGGCGAAGAGTTTGCTTGGTGACGAGCGTTTATTAGTATCGCGGGTGGCAGAGAACAAACGCATTCTGAGTGTTGTAGACGACGTATTGCGCGAACAAAACGCTGCAGGCATTAACATACCCGGTAGCATTTATGCTGAAATTCAGGCGCTAAACGTACGCCTACAAGCGTTGGAAATGACTAGCCTACGTATACTCTCCTCAGCAGACGCAGGTGATGTTATCGGCGCAGAGCCTTCTATGTTAAAGCTGAAAGGCAGTCAATTGGTGCAAGACCAAGATGAATTGCTGTTTCGTATGATTGACTATTTGGCAGTACCGCAAGATACCCAAGGCAGTGATAGGTCGCCCGTGGCGCCAGACTTTGCAGAGTATATTGCTTCAGGTAGATACCATCATTGCGGTTACACCATTGCGGGCGGTTCGTCAGAGGTGCAGCATAATATAATTGCTAAGCAGGTTTTGGGGCTTTGAGTGGAAATTTAGATACCCATTCACCCACCATCTGAGCGCGCTAGAATAGACCTGGCCTAAGAGTTTCACGACGTTTCCAAAATTCCAGAACCGGTTAATGCTCTCCCACCAAACTGTATGTGCGTAGGGAGCTGTGGTTTTGGACAAGTTTTCCCGTCGCATCGTCGGTTGGGCTTGGGGTAAAAATCGAACTGCGGCACTCACGGTTAAAGCGTTGAATCATGCCCTACAGGAGCGTCGTCCTAAGCCAGGACTTATCTTTCACTCTGATCGTGGCATCGAATACAACGCCATAGCTTTAAAACAGACAAGTATCATGGCCGTAAATACGCCACAATAGATCAGCTGTATGGGGTCGTCAAAGCGTACTTACCGTTCTACAATCGACATCGCGCACATACTTCACTGGGATGTTTGTCTCCAATCGCTTATGAACAAGATAACTAATCTGTGTCCACTTTATCGGGGTAGCATCCTTGCCAAAGAGGTCACGCATTTTGCTAAGCGCAAAAACCCGAGCCATCTTCGTCAACCAGTTAACATGGCGTTAGGCGGTTAGATGACCTTCTTCGAATTCTTAATGGTTCTTGTAGGGCTCGTAGGTGCAATAGCTATTTCAGTGATTCTGACATATCTGGGCCATATCACTCGAAACTGGCGGCTCGTTAAGAATCCTTCCCTATTTCTATTGTTGGCTTTTTGGCTAATCTTCAACGTTATCGGTCACTTAAGCGGTATATGGGCATATCGGTTTGTTGATTTGGAAATGACCTTTAGCGTCTTTGTTGTCATAGCACCTGTTATTTTCTTTACGTTAGCGGTCACAACGCTAGTCCCGATTACGGTAAGAGACCATGAAGAAATTGATCTTGACGCTGTCTATTTTTCTTCGTCTCGCAGCGTCTTCTTCTTTCTCGTTCTTCACGAGTCCGCCGCTCTCGGCGCAGACTATCTTCCAGGGGTTACTGGCGCTCCACCAGCGCTCTTCATGCTGGTGATGATAATCATCTTTCTGATGGGAATGGCAACGAAACACAAAGGCACCCATTATGGGCTTCTACTGTTGGTAATTGCCGCCCAGGCAATCCCTCCCATGCTCCCCAGCGTACAGCTTTGAACTACTGAACCATCTCGCTATCCTGCGATTCATGAAACTTGCTGAGCCGGCGATCGGTACCCGCCTAACAAATAGTTGTCGTGGAATGGTGTTAGGTGGTGTTAAAGGGTTGGCTCAGATCCCAAAATAGGAAAGCTGTATCATTTTTTGCACCTGCACATTACTCTCAGGTTGCCGGGCTGAAGGGAATAGCTATTACCTTCAGCCCGGAACTATCCACAAATTTGTTTCACTAGATGCTTGTTGTCAAGAAGCAAAATCAGGGGCACATTCAGGCGATCAATGATATGACGTTATACTGGGATTACGGCTCGGTAAAACTATGTTTTCCATGAGCGCTAACGGTGAAATAGATTCTGCAGATAAAGGGTGTTCATGTTCAGAAATACGAGAGTTTGAACGCCTCACTTTTGGCGAAGTTGACGAAGAAGCACTGCGAGCCGATTTTGAGTGCTGAAGCAAAATCAATTTGAATTTTGCCAACTGCCCCCTAACTGGTAGTTGGGGTGGACACATTGGCCGCTTCTTTGTTTGCTGTCGCTAAACGGCACATCCAGCAAGTGCCACTGAATACGGTGTTAGACATCATAAATAATCGGGGAAAGTTATGATAAATGTAAAAACAATAAGAAATATTTCTTACCTCTATCTTGTTCTTGCTGGAGTTGGACTAATAATAGGATATTCCGGTGTCGTTGGCTCAGGCAAGGCAATCATAATTGCAGTTATATTTATATTGGTAGGAAGCCTTGCGGCAACATTCCACGCAGTTTTGAGCAAGCTGATTTTAAAGGTAGATGATTTAGAGCATCAGATTACAATAATCCGATCGAATGCCTAACATGCAGTTGAAGACGATTTTTCGCAAGCTCAACCACTCCGACCGCCATAAGCGTCGTACCTTTTGCTTTCGCAAAATCTGCGTCACTTCTGCCGTCGGCTTAACTAGTTGTTAGGCTACGTAAATGAGTAAATCAGTCGTTCAAGGAAGTTGTCTCTGTGGCACGGTACAATTTCAATTTTCTGTAACATCAGGAGCTTTTGAAATTTGCCATTGCAACCGATGTCGTAAGAAATCCGGTTCGAATGCTCTGCCAATGATCACAGTGAAATCATCCGATCTGAAATTCATTTCAGGTAAGGATTCCATTCAGACCTACCAAGCACCGATCCTCTATTCTAAGCCCGCATACGAATCCCACTTCTGCAAAAAATGTGGCTGTCAAACACCGTCCCCAAGCCCTCACGATGATATTGTCGAGGTGCCTGCAGGAAGCTTAGACTCGGATCCATGTATTAAACCAGACAAACACATCTTTGTAGAGTTCGCACCCGAATGGGATACAATCCATGACCAACTACCCAGATTTCGAATCGAAGACCTTCATAGGTTGCGGTACGGTAGTGAGCTACCTAAAAGTTTCAAACTAAAATCGCATTATGACTAGTGTCAAATCTAAAACGCAATTTGGGGTCCACTCTGCTAGTTTTACCACCCGCCCTAACTATTAGTTGCGGTGGACGTAGTGACCGCTGCTTCGTTTTTCTGTCGCAAAACGGCGCAGTCCGCAAATGCCACTGAATACGGTGTTAAGCCTGTAGGAAAAGGGTGTTTAGATATTTGTCATGAACGTAAAGCCTTGTACGGTAATAGACTATTTTCGGAGGATGAGATGATCGATGTTAGGTATAGAATTGCGTGTGTAAACCTATCGCCCGCTCTGAGGCGCATTTCACAATTGCGGCCTATTCCAACTTGTTAAAACCCTCTTATTTTGGACGTTTCCTGCAGCCTCGTTAGGCAATAACGCATTATCATGCCAGATATGTATATTGTTCCGCTAACTCAACCGGAAGTAGATGAAGCAGTTGAACTTTGCATTGAGGCATTTCGTACCGATCCTATGGAGAGGTATCTATTTCCTGAGGAAGACAACTACATTCGTTCTTGGCGAGAACTAGGACCTCACAAGTTTAGACATGCGATGGAAAACGGTTCTTGTTGGCGCACGGAGAAACGTGAAGCTGTTATTCGTTGTCTACCACCAAATGTTACTCCAGACCCAAACCGTGCTCTCTGGCGTGAGCTGATGGAGAAGCTTGTCGGCTCGCGAATGGTTTATTTAAACCACCTTTTCGGTGAAATCATCCCTGAGCTTCGAGGTAACCAACCGTACTACGAACTCTCTAGCATTGCGGTAAATCCAGCAGTTCAGAATAGAGGCATTGGTTCAAGTCTACTGATAAAAATGCAAGAGATTGCGCAACAAAACAACGTGCCCATACATTTAATAGCAAGCAGCGTCTCGAACGCTCGTCTTTACAACCGTCACGGCTTCCTACATCTTCAAGACTTAGTGATTCCTAATGGGCCGACGTTATATGCGATGTGTTATCAACCTGGTACACCGCACGCCGTGTGAAACGAGGTGATAGAGTTAGGTAGTAGGGCTTACTGTCCCCATCTGTGTCCTCATGCCCTTTCGCCTCAGCACCTATAAACAATCAATCCCATCCAACACGATGTGTATGGTCAGCCCTATACCCAAAATTCTAGTCTTTGGAAATAGCAACAATGTGCCATAGATTACGATCGGAATCCAAGTATGCAGTGGGTGAAAGCCGATGCTGCAACGCCCGGCGTCGTAGATAGGGTTTGCTAACAGGTGGTCTACGTCTATAAGCATGCCTGTCATCAGTACTAAATAAACCATACGCCACTTGCGCGGGTAGAAGCCGATGCTGACGAGAAGCGGGGCGATAGCATGTAGTGCGAGGTGCAGCAGGGTGTTGCCTCAGCTTTTCTGCTCACCAAGCTGGACGGCAATTGACTTGGTCATTGCCGTGACTTCTGAGCCAGTGTGTTGAGTTGTTACGGTTTCTATCAATGCCACTAAACATTCTTCTGCGCAAACTGGGTTGTGCCGCACACCCTTAGGCACGATATGCACATCCCCTGTATTGAGGTGGATTTCATAGCTTTCGTATTGAATGGTGAGTTGGCCGGCTAGAATAATAAACAGCTCGTCTTCATTGTCATGACTGTGCCATGCAAAATCGCCCTTGAGCTTCGCGACCTTCAAGTATTGATCGTTCACTTGTCCGAGGATTTTTGGCGACCAATACTCGGACAAGGCGGCGGCTTCTTGCTGTAAGTTGAAGTTCATATCACGCCCGCATGAAAACTACGTGGCCGACGCCAGCACTTCCTTAATGTCGACGTCTAGGTCCGCAAGCATTGCCCGATCTACAGCTTTGCCAATGATTTGTTTGCACACCATAAATTCTTTCGGGCTATTGACGGCGTCTGCTGCGACAACTTTGCCATTGTTTAAATAGAACACGGCAAATTTGTTATCTGCCATGCTGCCGCGTAGCACTTGTTCGTCGCCATCTGCAGAAAAGCCGACCATTTGCAGTTTTAGCTCGTACTGATCTGACCAAAACCATGGCATTGAAGCGTAAGTCTTGTCGCCGCCTAATATGTTGGCGGCGCAGGTGCGGGCTTGTTCCATGGCATTAGGTACTGATTCCAAGCGTAAGCGGCGATCGAGCAGTGCATTGGGATGGTTAGTGCAATCACCGGCGGCGTAAATGTCTGGGTCAGAGGTTTGGCAATGGTCATCGACAAGAATGCCGTTTTCGATATCAAGCCCTGCAGCTTTTGCGATCTCAATGTTTGGGATGATACCAATACCTACTATGACTAAGTCGGCGGCAAAAGACTCATCGCCACAAAGCACTTGTTGAACTCGCCCTTCGCCTGAAAATCCTGTGACGCCAGTTTCAGTATGTATGTTCACACCACGGCCTTCATGCAATTTGTGGTAGTAGCTAGACATCTCGGGGGTGGTGACACGTTGTAGTATGCGTGACTCCATTTCGAGAACGTGCACATTTAGGCCTTTTTCAACGCCTACAGAGGCGACCTCCAAACCAATGTAGCCGCCGCCAACAATGACGAGATTTTTGTCTGCCTGCATATCCGCCGCGATAGCGTCTACATCGGCAATGGTGCGCAAGTAGTGTATCCCTTTCAGGTCGGAACCCTCGATGGACAACTTACGTGCGCGCGAGCCGGTGCTGATGATCAGTTTCTCGTACTCTAGTGTTTCGCCATTATCTAGCGAGACAGTTTTGCCTGCGCGATCTATCGATGTGACGGTCACGCCCAATTTTAGGGTGATATCTTTGTCTTCGTAAAATTTGGCCGGACGTAGATAAACACGTTCAATACTTTGTTCGCCTGATAGGTATTGCTTTGACAATGGTGGGCGTTGGTAGGGTACGTGAGGCTCGTCGCCTACGATTGTGATGGGCCCTGCGTATTTTTCTTGTCGTAAGCTGGCTGCTGCTTGACCCGCTGCGTGCCCTGCACCAATGATGACCATACCCGCCATGTGTAGACTCCTAACCTGTCGACTAAAGAGCCTATTCTACCTGTCGTGTTAAACTCTGGCACGGACATTTCTGAAGCATTTTGAGGGGCAAATGTGGCTGAATTCTTGACCTTGCATGAGATCGCCAAGCAGGCTAAGCAAAACCTGGATCAGGGCGCGTGGGATTACCTTGTCGGCGGCGCTGATACAGAAAGCGCATTACGAAGAAACAGAGCTGGTGTTGATTCTTGGGTGTTTAAGCCACGCATACTCAACGATGTAACCAATGTTCAGTGTGCCACCCAGCTATTGGGTCAGCCCTTGCGTATTCCGGTACTTATGCCGCCCATTGGGTCCATTCAAGTGTTTGAAGAAAAAGGTGCTGCGGCCGTGGCCAGGGCCTGCCAGGAATTTGGCATTTTGCAGGTACTCAGCTCGGTTTGTTTACCCACATTTGAAGATTTGGCAGCAGAAGTTCCTGGATCACGTATTTATCAGCTATATCTCACAGGCAATCAAGCCTGGATGGATGACATTATCGAGCGGTCCATAGAGTCAGGTTATGTAGGTTTTTGTCTTACCGCAGACACGCAGACCTATTCGCGTCGTGAACGAGATATTTTGAAGCGCTATGTGCCTTTGTCGGGGCGTGTTGCAGGTGGCGGCGACTTTAATGCGCAAGCTGCGATGACCTGGGAAACCGTGGCTCACATCAAGGAAAAGTACGATATTCCGCTATGTATAAAGGGCGTTGCGGTAGGCGAGGATGCTGCACGCTGCGTCGATGCCGGGGTAGATGTGGTATGGGTTAGTAACCATGGTGGGCGTCAGCTTGACCACACGCGTGCCTGTATAGATGCGCTGCCAGAAATTGTCGAGGCTGTGGCCGGTCATGTTCCTGTGGTGGTAGACGGTGGCTTCATGCGCGGTGCAGATGTGGTTAAGGCGTTGTGTTTGGGAGCTACGGCTGTGGGTATGGGTCGCCTCGAGGGTCTCGCCATGGCCGCGGGAGGAGAGCAGGCGCTAGTGCGTGCGCTTGAAATTTTAGAGCACGAAATTAAGACCACCATGGCTCTGGCTGGCGTAACCAATCTCGAGCAACTTGGGCCGGATTTGTTAGAGCGAGATAGGCCCTTGTCACCGACTCACGTATTATCGGCATTTCCGCTACTTGATGAAGGGTATTAGGACGTTAGACTTAGTTTTCTTTTTCTAATAGGATAAATTTCCTTATGTCCAGTGTAATTTAGACATAATTGCAACACATTGCCTGAACGAGAGCACTACACTGCGCGCTTCCAACACAAGTGACTCTGGTAGGTAATTGTTATGCAAGGGCATGATTTTGAGCACGAACAAGTACAAATTATGCATGATCGAGACACCGGTCTAACGGCGATCATTGCACTTCATTCTACGGTACTTGGCCCTGCTGCAGGC